>Ga0310342_100000532_pt1 | contig 21629 bp, 21 predicted proteins | sample S15DNA20500_MG_FD_206155 | JGI IMG/M metagenome (GOLD analysis project Ga0310342, IMG submission 206155) | Marine microbial communities from station ALOHA, North Pacific Subtropical Gyre - S1503-DNA-20-500_MG | ecosystem: Environmental > Aquatic > Marine > Oceanic | place: Pacific Ocean: North...
AAGAGTCCCCCGCTGACTGCAGTGCTTTCTGCAAGTCCTGGCTCACCTGTGGCGGATTGCCGCCGTGAACCTGGGGTAATTGCTGAAGCTCGGCTTCAACGATCTCTTGGAATTGAGCGGTATCGACCCCCATTTTTGCTAACACGGTTGCCGCCAAGGCCGCCTGGTCAGAAGTGATAGAAGCGAGCAGGTGCAAGGAGCTGATTTCTGGATGACTGCGATCTAGCGCCAGTTGCCCGCTTGTTGCGACTGATTGCTGCGCCTTAACCGTGAGTTTTTCAGGATTCCACGCCATGGGCTTCTCCCTTCATTAAGATTTTAACTGTTCCGCTTTACACCCCCCCATCGAAATGTCCGCTACTCAACGTCCGCTGGGCCCGTGCTGACCCGCGCCCACAAACACTGATCGCCTACCCTTCTTTCTCTGCTTCAGCTTCCGCGTCAGGTGCTGGCTCTGTTTTATCTTCAGCAACTTCGAACTCAGCATCGATCGCATCAGCTTCCCCGTCTCCTTGGCTGCCTCCCTCGTCGCTTCCAGTAGTGCTATTCTCGTAAAGAGTTTTACTAAAGGCTTGCGACACCTGCTCCAGTTCCGTGACCGCCGTTCTGATGGCCTGCGTGTCATCCCCTTTGGCAACTGCACGTGTTCGGTCAATCGCCTGATTGAGCGGTTCCTTGTCGTCATCAGTCAGCTTATCATCGTTGTCCTTGATCATCTTCTCCAGTTGATAACAAAGCTGATCGGCCTGGTTACGAGCCTCTGCGAGTTCGAACTGCCGCTTGTCGTCCTCGGCGTTATCCTCGGCATCGGCGCGCATTCCCTCAATTTCAGTATCAGAAAGGCCCGCCGATTCTTCTATTCGAACCGTCGCCTCCTTCTCGCTTCCCAGATCCCTGGCCGTCACCTGCAAAATCCCGTTGGCGTCGATATCAAATTTGACTTCGACCTGCGGGACGCCTCGTGGTGCAGCCGGAATTCCCTCCAGGTTAAATTCCCCAAGCAACCGGTTTTTCAGGGCCATCTTTCGTTCGCCCTGAAAGACTTTCACCGTAACGGCCGTCTGGTTGTCGTCAGCCGTACTAAAGACGCTCTTCTTTTCTGTTGGAATCGTGGTGTTCCGATCCACCAAGGGCGCCAAAATACCGCCTTCGGTCTCAATTCCCAGTGTTAGGGGTGTGACATCCAGTAGCAGGACATCCTTCCGGTCCCCTGCCAGCACGCTTCCCTGGATGGCCGCGCCGATGGCAACCACTTCATCGGCATTGACTCCCTGGTGAGGCTCCTTTCCAAAAAGTGCCTTCACCATTTCGCGGACCTTCGGCACTCGGGTCGAACCGCCAACCAGCACAATCTCGTCGATATCCCCCGGCTTGAACTTGGCATCCTCGAGTGCCTGCACGACCGGTTTCCGGCATCGTTCCACAAGACCGTCAATCATCTCTTCGAATTGAGCTCGTGTGACTGCGGCTTGTAAGTGCTTTGGACCACTGGCATCCGCCGTGATAAAGGGCAGATTAATATCCGTCTGTGGCAGACTGCTAAGTTCTCTTTTGGCTTTTTCACAGGCCTCTTGCAATCGCTGCAGGGCCATCGTGTCTGACCTCAAGTCGATGCCATGCTCGCTCTTGAACTGGTCCGCTACGTGGTTAATGAGCACATCATCAAAATCATCGCCGCCTAGATGGGTGTCACCATTGGTGCTAACTACTTGAAAGACTCGGCTCTCCTTGTCATCGCCTGACTCACCTGCAACTTCAAGAACCGAGACATCAAACGTCCCGCCCCCAAGGTCAAACACCACGATTCTTTCGTCCTTCTTTTTGTCCAGACCGTAGGCCAGCGCTGCGGCTGTCGGTTCGTTGATAATACGCGCAACCTCAAGCCCCGCAATTTGCCCGGCGTCCTTGGTCGCCTGCCGCTGCGAATCGTTAAAGTAGGCCGGTACGGTAATGACCGCCTTGTTAACCTTGTGGCCCAAGTACGATTCCGCCGCCTCTTTGAGCTTGCGCAGCGTCTTGGCTGAAATTTCCTGGGGAGTGTGTTCCTGATCGTTGATGCTAATTTTGACATACTCTCCAGCCTCGCCCGTAATCGGATACGGAACCATCCTCTCCTCCGATTCAACCTCATGATGCCGGCGACCCATAAAACGTTTCACCGAATAGACGGTCCGCGTTGGGTTGGTCACTGCTTGTCGCCGGGCGGGTTCCCCGACTAGATTCTCTTCCTTGTCAGTGAAGGCCACTACGCTTGGCGTTAAGCGATTGCCCTCCGCATTTGGAATGACTGTCGGTTCCGTACCTTCCATGACCGCTACCACTGAGTTCGTGGTCCCGAGATCAATTCCAATGATCTTTTCTCCCTGTCCCATGTGAACCTCCCGCTTCTGAAATCATCTTTAAAGTGTGCCGTCTTGCCCGGCGAACATAGCCAAGGCAAGTGAGGACGCTCAGCAAGGCCTTGTGCCTAAGGGTGAGCATCATCCCCATACAATTGCAAAGAACGTGCCAGCCGCCAACCATCCTCTCGAAGAACCGGCTAAACCCGTTGTACTACTGATATTACAGCGGATCGAAGACTTGCCAAATGGCTTCAACTGAAAGCTCTTGGGCGACAGGCTGCCAAAATGGCATAGATTCGGCGGGAGCGAGCGATCTTTCTCTGCAGACAATCCTGCTCCTTTCGCGACCGCCGACGTTGACACCCTTGAGCAGCGACACTAAAAGTTCAGCAAGCAGCCGAAGCCCTGCCCCTTTGGGTGGCGCGCCATCGGCAAGGAGCACTTCATGGGAAAACGAAAGGCCTCACGTTCTAGTTCAAGGCCCCGCAGCGCCAAAAAGAAAGAGGATCCGCTTGCTGAGCTAAAGCAGCTAGAGCGAAAGATATTCTCGTTACTGACCAGTCACGCGCAACTCGCCTCAAGCCTTCACTCGTTGTCCTCCGGGGAGGATCTCAATGATCGCATTCGTGCCCGACTCGATCGCCTGGCTGAACGTACCAAGGGACCTCTCAATCCAGGTACTCTCAAGAGAATTGCCTTTGAGCTAGCCAGTGCAGAGTCTTGTATAGGGCAGCCCCAGACTGTTTCCTATCTAGGACCTCAATACAGTTACAGTCACCTGGCAGCCATCCAGCGTTTCGGTCATGGTGCCAACCTGACTCCGGTGGCATCCATTGCCACCGTCTTTCAGGATGTTCACGACCAGCGTGCTTCCTTTGGGCTGGTACCCCTGGAAAACTCCACCGACGGACGTATCGTGGACACTCTTGGCATGTTCGCCAAGTTACCCGTTCAAATTTGCGGTGAAGTCCAGTTACGCATTCATCACAACCTTCTTTGCAAGGGTGCCGCCCAGTCAATCCGTCAAATCCACAGTAAGCCGCAAGCCCTTTCTCAATGCCGCGAATGGCTGGGGCAACATTACCCAAAAGCCCAACTCGTCGATGCGCCAAGCACTACGGAAGCCGCACAGTTGGCCGGCAAGGACAAGTCTGTGGCGGCGATTGCTAGTCGCCCGGCGGCAGCCGAATATGGTCTCAAAATCGTTGCCCCTAACATCGAAGACAACGCGGACAATATCACTCGCTTTGCCGTGATTGGGGATGAGGCCGCCACGCGGACCAAGTCAGACAAGACGTCCTTGATGCTCGAATTATCACACCGCTCGGGAACACTGGCAGACGTAATGGGGATCTTCAAGCGAAATCGCCTCAATCTGACCTGGATAGAATCGTTCCCCTTGCCAGGTCGTTCTCAGGAATACCTGTTCTTTATCGAATTTGAAGGGCATCAACTTGCAGCCAGGTCCAAACGGGCCCTGGTGGCACTCGGTAGCAGGACGGTCCGACTTGAAACCCTCGGTTCCTACCCGACCAGTCCGCCGCTTGACTGATCCGCAACCTCAAGGAACCGCAGGGGTTTCTCCCCCGCGGTATCTGGTAGTTCGGCCTTTTCGCCAGGCGACCGACTATGCTAAACTGCGCGATTCCAATTTTCTCCCTTCCAACCCTTTTTTAGACAAGCAGCTTTCCTCGTGATCATAATTCTCAAAGCAGATGCCACGGAGTCGCAACGGGACCAGCTAGTTTCTCAAATTGAGGCGACTGGCCTACAGACTCATCTGAGCGAAGGTACCTATCGCACCATTCTTGGCATCATAGGTGACGAAACACTTGTAAATGCTGACCAGTTGCGTGCGACCGCGGGTGTCGCAGATGTTTTGCCAGTTTTGCCCCCTTACAAATTAGCCAGTCGTGATGCACATCCACAGTCGAGTATCGTGGATGTCGCCGGCGTCAAGTTTGGTGGCGGGCACCTGGCCTTCATCGCGGGACCTTGTGCCGTGGAAGAGGCGCCTCGAATGGAGGCCATCGCCAGGTCGGTCAAGGCTGCCGGTGCCCACGTCTTGCGAGGCGGTGCGTACAAGCCCCGGACTAGCCCGTATTCGTTCCAGGGCATGGGCCTTGAGGGTCTAAAGCTCCTGCGCGCCATCGGGGATCAATTCGATATCCCGGTCGTCAGCGAGGTGACTGACCCCCGTAATGTCGAGGAACTTGTCGAGTATGTGGATATGTTGCAGATCGGTGCTCGCAACATGCAGAATTTCGTTTTGCTGACCGAGGTAGGGCGTTGCAAAACTCCCGTTCTGATGAAACGAGGGATGAGCGCCACGCTCACCGATCTGCTCATGTGTGCGGAATATGTACTGGCGCAAGGCAATCCGAATGTTATTCTTTGCGAACGGGGCATCAAGAGTTTTGACCCTGCCACACGCAACCTCTTCGACGTCGCAGCCGTGCCAGCGATTCAGCACCTTTCTCATCTACCGATCATTGTCGACCCCAGCCATGCGACCGGTCGCCCCGAATTAATCCCTGCCTGCGCATTAGCTGGCATTGCGGCCGGTGCGGACGGAGTTCATATCGAGGTCCACGACAAGCCGGCCGAGGCGATGTCTGACGGCCCCCAGGCGTTATTGCCTGAACAGTATACTGAATTGGCCGAGCAGATGCGGCAGCTTGCCGCCTTGCTCAACAAACAGGTCCCCGTTCCGGAAAGTGTCTCATGAGACGGCCCTTCATCGCTGGCAACTGGAAGATGAATCTAAATCGCGCCGATAGCCAGGTTCTTGCCGAGGAGCTGACAAAGGAACTGACCGGGGGCGTCGATTGCGACGTGGCCATCTGTCCGCCTTTCGTCTACCTGGAAACCGTCCGCGCGGCGCTGACCGGCGACCTCATCGGCTTGGGAGCACAGAATATGTATCCGGAGCCAGTTGGTGCCTTTACTGGCGAGATTAGCCCTACCATGCTGCTAGACCTCGGTTGCCAGTACGTGATCCTGGGGCACAGTGAGCGTCGTCATGTTATGGGCGAGACGGATAAGCAAGTTTTTGTTAAGGCCTGCTCTGCCATCGCAGCGGGGCTAAAACCCATTGTCTGCTTGGGTGAAACGCTCGCCGACCGGCAAGCCAAGCGAACGGCGGAAGTCGTCCGCGCGCAATTCGAGGGATCCCTGTCCGGACTCGAGGAAGAGCAATTTCAGCATGTGACCATTGCCTACGAGCCTGTTTGGGCCATTGGTACCGGAGAGGTGGCCACACCCGAGCAAGCCGAAGAGGTGCATGCTGGCCTACGCACACTCATCCAAACCCGCTACAATACGCAAGTTGCCGAGGCAGTTCGCATTCAGTACGGTGGTAGTGTCAAGGCAGATAACGTCAGGGACCTGATGGCTCAGCCGAATATTGATGGAGCGCTGGTGGGTGGTGCTTCTCTGGCTGTCGATTCGTTTCTGGGGATTGTGCGAGGCGCGATCGACCATTAATCTACGTTGACAGGCCATTGCCTGCTGCTGGTGACGCCAACACCGCGTCGGGCAGTTTTAACGAAGAAGGAAACACGAATTACCATGGAGTTTCTGCTGTTTGCTGCAGGCCGGGGTTTTTATAGCCACTTATGCTTAGGCAGCGCACTTTCCCTGCTCTCGTTATTTCTCATCCTGCTCATTTTGGTGCAGCGAGGTCGGGGCGGCGGCTTGGCCGGAGCCCTTGGTGGAGCTGGTGGCCAAAGTGCTTTCGGTGCCAAGGCGGGCGACCTGTTCACTTGGATCACATCGATCGGGGCTTTGATTTGGATCCTGCTGGCCGTTGTCAGTATCATGATCCTGGGCACCGCCGGCTCAACAAATACTGACGAACCTGAAGACAACCAAGCGGGCACCAGTGTTCAATCCAACGACTCCGATGGGGCCGGCGACGCTGCTGGCGGCGAGGTCCCGGACGACACCGAGTCTGGGGCTGGCGACAAAACGGACGCCGGAACGGATGAGTCTTCCGACAAACCCTCGGCGACCGATGAGCCTGCCGATCCTGCAGCCGAGAAGGCGCCCAAGGCCGACGAGAAACCGGCTGAGCCCGACAAGAAACCGGCTGAACCAACCGAGAAACCGGCTGAGCCCGACAAGAAACCGGCTGAGCAGCCGGAGGAAAAGAATCCGCCAGCGACCGATCCAGACAAGAAGACTCAACCCAAACCTGCCAAGCCTTGATTTCAAGGTTCGGACCTTTATGTTGACGGTCAGGCCACGGCCCAACGAGGAGTTCTGCAGTGCTAAGCAGCATGACTGGGCAAGGCGAAGCGATCGTCCAAGCCGGCGATCTTGCTGTCAGGGCTGAACTTCGTTCCACGAACAACCGTTACTTCAAGTTGTCGCTAAAACTCTCCGAGGGCTACGTTTCCCTGGAGCCACGTTTAGAACGCTTAATACGGCAACATGTCCGTCGCGGATCGGTACACTTGTCGCTAAAGATTGACATCCCGAAAAAGGGTACCGACCTTCAAATCAACGGGACGGCCCTGACCTTGATTCATCAGCAGCTAACGGCGCTGCCGGGCGCCGAAACACTCGAGCTGCGCGACCTCTTGCCAGCCCTCTTGTCGCTTCCCGGTGTCGTAGAGAGTCACAGCAACGAGGTTGCCGATTGCGAAGAACATTGGCCAACCATCGAAACAGCAGTCAATGAGGCAGTGGGTAAGTTGTGTGGGATGCGGAGAGAGGAAGGCCAAGCCATGGCGACTGATCTCGCGGACAACCTTGAGCGGATCGCCTCCCTGGTAGAAGACGTCCAGGCACGCTCTCCAGAAGTGGCGGCCTCTTACCAGCAACGACTCCTGGACCGTTTAACCAAATTGCTCACTGAACATTCTCTCACCGTAGAGCCCGCCGATGTCGTTCGTGAGGTCGGCCTGTTTGTGGACCGCAGTGACATTTCTGAAGAGACCGTCAGGCTCAACAGCCATTTAGAGTTATTCACTGCTGAAATCAAATTGCCGGATGCGCAAGGGCGCAAGCTTGATTTCCTTACCCAAGAAATGTTCCGAGAAGCGAATACGATCGGCTCGAAGGCCAATGACAGCCAGATTTCTGCACTGGTAATCGATATCAAAACCTGCATCGAACGGATGCGAGAAATGATACAAAACGTCGAATAAGAAACTTGGATTATGGTACCAGCAGACCGACCGACATCCCCCGGGCGACTCGTCATTATCTCCGGCCCCTCGGGTGCTGGTAAATCGACGATCTTAGACCGCCTTCTCCAGGATTGCCCACTGCCACTGACCCTCAGCGTCTCTGCCACCACCCGCCCTGCACGACCGGGTGAAATAGACGGCAAAGCTTATCATTTCCTCTCACCGTCGCAATTTGCCGAACGTCGCGAGGCCGGGCATTTTCTCGAGTGCAAAGAGGTCTACGGTCGTGGTTACTGGTATGGTACGCTAGATGACGAAGTCACCTCTGGTTTAGAGGAGGGTAAATGGGTTATCCTAGAAATAGACGTTGCAGGCGCCTTTGATGTTTTGAAACAAGTGCCGGAGGCCATCACCTTCTTCGTTCACCCCGGTTCTGTCGCCGAATTAGAACGACGACTACGTGCCAGGGCCACCGAATCGGAGGACGACATCGCCCGTCGCCTTCGAGAGGCAGAGCGCGAGATGGGCCTGTCGGGAAAGTATCGACATTGTGTAATAAACGACATCGTTGAAGACGCAGCTCGTCAGATCTGTGAAATCCTAAGTCACCAGGGAGACTAAAACACATGCTGGAAGAATTAAGAGAAGAAGAGATCGTCAACAAGGTGGGTGGCCGCTTTAAGCTGTCGACACTAATTCAAAAACGTTTGCTTCAGCTAAACCAGGGTAGTCGTGCACTTGTCGACCTCGACACGCAAGACCGCATGAAGATCGCCATCCAAGAGATCGTTCAAGACAAGATTTTCCTGGACACCAGCGACGAAGTTCGCATTACTGGTGATTTGCCCGACCTTGCTAGCGGGCCGGAGCTCGATGCCTCTCCATGAATTCCATTTCGCAGGGTGACCATACACTGCAGGGATGCGAAATCATCATGGGGGTGAGCGGTGGGATTGCTGCCTACAAGGCCGCAGATCTTGTCAGCAAGCTGATCCAAGGGGGCGCTAGCGTCCAAGTCGTTATGACGGAGGCGGCTGCACACTTCGTCGGAGCGGCTACCTTTCAAGCGCTGACTGGCCGCCCTGTGGCCACTCAAATTCTGGGGGGCGGCGAATACCCGTTAGGCGCGCATGTTCAACTGGCGGCCGCGGCCTCTTTGCTTTGTGTGGCGCCTGCAACTGCTGATTACCTTGCCAAGGCTGCACATGGGCACGCCGATGACCTGCTGACAACACTAACCCTGGCATTTTCAGGGCCCACCCTGATGGCTCCGGCTATGAACAACGACATGTGGGCCAAGCCTTCCGTCCAACGAAACGTCGAAAGCCTTCGAGCTGACGGCATACATTTTGTCGGTCCTGGAACAGGCTGGCTCAGCTGTCGTCAACAGGGGGCCGGACGTATGGCCGAACCGCTGGAAATCCTGGCTGCGATGGAATCGCTTTGGGCTACGGCGGGCAAATGACCGCCTTGCTGTGCCGGTTACTTACAAGGAACTACCCATGGCACGGATACTAATCACTTCCGGCCCGACTCGGCAACACCTGGACCCCGTTCGCTACTTAACCAACAATTCCAGTGGGCAAATGGGCTCTGCTATCGCAGTCGCTGCACTCGCGCTAGGCCACGAAGTCACTATCGTTAGCGGCCCCGTGAGCATCACATACCCCGCGGAAGCGACTGTCGTCCCGGTCGTTTCGACGCAAGAAATGTTCGAAACTTGCGTGCAGTTGTTCCCCGATTTTTCCGGGGCCATCGGCGTGGCGGCACCGTGCGATTACAAACCCCTGCTAGTCTCTCCGGAGAAGATCGCCAAGACTGGCATGCCCCTTCAGGTAGAATTGCATGAGACGCGCGACATTATAGCACATCTGGGCGCACAAAAACGGAACGGCCAATGGGTGGTTGGCTTTGCCCTCGAGACTCACGACGAGCGATTCCGCGCCTTGGCAAAGTTGGAAACAAAATGTTGCGACATGATCGTGCTCAACCGACCCGAGGCAATGCAATCAGACAGCAATCAGGTGGAACTGTTCGACGTCACTGGTAGCTGTCTCGCTAATGTTGGCGGCCTAAAAAAAGACGTCGCCAGCGAGATTTTAAAATATATTGACGCGTTATTGATTAACTCTTAAAGCAAAATACTTCTCTCCCAGCAGAGTTTTTTACATGGACAACAAATACCAGGACCTGCCACTTCCCAACGGTTTTGGACCGGCAGGAGCGAGCCCCCTCACCGCTCTTTGTTTTACTGAAGGACCGGCGGTCGGCGCAGATGGAACTGTCTATTATTCCGATATCGAGAACAATCGCATCATGCAGTGCTCGCCGGATGGGACGCGGCAGGTCTGGCGCGAGCCAAGTCATCGGACCAATGGCCAGACCTTCGGCCCACAGGGGCGACTCTACCACTGTGAAGGTGCTGAATTCGGTCCCGGTGGTGGTCGTCGCGTCACCGTTACCAACTTGGAAACGGGCGACCATGCGGTCATCACCGACACTTACGAAGGTGCACGTTATAATTCGCCTAACGACATCTGCACGGATGCAGCAGGTCGGGTCTATTTTACCGACCCCCGTTATGGAGACCGCGCCTCCATGGAGATGGAAATCGAAGGGGTTTATCGCATCGACCTCGACGGGTCTGTCCACCGCATCCTGCAGCAACCTGCCATCGAGCGCCCGAACGGCCTGGCGGTCACCCAGGATGGCTCCACTCTTTATCTTATCGATAGCTGCCCGACCATGGGCGGCAACCGCAAGGTTTGGGCCTTCGATCTGGACGAGGCGGGAAAGCCTGACAACCAACGGCTCGTTTATGATTTTGGCGCTGGGCGCGGCGGCGACGGCATGCGTATCGACATGGAGGGAAACCTTTACGTCGCTGCAGGGATCATGACCCCGCGAGGGCCTCACGAGAGCTCGGAGGTCCCTCCCGGTATTTACGTGATTCGAGCGGATGGAGAACTGCTGGGTCGGCTCCCCATTGCCGAAGATGTCCTGACCAACCTCGCCTTTGGCGGGCCCGATGGCCGAACACTCTACATTACCGCCGGAAAAACGCTGTTCACGGCCCGCAGCGGGATCCCAGGCCAGGTCTCTTTTCCGGAGTGGAGAGAAAATTAACGACTCCCTGGCTCGCTCCTTCCTACCGTTTGACTAAGAGAGATTTCCGCTGTGGTAAAATTGCTAATCCACCCGCCGATGGACGACGCCCGCTACGAACGGCTCAGGGCTGTTTCCGACGGCGTCGAAATCATCAATGCAAGTAGCGAGCCGGAAGCACTTGAGCAAATCGCAACCGCGGATGCCTTTTTCGGTAAAATTACGCCTCCATTGCTGGCCGCCGCAAAGCAGTTGCGGTGGGTCCAGTCGCCGACCGCCAGCTTGGAACACTACCTGTTTCCAGAACTGGTCGAACACGCTTGTGAGCTAACAAACATGCGAGGCCTTTTTTACGACGTCATCGCCGACCACGTGTTTGCCTATATCCTCACCTTCGCTCGACGCTTGCACCTGTACCTGCGGCAGCAAATGCAAGGACAATGGTTGCCAATCGGCGGTGAAGAAGAACGTTCGACGTTTGCCTTGGGCCCCAGTCATGTGACCGCCATGGACCGCGCACACGTCCACCTCAGCGATTGCACCCTGGGCATCATCGGGCTGGGCAGCATTGGTACCGAAGTGGCGCGCCGAGGAGCCGCCTTTTCAATGCGCGTTATTGCGGTTGACCCTCAAGTTCAAGCCTGTCCTCCGGAGGTGCACAGCCTGTCCTCGCTGGACGGGCTCGACAGACTGCTAGAGGAAAGTGATTTTGTCGTGATCGCGGCGCCCCACACGCCAGAAACCGAGGGAATGTTCTCCCAGCGGGAGTTTCGCCTGATGAAAAACGAGGCCTACCTCGTCAACATCGGTCGCGGCGTGATCGTACAATTAGCAGCGCTCGCCGACGCCATTGGCCAGGGAGAAATTGCCGGTGCCGGGCTGGATGTCTTTGAAACCGAACCGTTGCCCGCTGAGCATCCTTTATGGGCCATGGAAAACGTCCTAATCACTCCGCACGTAGCTGCCTGTTCCCCTCATATCGCGGCCCGCCACTTCGAAACACTCTGCCATAACGTCCAGCAGTTTGCGAATGGCAAACCGCTTAAGAACCTTGCGGACAAGAGGAAATGGTATTAGGGGGCCAAAGCCGAGCCTATTTTTGACAGCAGATCGCACTCCCCGGACAGGTTGGATTGCGTTACATTAAATTTTTACTTACTGCCGCTCTATTTTCCGCACCGTTGCAACCAAGACCGTCCTGAGGCCTTAAAACGTGACTACCGTGACCTCACCTTCGCCAGCCACCAAGGTAAAGGGTAAATATGCCTTTATCAGCCTCGGTTGCCCAAAGAACCTGGTTGACAGCGAACGGATGCTGGGCCTTTTGCAGCTTGACGGTTACCAGTTGGTTGATGATCCCAACGGCTCTGATTTCGTAATCATCAACACGTGTGGATTTATTGAGGACGCTCGCAACGAATCTCTCGCCACGATCGACGAAATGATCGCGCTCAAGAAATCGGAAAAGACCCGTGGCATTATCGTCTCAGGCTGTTTAGCCGAACATCAAAAAGATCGTCTCCTGGAGATCCGGCCTGAAATCGATGCTCTCGTGGGGGTCTTCGGTCGCGAAGAAATAACTCGCGTTGCCGATCGATTCCTGGGGCGGCTCGACGAACAACGAACCGTGTTTGCCCCAGCGCCCATTCGGGCCCTTCCCGACACCAACCGCCTGCGAATTACACCCCGCCACTTCGCCTACCTCAAGATATCAGAGGGCTGCGACCGGTTATGTACTTTTTGTGGCATTCCCCAGATGCGCGGCAAACACGCCACCAAGCCGATCGAGGAGATTATCCAAGAAGCCACTGAATTGGCAGGCGACGGTGTTCGCGAACTAGTGGTCGTGGCCCAGGATACTACCTACTACGGAATGGATCTTTATGGGGAGCCCAGGCTGCGACAACTGCTTGAAGAGCTATCGGCGGTCGCTGGCATCGACTGGCTTCGCCTGATGTACCTTTACCCACAATACATCGACGATGCCTTGCTAGAGACCATCGCCACAACCGAGAACATTCTTCCCTATTTAGACCTTCCGCTGCAACACATTAACGACCGTTTGCTCAAACGGATGGCCCGCAAGGTGACCCGCGACGAGATCGAAACGTTGCTAAGGCGGTTGCGCGACCGCATCCCCGGCTTGACCCTGCGGACCACCATGATCACGGGCTTTCCCGGTGAGACCGACGCGGAATTTGAGGAGTTGCATCAGTTCATCAAGGACCAGGCCTTCGAACGCCTCGGCGTCTTTACCTATTCGCACGAACCAAACACCCCCTCGGCGCAGATCCCCGACCACCTGCCCGAGGAAGTCAAGCAACAGCGACGCGACACTCTGATGCAGACCCAACGAGACATTATGCGGGGTGGAAACGAAGAAAAACTCGGGAGCCAACTGGAAATAATCCTCGATTCTCCAGTCACGGGGGAAGAGAATGTCTGGATCGGTCGAACGATTGCCGATGCTCCCGAAGTCGACTCACTGGCCTATGTGACTGGAAACGAAACGCCTCTGAAATCCGGCAACATCGTTACTTGCGAGATCGTTGCTATCCAGGAATACGACCTGATCGCTGTCGCCATTGGGCCTGTGCGTTAGCGGCCCAACTGTTATTTCCAAGTCAAATCCCAATTCCAACAAAGATAACGCGGCATGAGCGAAAACGAACCATCCAAACCGTCTTCCTCCTGGAATGTTCCGAACCAGCTAACCGCCTTGCGGCTACTGTTGTCGATCGCTGTTTTCGTGCTGATCCCACTTCAGCAGTACACCTGGGCCACCGTTCTGTTTGTATTGGCTGCCGCCACAGACTGGGCGGATGGCTACTGGGCGAGGCGTTATGGTCAGATAACCCAACTAGGGCGGATCTTCGATCCCTTTGTCGACAAGGTCTTGATTTGCGGAACGTTCATTATGCTGGCGGAAGCGATGGGCGGTTACCCCGTCGCAATTGCCGGTTGGCTGGCGGTCCTGGTGATGACTCGCGAAATGCTCGTAACCGTCTTGCGGAGTTACATTGAACAGCAGGGGATCGACTTCTCTGCCAAGATGCCTGGTAAACTGAAAATGGTCTTCCAGTGTGGAGCGGCTATAGCAGCCCTCGTGGCGCTGCAATACGAAGCGGAAGGCGTCCCTGACTGGATCAACACTACCCTGCTGGCCTTCCTCGTCTTGACCGTCGTCTTCACTGTCTATTCAGGTGCTGGCTATGTTCGTTCCGCTGCCCGCATCCTGCGGGCACCTGACGATTTACCGACCAACGGCCCATGAACCCTCTGTTGCCGATTATTCTGTCTTTCGTCCTGGCCTGTTGGGGCTGGTACCTTCTTTGCCCGCAACGACGGGCCGCTTTTTTAAGCCAGCAACCTTTTGTTCCGGCCACCTGGGGTCTGGCCGAACTGTTAATCTCATTTTTCATTTATCTAGGTGGAACGCTCGGTCTATTGGTAGTGGCGCAATCGATACTTCACTGGAACTTCCCGCCAGGCCAGGCTACTGCCACCCCGGCCCTTGCCGCTGCTGCTACCATCCCCTTGGCGACAAGTCCTTCAGTTGCCAGTTCTTCGCTCGCCATCTCAAGTTCCGCCTTTACGCTTGTCAACATCCTGGCGGAAGAACGAAAACTCTGGATCGCCTCTCTCGGTACGCTACTGGCAGTTGCTTTGAGCAGTTGCCTGGTAACGTGCCGAGCCTCCGGTCGGGTGGGTTGGAGCCTTTCGTTTGCCGCGCGAGATATTCGCTTAGCAACGGTAGCAGTTGTACTCTGCCTGCCACTAGTTTTTCTTGTCCAGGCGATCGTAGTTCAATTACCCGGCATGGAATATCAGCATCCGTTTATTCGCCTGCTACTAAACACCCCAAGTCCGCGACTGTGGCTGGCTACTGCCTTTGCGGCAATTATCGTCGCCCCGATTGCGGAGGAATTCTTCTTTCGTGGCCTCCTGCAAGGCTGGTTCGAACGGTTCCTGGTCACTCGCCACCCCGCGGTTGAGTCGGAGGACCTCATTCCTCCAGAAACTTCGTCGAATTTCCTTTTCTGTCTCCCCATCCTCTTGAGCTCCGTCGTCTTTTCCGCTGCCCATTTCAATCATGGGGGTGGCTGGGTAGCCATCTTCGTATTAGCGATTGGGCTCGGGATCCTGTATCACAAGACACATCGACTCCTTCCCTGTATCCTGCTGCACATGACCCTTAACGCAACCAGTTTGGGAATGGCCTACCTCAGTACGCGACTGTCGTAGCAGCCTTTTTTCTGGCCGCCGCCGATCCCTCTTCCCCGGTTCCCAGGGAAACCTATAATGAGAGATCGTTGACCTAAGCCGCCCTCTGGAGATAAAAGTTATGACAACCGGATTTGGCCTCATTGGTTGTGGGATGATTGCTGGCTTTCACGCTAAGGCTGTCGCCGATTTAGCCGACGCCGAGGTGGTTGCCTGTTTCGACATGTTTCCAGAGGCTGCCGACCGACTGGCCGCCGAAATTGGCTGTCAGGGCTACCATGACCTCGATTCAATGCTCGCTGATAAAAACATTGACATTGTCACCATCTGCACGCCCAGCGGCGCTCACCTCGAAGCTGCCGTCACTGCGGCCCAGGCAGGCAAGCACGTCATCGTCGAAAAACCATTGGAAATTACTCTCGACCGTTGTGACCAGATCATCGCGGCTTGCAGCGATGCGGGCGTGACGCTGGCCACGATCTTTCCTTCGCGTTTCCATGAATCCTCGCAAGCCCTAAAGCGGGCCGTTGAGGATGGCCGTTTTGGCCGCTTGACGATCGGGGATGCCTACGTGAAGTGGTACCGCACACAAGAATACTACGACAGTGGAGCATGGCGGGGAACCTGGAAGCTGGACGGCGGCGGTGCCTTGATGAACCAGGCAATCCACAGCGTCGACTTGCTCACCTGGCTAATGGGTCCGGTCACGGAGATCTCTGCCCATATCGACATGCTGGCCCATGAACGCATCGAGGTAGAGGACGTAGCCGTCGCCACCTTGCGTTTTAAAAACGGTGCCATCGGCGTGATCGAGGCGACGACGGCCGCTTATCCAGGCGCACTCAAACGAATCGAACTTCACGGAACAACCGGCACTGCCGTCCTAGAGGAAGAAGATTTAACCACCTGGGATTTCGAGCAATCAACTGACGAGGACCAGGCGCTTCTTGAGCGACTGCAGGGAAAGACAGAAACTGGTGGTGGTGCTTCGGACCCTTCCGCCATCGGTCACCATGGGCACACCATGCTTTTCGAAGACGTCTTGCAGGCGATCGCCGAAGGGCGAACACCACTTATTGATGGAACTGAGGGGCGTCGCAGCGTGGAAATTATTCTCGGCATCTACCAGGCTGCCGAGGCACGCTCCACGATTGAGTTGCCGCTGGAATCCGACCCTGTTCTACAGGCCCGTATTGATGGAGTTCGAGGCGCTGCTGATTGACCGAACGCTTTTTCCTGTCACGGAAGGCTTATGGGATACCAACGAGCTAAAGACTGGCTGACCTACCTGACGGTGCGAGTCCTGGTCTGTATTATTCAGTCCGTCCCGCTCCGGTGCTGTCGCCATTTTTCTCGCGTCATGGCGACCGTAGCCTGGAGTCTGGTTCGCTTTCGTCGGGAATTAATTGACGAAAACCTTAAACACGCCTTTCCGTCGATGTCGAAGCAGCAGCGGGCCGCTACGGCGTTTGGCATGTGGGCACACCTCGTTCTGATGATATGCGAAATCGCACATACGTCACGAAAGATTCATCGCACCAACTGGCGGCGGCATATCCAGCTTTCCAGGGGCCGTGAACTGGTCACCCAGTTGCTTGAGTCAAAACCGCTCGTTTTGCTGACTGGTCACTTTGGCAACTTTGAGCTTGCTGGTTACGCCACGGGTCTTTGCGGCTTTTCGAATCACACGATGGCACGTCCGCTGGATAACCCCTACTTGAATTCCTTTATTGCTGGGTTCCGTCAGCTTAATGGCCAATATATCCTCTCGAAACAGGGGAGTTCGGACGAAGTTCAGCGACTCCTTGGCGCAGACGGAACGCTGGCCATCCTGGGGGATCAATACGCAGGCCGGAAAGGGTGTTGGGTCGATTTCCTTGGCCGGCCTGCCTCCTACCACAAGGCGATCGCCCTCTTTTCGCTGACCAACAACGCTCCCTTGGCGATTTGTTTCGCCCGTCGCCTGGGAGAACCGCTGCAATTCGAACTCGGCCTCGCGGACTTTTTTGATCCGTCCAGTCCTGCGACCGTGGTGCCCGACATACCTGGCATCACCCAATGGTACAATGCCGTCCTCGAATCGCTCGTTCGACGCGATCCCGAACAATATTGGTGGGTACATCGCCGCTGGAAGGGCGATCCCCCCGCCTCGGCCCAGCACGCCTCTCTTGCACGGAGCGCCTGAGAAAACGTCTATGCCCACCTGGACTCACTTAATAAACGCGGCCGACTGTCCTGCCGGGACAGCCCAGGAGGTTCTGGTGGATGGCCGTGTCCTGGCTGTCTTCAATGTCGAGGGGACCTATTACGCCTTGGACGGCATTTGTCCCCACCAAGGAGGCCCACTCGGAAAGGGGCAACTTAACGGATGCGTTGTTACGTGCCCCTGGCATGGCTGGCAATTTAACGTCGCCACCGGACAGCAACAAATCAATGATCGCATCGTCCACACGGCTTATCCGGTTCGCCACGACGGTGATGAGATCTACATCCAGTTTCCCGCATGATCGAATATCGTAGCTTTCGCAATTCCGACCCGCCATTAATCTCCGCAATCTGGTCTGCCCAACCCGCTATCCGCGGGCTGATTCCAGCGGTAACCCCGACTTTTCTTGCCGAACACGTTTTTGGAAAGCCGTATTTCGACCGACAGGGTTTTATCCTCGCGCTGCTGGAGGGTAAACCTGTGGGTTTTGCCCACGCCAGTTTCGGCCCCACTCCTTCCGGTGACAGACTGGACCATCAACGTGGTGTCGTGAGTTTAGTAATGACTGACAGCCATCCTCGAGCGAACGAGGTAGCCCGCGGCCTGCTCGCTGAGTGTGAAGCCTATCTCACCGAACGGGGTGCCCGGCGGATCTCTGCTTTCGGCCACAAGCAGCTTTGTCCCTTCTACCTGGGGCTTTATGGTGGAACGCAATTACCGGGCGTACTAGCCACACAGTCCCTCGTCCTGGAGCTTTTTCTTTCTGCCGGATACCAACAACAAGATCGCACATTGATCCTCCACCGCGATCTGCAACAGGGGGCCATTCCGATCGATCGCAGCCAACATCTGCTAAAGCGTTCTTATGATATTGACGCCGCTATCAACCCACCGGACTCGAGTTGGTGGGAAGCGGCCACGCTGGGCCCCTTCGCCCGCATGCAATTCGACCTGCTATCACGTGACACGGAAACTGTCTGCGGGCAACTTTTCGTCTGGGACATGTATCCGCTGGCGAAGTCCTGGAACATTACGTCGGCCGGTCTGGTCGACATGAATATCGACCCCGCCCACCTCACTCTCGACACCACGCGTTTCTTTATCGCGGAAGTTTCCCGCTACCTGTACCGTCGATCGATTTCGCTTCTGGAGGTGCAGCACAGTCAGGGGGATGAGCGGGCAGCCACTATCTTTGCCGACCTTGGGTTTCAGCAAATCGACGAAGCCCTGGTGCTGGAGAAATCAGTAGGGGGTTAAACGCCGGTTACGCTTGGCGACCCTCGTAGAGGTTGCGCCCCTGGACGAGTGCGGCCATTTTGCGATCCGCAACCGTTCTCGAGAGCATCCAGAAGCCGCAATCGGGGTGAACGTAGTGGATACGTTCGGCTCCCACGATACCGGCCGCCTGTTCGATTCGTTGCGCTACCAGGTCAGGCGACTCGACCTCGTTATCCTTGATGTCGATCACCCCGATACCCAATCCGAGCGAATCTTTGACCTGCTTCAGCATGACCAGTTCTTCGGCCGGGCGGCGAGCGATCTCGAGCACCAGGTGGTCGGCCTCGAGTGAGTTCAAAAAATCGACGAGCTTTTCGTAGGTACCTTCCTGAATGGTCTGGCCACCGTAATTACCGAAGCACAAATGCACCCCACGCTCCGCGGTCACTCCCTCAAAGACCCGGTTTATTCCGGCCGCTGCCAGACCCGCGTCTTCCGGGTGCCCGGTAAGATTGGCTTCGTCGACCTGGATCACATCCGCCCCGATCTTCAGGACCTGTTCTCGTAACACTTCTGCCAGGCCCATCACCAGGTCTTCGAGGTTACCGTAGTGTTCATTAGCCACCATCTTGGCAAGCATGTAGGGGCTCGTGACAGTGAACTTTTTCGGGAGAGTTGTTAGTGGCGCATATAATTCGTAATCCGCCTTCAGGTCGAGCGAACCTGCGCCCAGGGCGTCAACGACGATGCCCGGGGGTTGTGCGCGAAAGGCGTTGCCAGGTTGTTCTCGCCAGTGCGCCAACTGTTCACCGTTTAATTGGGTCTGCACGCCCTCCATGCGCGAAACAAAATAGTCGATCATGCCATTGGTCGCGGCGTGATTAATGTCCCAGCGGTACAATTCGCCGTCTGCAACCAGGTCAATCCCGGCGAGTTCCTGTGTTTTCAAAACGGCCGCCATCGCATCCCGCAGGCTCTCCTCGGTGCTAAAGACCTGGAGCCATGTTGGTACTGGATAACTGCCTACCACGGTCGTCTTGATCATCGTCTGGTTACTTTCTGTTGCAAAGAGCCTTGGCGTCAATTACTCCAGGCCAAGGGAGTCGTAGGTCCAATCCTCCGCTGCTACGTAATCCTTCCATTGTGGCTCAACGCTGAAGCCAAATCCAACGCACTGCAAAGACGCGATGTGAAAACTACCGTCTCGAACGCAGGGAGCGACTCTGTCCCCCCGCCTTGTATAGAAATCGGAGTGCGCGTCGAGGGCCGCTTCTTGTTGCTCGGGTGTCAAATACTTTAGGCCGGGATGGAAGTGGTGTCCATTACGTTCCACATGGTCGAGGCCGAGGGTCGCGGCCAGACAGAGATCGGCCTGGACGGGAATGATGCCTACGCAACATAGATCCTCCCCCGTCATGACATACTGCCCTTTTCCGCCTTCTTGATTCATTTTCCACGTCAAACCAGCGTTTAGCAGTGCTTTGACAACCCCCTTGCAACTCTTGCTGCTGATGCCGCGGTACCCACATTCGATGGCCCGGGAATAATCTCTCAACTCTCCGTCCGATTCATCGATAATGACCGGTTTCGATTTAGAAAGGGTGCGAATTCCGTTCGTGTATGACGGATCGAGCGCGATCGAACGAGCAAGGGGTTGCTCTACCACCAGCACATTACCCCAAAACCGAGTCAATTCCACGGACCGCCTGATTCCATCAATCAACTGATCGAATTCCGCCGGATCCTTGTATTGCTCATTCCCATCGAGGGTAATCTGGTAGTCATTTCCTCGATGCTTTTCGATGAGGCTGGCGATCGCCTCCAGTCGCCCCAGATCCTTGTCCAGGTCGTTGGAAACCTTAACCTTGAAGTAAGACGTTCCTGTCTCCGTAACATATTCCTCAAGCGCCTGCGGAGAACCGTCTTCAAGACGCTCTCCCTGCGGGATGTCGCTGACTGTCAACGGGTCTGAAAGGCCGATCGTGTGTCGTACGAACATTGATGTTTTGGCAACCGCCGGCAGCCACTGCGGAAGCTCCAGTCCCTCAAGCTCCGTAAAGACGTCGCCAGGTCGAATGCCATAGAGATTTTCCTGAACTGCCTGGTGAAAACTAATTCCCGCCTTACGGGCCATACCGTCCATGACGGCTCGTTCAACCAGGCTTAACCCGAAGGATGCCAGCAGGCTCGGCAATCCCTCCTCCCGGCCCCACTCTTGTTGGATCCGATAGCTTTCGGACCAGCCGTCGAAGAAAGTCTTAGGCTGGTTCAATGTGCTGGAAAAACCTTCAATCGCCTGTTCCGTGGACCTGAGCATGTCTGTAATTTGTTCATCGAACCCCTTCCCGGCTGACTTGTCAAACCAGCCCGGCGGAAGGCAGTCACCCGAGAAGCCAGTTGCCGGCGAGCCATCCACCTCGATGGTGGCAAAGAGTACCGCCTGTGGACATCGGGTGAGGCAGGAGTTTCCGTAGCGAAAGGGAATCCGCACGGTCGAATTTCGCAGTCCAATTCGCACATCTTTTACGGCAACCTGCATATCACCTACCTGTTCCCATCTCGCCTGTCGCGAGTTAATCCTGAGCCTCGATCAACTGGTCAAGCTCTCCCTTAAGTCGACCAAGTATTTCATTGTAAGGGTAAGCCCCAACCGCCTTTGCTCCACGCTTAAGATTGACGTACTTGGGACCGCACCAGAGCCCAAGATCGGCATCATCCGTCTCTCCTGGTCCGTTAACCCGGCATCCCATGACAGCGATCGTCAACTGATGATCCGCGGCATACCGGGTCATCACCTTAACCTGTTCGGCTAACTCAACGAACGCCTCGTTTTCCACCCGCGAGCAACTTGGGCAGGAGATAATATTGAGTCCCTGGGTATTGAAATTGACAACCGTTCGCACGCGGCCGGCTGCGATGTCATCCAGAATGCTGCGTCCAGCGACAATTTCCTCCGATTTTCGCGAGTTTGGGACCGTCAGTGAAACTCGCACCGTATCGCCGATCCCATAGCCAATGAGCTGTTCAAAAGCCATCCGCGTCTTAATCACGCCTTCCGGCGGCAGGCCTGCTTCGGTGACTCCCAGGTGGAGTGGAACCTCTGGCCGTTCTGTTGCAAACCGCTTGTTGACCGCTATTACCTTTTCAGGGTCCGAATCCTTTAGCGAGACGCAGTAGCGGGTAAAGCCGATCGTGTCGAGAACGTCGCAATGTTCCAGTGCGCTAGCCAACATCGGGGAGATCGAATCCTCCGCGTCAAATTGCCCTGCTTTATCTGGATCGACACTACCGCAATTGACTCCGATACGCATCGCGCAATCGTGCTGCTGAGCTACGCCGGCCAGGTATTTTACTTTCTCTTGCCACGGTTTCTCTCGTTCGTGGTGGTACAGGTGGCCC
>Ga0310342_100000533_pt1 | contig 21615 bp, 24 predicted proteins | sample S15DNA20500_MG_FD_206155 | JGI IMG/M metagenome (GOLD analysis project Ga0310342, IMG submission 206155) | Marine microbial communities from station ALOHA, North Pacific Subtropical Gyre - S1503-DNA-20-500_MG | ecosystem: Environmental > Aquatic > Marine > Oceanic | place: Pacific Ocean: North...
GACCGAAACGGCGAAGAGGAAGAATCCTCTAAGCCGTTGAAAAAATTGGTGGAGCTGAGGGGGATCGAACCCCTGACCCTCAGACTGCCAGCCTGATGCTCTCCCAGCTGAGCTACAGCCCCACCGTGCTGTCGAAGCTACCGCCCGGCCGATGGAGCGTCAAACCGCGGTCGTTTCGGGCGGGGCACAGCGTGGTATTCTCCGCGCCGCTTCGGCCGGAGTGGCGGAATTGGCATACGCGACGGACTCAAAATCCGTTGCCCCTCGGGGCGTGTGGGTTCGAGTCCCACCTCCGGCACCACCCAATGCCGGGTGAATGATCTCCCGGTCAGTGCGTCCAAGCCTTGCACACCCGGGGAACGGAAGGGGTTCCAGAGCATGCGGAAGTTCGCGGTCGGCATGGCGTTCGCGGCCCTGGTCGCGCTGCTCGCACCCAGTCTGCCCGGTGCCCAGGGGCAGGGCTGTTCGCTCTCCGGCAGCTACCGGCAGTTCAAGGGCAAGGTCGACCGGGTTACCCCGAAAAAGTTGATCATCGACACCGGCAAGGGCGCCAAGCTCGAGTTCGCGAAGGGCGCCGCGGTCAAGGTAATGGGCGAGAAGACCGACTGGAATCGCCTCCGCAAGCAGGACTGGGTGCTGGTCGGCTGGAGCATGGCCGACGACCCGCGCGCCGCCCACGAGGTGTGCGTGATCCCGGCGGCCGCGCCACGGCCCTAGGGCGGCTTTTGCCCGTCCCAGACATCCGATAGCGTTTCCCCATGGCCGGCTCCCCGCCTCTCACCCCTGCCCAGTTCGAACGCTACCGGCGGCACCTGACGTTGCCCGAGCTGGGCGTCGAGGGGCAGCAGGCGCTGCTGGCCGGGCGCGTGCTGCTCGTGGGCGCCGGCGGCCTGGGCTGCCCGTTGGCCCAGTACCTGGCCGCGGCCGGGGTCGGCACGCTCGGCCTGGTCGATTTCGACGTGGTCGATGCCTCGAATCTCCAGCGCCAGGTGCTCTATGGCACGGCCGACATCGGCCGGCCCAAGGTCGAGGTGGCGGCCGAGCGCATCCGGGCCCTGAACCCCGACGTCGCGGTCGAGACGCACGCCGTGCAGCTCGATTCGGGCAACGCCCTCGACCTGCTCGGTGCCTACGACGTGGTGGTGGACGGAACCGACAACTTTCCCACGCGCTACCTGGTCAACGACGCCTGCGTGCTGCTCAGCAAGCCCAACGTCCACGGCTCGATCTTCCGCTTCGACGGCCAGGCGACGGTCTTCGACGCGCGCCACGGCCCCTGCTACCGCTGCCTCTACCCCGAGCCGCCGCCGCCCGGCGCCGTGCCTTCGTGCGCCGAGGGGGGCGTGCTCGGCGTGCTCCCGGGCCTGGTGGCGCTCATCCAGGCGACCGAGACGTTGAAGCTCCTGGCCGGCATCGGTGAGCCGCTCTACGGGCGGCTTTTGCGCTACGACGCGCTGCGCATGGATTTCGCCGAATTCCGGCTCAAGAAGGATACGGATTGCCCCGTCTGCGGCGTGCAGCCCAGCGTTACCGGGTTGATCGACTACGAGGGCTTCTGCGGAGTACCCGCGGCGGAGGAGGCGACCTTGCAAGAAGTTTCGGCGGCCGAGGTTCAGGCGGCGCGCGAGCGGGGCGACGAGCTCCTGCTACTCGACGTGCGCGAGCCGTCGGAGTGGGAAACGGCGCGGATCGAAGGCGCGCAGCTCCTGCCGCTCGGCGAGCTCGAGGCGCGCCTGTCGGAGCTCGACGACTGGCGTGAGCGGCGCGTGGTGATCCACTGCCACCACGGGGGCCGCAGCGCCCACGCATGCGGGGTGCTCCAGGCGGCGGGCTTCGGCGACGTCGCGAACCTGGCGGGCGGCATCGAGGCGTGGTCGCTCACGGTGGATCCCACCGTGCCGCGGTACTAGCCTCCGGCTCGAGGGGGAAAACCATGGCGCGCGGCAAGCTGCCGGACCCGCTGAGGCGACGACACCTGCTGGAGGGCAAAATGCCCGAAGCGCAGGCTCTGGCCACAGCCCAGGCCTACCTGGCCGAGGGCCGCACCGTGGAGGCGGTGGATTTCCTGGCCCACGCCGGCGCGGAGGAGGAACTGGCGGCGCTGCGTGCCGAGGCGGTCGCGGCCGGCGATCTCTTCCTGCTCCGGGCGGTGGCGCGGGCGGTCGGGGATTCACCTTCGCACGAGGAATGGGTCGCCGTAACGGCGGCCGCGGAAGAGACGGGCATGGAGCGCTACGCTCGCGATGCCCGGCGACAAGTAGAGCGCGGAGAGGAGTGAGAGGATGGCGCCTCGTTGTCTTGTGTTTCGCGGCCTGGTGAAGGAAGCGGAGGAGGAGATCAACAAGTTCCTCTCGACCCACCCGGTGAACGTGTTGCACATGGCCCAGAGTGAGACCGGCGATCACATCAGTGTGACGCTCATCGTGGACGAGCCGGAGTCGCTGCCCGAAGACGGCTTCTGACGTCCGACATCACGATCCACGGTGCGCGCAGCCACAACCTGAAGGGTGTGGACTGCCGCATCCCGCTCGGCGCGTTCACCGTCGTGACCGGGGTCTCGGGCTCGGGGAAGTCGACGCTCGCCTTCGACACCCTCTACGCCGAGGGCCAGCGGCGCTACGTGACCTCGCTTTCGACCTACGCGCGCCAGTTTCTGGAGCGGCTCCCGCGGCCGGACGTCGATCTCGTGTCCAACCTGCCGCCGCCGGTGGCGATCGAGCGGCGCAACCGCGTCACCAACGCGCGTTCGACCGTGGGGACGGCGACGGCGATCTTCGATCACCTGCGGCTCCTGTTCGCCAAGCTAGGTGTCACCGTGTGCCCGGACTGCGACAAGCCCGTTGAGCCCGGGACGGTGGAGGCCGTGACCGGGCGCATCCTCGAACGCTTCGCCGGAAGCCGGGTTTCGCTCGGAGCCCCGCTGCCGACCGGCCGCGACGAGACGGCGAGCGCGCTGCGCGACCGGCTGGCGCGGGAGGGCTTCAACCGGGTGCTCGATGCGGACGGAGCCGTTCGCGACGTGACCGAGCTTTCGGCCCGGGCGGTTTCCGCTCTGCGGCGCAGCGGCGTCTCGCTGATCGACCGGCTGGCGCTGCGGGGCGAACAGAGCCGGACGCGTCTCGCCGAAGCCGTGGCCGTGGCGTTCCGGTGCGGTGCCGGCCAATGCGTCGTGGTGCCGGAGGCCGGCGACCGGGCGGTGTACCGCGAGGGTTTTGCCTGCGATGGCTGCGGACGCAGCTTCGGGGTGCCCGAGCCGGCGCTCTTCTCCTTCAACAACGCGACGGGTGCGTGCCCCGCCTGCGAGGGTTTCGGGCGCATGCCGATCCTCGATCTCGAGCGCGTGGTTCCCGAGCCGGAGCGCAGCCTCGCCAGCGGCGCGGTGGCGCCCTTCCGCACGGGCCGCGGACAGCGCTGGCAGGCGCGTCTGCTGCGCGCCTGCCGCGAAGAGGGCATCTCCGTCGAGCGGCCCTTCGAGGAACTCTCGGATGCAGACCGCGCCTTCGTCGTCGGCGGCGCGGGCCGCTGGCGCGGCGTGAAGGGCTACTTCGACCGGCTCGAGCGCAAGCGCTACCGGGTCGGCGCGCGCGTGCAGATTGCCCGCTACCGGACCTACGAGCCGTGCGCGGAGTGCGGCGGGACCCGCCTGCGGCCCGAGGCGCGCGCCGTACGGGTCGGCGGCTGCGCCGTCACGCAGCTGGTGCGGCTGCCGCTCGAGGAGCTGGCGGCCTGGCTCGCGGCGCTGCCTCTCACGCCGGCCGAAGAAGAACGTGGCGGGCGCCTGCTCGAGGAGCTTCGCGCGCGCGTCGACACGGTCAACGCGGTGGGACTCGGCTACGTGACGCTCGAGCGCACCACCCGGACGCTCTCGGGGGGGGAGGCGCAGCGCATCCAACTCGCCGCGGCGCTCGGCGGCACGCTCACGGCGTCGCTCTACGTGCTCGACGAGCCCTCGATCGGGCTCCACGCTCGCGACGCCGGACGGCTCGTCGACACGCTGCGCGCGATTCGCGACCACGGCAACACGGTGGTCGTCGTCGAGCACGATCCAGCCATCATCGCCGCTGCGGACCACGTGATCGATCTCGGCCCCGGAGGCGGGCACGCGGGCGGACATATCGTGGCCGAGGGGAGCGTCGCCGACATTTGCGAAAACCGGGAGTCGCTCACGGGACGCGCGCTGCGCGGCGAACTCGCGGCGGCCCGCCGGGACGGACGGGCTCCGCGCGGAAAGCTGCGCGTGGTCGGTGCCCGGGCGCACAACCTGCGGGACGTGAGCGTCGACATTCCCCTGGGCCAGTTCGTGGCGGTCACCGGCGTGTCCGGTGCGGGGAAGACGACGCTGGTGCGCGACGTACTGGTCGGGGGCCTGCGCCGGGAACCGGGCCGCGGTGCGTGCGAGGCGATCGAAGGCGCCCGGGCGGTCGGCGAGGTGGTGCTCGTCGATCCCACGCCCCCGGCCCGCAGCCCGCGCTCGAACCCCGCTACCGTCACGAAGGCCTTCGACGGCATCCGCGCGCGCTTTGCGGGCACCCGCGAGGCCCGGGCCCTCGGTGTATCGCCGGGTTGGTTCTCGTTCAACGTGTCGGGCGGCCGCTGCGAGGCGTGCGAGGGCTCCGGCGAGGTGATCGTCGACATGCAGTTCCTCGATGACGTCCGCATGCCCTGCGAGCTGTGCTCCGGGCTGCGCTACCGGGACGAGGTGCTCCAGGTCCGCCTCGACGGGCTCTCGATCGTGGACGTGTTGGCGCTCGGCGTGGACGAGGCGTGCGAGCGCTTCGCCGGCGATAGGAAGATCGAAGCGCGCCTGCGTCCGCTGGCGGACGTGGGGCTCGGCTACCTGCGTCTCGGGCAGCCGCTCTCGACGCTCTCGGGCGGCGAGTTCCAGCGCCTGCGCCTGGCCCAGGCGCTCGTCGAGCGGGGCCAAGGCAACCTCTACGTGCTGGACGAGCCGACCACGGGCCTGCACGCCGCCGACGTGGCGCTGCTCGTCGACTGCCTGGGCCGCGTCATCGACGCGGGCGCGAGCGTGATCGCGGTCGAACACAACTTGGATGTGGTCCGGGCCGCCGACCACGTGATCGATCTCGGCCCGGACGCGGGTCTCCACGGCGGCCGCGTGGTGGGGCTAGGCCCCCCGGAAGAGATCGCGCGGCTCGACACGCCGACCGGGGCCGCGTTGCGGGGGGATGCGATCGCGTGACCGGTGTCTAGGGGGCCGAACGCTTCTTGGGCGGGTGGCGCTGCGCCTCGCGCCGCTGCGTGAAGATCTGCTTGTCGTGCGCGGTGCGCAACTGGCGCTCGATCTTGCCGAGCACCTGCTCCACCGCGGGGAGCGCTTCGCTCGCCTCGGCCTGCGCACCGACATCGCGGAACTTGCCGGTCACGTGCGCGTGCACGGAGATTCCGCCGCCGTCTTCCATGAGGGTGATTTCGATCCGGGAGAGCTCGTGGAACTCCTGCCCCAGCTGTCCGCAACGCTTTTCGATTGCGTCGCGAACCGCGTCGTCGTGGGGAATGTCCTTGAAAGTTGTGACGACGGAAGGGCGTTCGGTCATGGATCCTCCGGCTCGACGGGCCTGACCCAGAGAGTATGACGAAGGACGGCGGTGTCGCCCACAAGCGAGTGCATGTGGCAAACCGTCCACAAAGCAGCCGCAGCAACGGGTCGCCCCTGGCCCTCGCGTCCGGTTCACCGGGGTCGCGGCGTCGGGCTCGAGTCCGCCGCCGTCGATCAGGAGGATTCGGGATCCGGTTGCGGCCAAATTGCGGGCAATCGTGATGCCCGCCGCACCGGCACCGATGATGCTGACATCCCGTTTGATCAACCGGTTCTTCGGGATCTTCCGGGCGTCCCGGAACATCGGCATTCCTCGGCTCGGTGGCGGAAGCGGACGGGAATCGAACCCGCCGGGGACGCGTCGCCGCGCCCCCCATCGGATTTGAAGTCCGAGCCAGGCACCAGCCTTGGGAACGCTTCCAGCGCGGATTCTAGCGGCTCACTCCACGGGATCCGTTCCGCGCTCTCGAGCCCGCAAGCCAGGGCTGGAGCGGGGCCCTGCAGGCGTTTTGCGAAGCGCTCGGACTCGCGTCCTTTGCCGGAGTCGCAACACCGGGCTCGATTCCGTAGGCGAAGAAGAACCCCACCGCGAACTCGCGAAGCTCTTCGGCTTCGGAGCGCCGCGCAACCATCCGGCTTCCCGGTGGCGCCTGCCGGGCGCCCCGTTCGCAGAAAGACCCGCAGAAGATGCATTGCGGGATGCAGATTCGGTGTATTCTGTGAGCCGGTGGGTGGGTATACGCTCGGGGATGTTTCGCGCATCTGTGGGGTGCCGAGGCAGCGGCTGCTTTACTGGCAGCGCACTCGGCTGCTGGAATCCCGGCAGGTTTCGGGAACGGAAGAGGCGTTCGACTTCTCGGATCTCGTGGCAGTGCGGCGCATCGTGGCGCTGCTCGACGACGGCGTTCCGCTCCGGCGCATCCGCCGCGGTCTCCAGAACCTGCGCCAGCGGATGCCCGATATCGACCGGCCGCTCGACGCGTTGCGGCCCGCGCCGGGGCGGGCGGGCGACGTCGCGGCGCGGCACGGCGGCGTGCTCGTCGGCTCGGACGGTCAGCTCATCCTGGAGCTGGCCGGAAACGCGGCGGCGGTGCCCCGCGTGGCGTCCCTCGACTCGCACTCGCCCGCGGCCGAGCGACAGCGGCGCAGGGAGGCCGAGCTGTGGTTCGAACGCGGAGGCCGGCTCGATACCTGCCGCTCCACCTACGCCGAGGCGGTCGAGGCCTACGAGCGGGCCGTCGCCGTGGACCCGGAATACGCCGATGCCTGGTGCAACCTGGGCACCGTGCTCTACAGCCAGGAACGCCGCACCCGGGCGCGGGAATGCTTCGAGCGCACGCTCGAACTCGAACCGCACCACCTCGAGGGCCACCTCAACATGGCCGCGATGTTCGAGGAATCGGGGAGGCTCGAGTCAGCGCTGGCGCACTACAAGCGGGCGCTCGCGGCGGACCCGCTCAGCGCCGACACCCACGTGAGCCTGGCGCTGCTCTACCAGAGGCTCTCGCTTCCCGGGCGGGGCCGCGAACACTGGCGGCGCTATCTCCAACTCGACCCGGATGGGGCCTGGGCCGATTTGGCCCGGCGTCACGTAGACGGCTGAATCCCGAACGCGCCGCGTTCGAGCACGTCGCCCTCGTAGAGCACCTCGATCTTCCAGTTTCCCGGCTCGGCATCGGTCGGAAGCTCGAGCACGCTGCGCGCCCAGCCGCCTTCGGCCGCTTTCACCGGCGTCTCCACGTGCACGCCGCGGGGCCCGAGCCAGCGCACGCGGAGCCGCTCGGCGAAGCGGTCGTAGCGCTCGTCCAGGTGCCCCCACCAGGCGACGCCCGCGATTTCCGCGGGAAAGACGTCGCGGCGGGCCTCGGGGCGCTCGCCGAGACTTTCGGCCCGGGCGTCCGCGAAGCGCGTCTCGGTGAAGGGGGGAAAGATCAGTGTCTCGATCTGCCATTCGCTGCGCTTGCGCAGGTCGCTTCGGGCGCCGGCCCGCTGGGCGGCCTGCTCGAAGGCGTGCACGGCGCTGTGCCGCGAGCCGACGGCCCGGTGCGAGACCCCCAGGCGGTAGAAGACGCGGGCCCGGGTGGGATCGAGGCGCACGGTGCGCCGGTAGGCGACGATGGCCTCCCGGTGGCGCCCGAGGGCGGCCAGGCGCTCGGCGATCTGGTAGGGCGCCCGCGGGTCGTTGGGCTCGAGGCGCTCGGCACCGGCGAGCACGAGTAGCGCCTCGTCCAACCGGCCCTCCTGGGCCAAGCGGTCGGCCTGCTCCAGGTGGGGATCGAGTCGTCGCGGATCCTCGGGCGGGGAGGGCGGGGGTACGTTCTCCCGACCGGTGTCGAGCAGGTAGGCCAGGCGGGCCTGCACCTCGCGCAGCTCCCCGGCGAAACGCGGGTCCGGGGAACCGGTGGTCCGCAGGCTCTTCGCCCGTTGCTCGACCGAGCGGATGCGATCTCCGACGTCGGGATGGCTGAAAAGGTAGGGCGGAATGTCCTGCGGGTAGCGCTCGCTCACCTCCATGATGCGCTCGAAGAAGCGCGTGATGCCGTCCGGCCGGTAGCCGGACCGCGTCATGAAGACGCCGCCGAGCTGGTCGGCCTCGTTCTCGAATTCGCGGCTGAAGCGGAGCTGGACCGCGACGTTCGCGGCCTGGGCCGCGATCATCGGGGCCACTTCCTTCGTGGCCACCGCGGCGGCGATCCCGGCGATGTTCGCCAGCAGCTCCGGGATCTGGGCCTTTTCCCGCATGCGCTTGTAGTGGTGTGCCTTTACGTGCGCGATCTCGTGCCCCATCACCCCCGCGAGCTCGTCGATGCTGCCGGCGGACAGCAGCGTGCCGCTGTGGAAGTAGATGTAGCCGCCGGGAACGGCGAAGGCGTTCAGCGCCGGGTGTTGCACGACGCGGAAGCGATAGACGAAAGGCTGCGGCTCGATCTCGCGGACGATCTCCTGGCCCAGGTCGTTGATGAAGCCCGCGACGACGGGGTCCTCGATCACGATCGCGTTCTCGCGCAGGGCCTGGTCGAACTCGAAACCGAGTTCGCGTTCCTCCTCCTCGGAAACGGTGAAGGCGTCCTCGACGGGGTTGAAGCGCGTGCCGTCGTTCTGGACGCAGGAGACGCAGGCCGCCGCGAGGACGCCTGCGGCGATCAGCCGCGTGGCTCGGGCTGCCATCGCAGCACCGTCTGCCGGGCCGCACGCGTCTCGTCGAGTCGCGACCGGCGGGTGTGGTGGGGGGCGGAACGCACGAGCTCCGGGTTTTCGCGCGCCTCCTCGTTGATGGCGAGCATGGCCTCGGCGAAGTGATCCAGCCCCTCGAGGCTCTCGCTCTCCGTCGGTTCGATCATGATCGCTCCGGGCACGATGAGCGGAAAGTAGACCGTGGGGGGGTGGTAGCCGTAGTCGATGAGCCGCTTCGCAAGGTCGTGGGTGGTGACTCCCGTGCCATGGAGGAGCTTGTCCGAGAGTACGCACTCGTGCATCACGGGGCGATCGAACGGCACGTGGTAGGCGGAGCGCAGGCGCGCCAGCAGGTAGTTCGCGTTCAGCACGGCCATTTCGGCGCAGCGGCGCAGCCCTTCCGGCCCGAGCGTCCGGATGTAGGTCCACGCCCGCACGAACATCCCGACGTTTCCGTGGCTCGCGTGGAGGCGGCCGATCGAGTGCGGGAAGTCGTAGTCGAGGGTGAACCCCTCTCCCTCGTCTCCGGAGAGTTCGCGCACCACCGGTGTCGGCAGGTAGGGGGCCAGGATGTTCTTCACCCCCACGGGCCCGGCCCCCGGCCCGCCGCCGCCGTGGGGCGTCGAGAAGGTCTTGTGGAGGTTGATGTGCATGGCGTCGATGCCGTGGTCGCCGGGACGCGTCCTGCCGAGCAGGGCGTTCAGGTTGGCGCCGTCGCCGTACACGAGCCCGCCGCCGGCGTGCACGATCTCGCATATGCGCGCGATGTGCTCTTCGAACAGGCCGAGGGTGTTCGGATTGGTGATCATCAGCCCGGCCACGTCGTCGCCCATCGCGGCGGCGACGGCTTCGGGGTGGAGGACGCCATCGTCGCCGGAGGGCACGGTCTGGACTTCGTAGCCGTTGAGCGTCGCGCTCGCCGGGTTCGTTCCGTGCGCCGAGTCGGGAACGAGAACCCGGTGCCGCTTTTCGCCGCGCTGCTCGTGGTAGGCGCGAATCATCATGAGTCCCGCGAACTCTCCCTGGGCGCCTGCGGCCGGCTGGAGCGTCACGCGGTCCATGCCCGAGATCTCGGCGAGCTGCCTCTCGAGCTCATGGCAGAGCTGGAGGAAGCCCTGCTGGAGCGCGATCGGTTGCATGGGGTGGGCGGCCGCGAAGCCGGGGAGCCGCGCCGCCCGCTCGTTGAGCTTTGGATTGTATTTCATGGTGCAGGAGCCGAGCGGGTAGAGCCCCAGGTCGACCGCCGCGTTCCAGGTGGAGAGGCGGGTGAAGTGGCGCACCACGTCGACCTCGGAGACCTCGGGCAGGCCGGGGATGTCGTCTCTCAGCGCCTCGGCGGGCAGAACGCTGCCGGGATCGATGCGGGGGACGTCGGGCTCGGGTACGGAGTGGCCGACGCGCCCGGGCCGGCTCCGCTCGAAGATCAGCGGCTCCTCGTAGGCGAAGCCGTTGCCCGTGTTCCCGACCGCGATGCGCCGGTCGCTCACGTCCGGTCTCCGAGGGCCGACACCAGCGTGTCGATGGCATCGCGCGATGCGAGCTCGGTGGTGCAGACGAGCACGGAGGGTTCGGGCGTCTCGGCGAGACCGGCCAGGTCGAGACCGCCCACGATTCCGGCTTCCCGGGCCCGCTCGAGCGCGGCCGCCCCGGAGTCCGGCACGCCGATGACGAACTCGTTGAAGCTCGGCGCGTCGAAGGGAAGGGAGAGCCCGGGCGTCTCCCGCACGCGCGCCTTTGCGTATTGCGCCTTCGACAGGTTCAGCTCCGCCAGCTGTCGCAGTCCGCGCGGGCCGAGCAGGGCCAGGTAGACCGTGGCCATCAGCAGGCACAGGCCCTGGTTGGTGCAGATGTTCGACGTGGCCCGTTCGCGGCGGATGTGTTGCTCGCGGGTGGCGAGCGTCAGTACGTAGCCGGGGCGCCCTTCGACGTCGACGGTCTCGCCGACGAGGCGCCCGGGAAGCTGGCGCACGAGCTTCCGGCGCGTCGCCAGGAAGCCGAGGTGCGGCCCGCCGAGGCTCATCGGGACGCCGAAGCTCTGGGCCTCGCCGCACACGATGTCGGCACCGTTCTCGCCGGGCGGCGCCAGCAGCGCCAGGGACAGCGCCTCGTTGACCGTCACGACGAGCAGCGCACCGTGGGCCGCGGCGGCAGCAGCCGCCGCGCGCACGTCCTCGATGGCGCCCAGGAAATTCGGCTGCTGGAGGATCACGCAGGCGGTGGAGTCGTCCACGAACTCGGCGAGGGGCGCCGTACGGCCCGTTTCGGCCCGAGGTGCGTCGACGATCTCGGCCCGGAGACCACTGAGATAGGTGCCCAGCACCTCGCGCGTGTGGGGGTGGAGCGTGCCGGCGGCCACCACTCGGTCGCGGCGGGTGGCGCGCATGGCCATCAGCACCGCCTCGGCGGTGGCCGAGGCGCCGTCGTACATGGAGGCGTTGGCGACTTCGCAGCCGGTGAGCCCGCAGATCATCGTCTGCCACTCGAAGATGGCCTGCAGGGTGCCCTGGCTGATCTCGGGCTGGTAGGGCGTGTAGGCGGTGGTGAACTCGGATCGGGATACGAGTGCGTCCACGGCGCTCGGTACGAAGTGGGGGTAGACGCCGGCGCCGAGGAACCACGCGTGGCTCTCGAGATTTGCGTTGCGCCCGGACAACGCCGAGAGCTCACTGATGAGTTCCTGCTCGCTCACGGCGCCGGCCAGGTCGAGTGCCTGCGTCAGCCGGTACTTCTCGGGAATCGATGCGAAGAGCGCGTCGAGCGAGCCGACACCGATCGTGTCGAGCATGTGCTGGACGTCCTGCTCGGTGTGCGCGATGTAACGCACGTCCTAGGCCGGGTCGTCCCGCTCTGCCACGTAGGCGCGGTAGGCCTCGGCGTCGAGCAGTCCTTCGACTTCACCCGCGTCCCGGCACAAGAGGACCAGCAGCCACCCTTCGCCGTAGGGGGACGCGTTGATCTGCTCGGGCGAGTCGACGAGGGATGCGTTCACCTCGACCACCTCGCCGCCGATCGGGGCGTAGAGGTCGGAGACGGCCTTCACCGATTCGACGACGCCGAAGGCCTCGCCCCGTTCGAAGCTCGTGCCCGTCTCGGGCAGCTCCACGAACACGATGTCGCCCAACTGCTGCTGCGCGTAGTCGCTGATGCCGACGGCGACGCGGCTGTCTTCGGGCCGCGCCCACTCGTCCCCGCGGCTGTAACGCAGGTCGCTGGGGATGTCGTAATCGGCCAACGCGCTTCCTCCTCAACCAGTCACGAATGGGGTCGGGACCACAGTCGCCGCGGTCGCCCGTCCCCGGATCATCACGTCGAATCGCGAACCGGGAGCGGCCAGTTCCGGCGGCACCCACCCCAGTCCGATGGATCGACCGAGAGTAGGGGAGGGTGCACCGGAGGTCACGCGCCCGACGCGACGTCCGCCGGCGGCGATATCGTAGTCCGCGCGCGCCACCCCGCGCGCGTCCAGTGCAAACCCCGCGAGCGCCCGCGTGTGCCCGGCGTCGCGGCGCTCGGCGATTGCATCGGCGCCGAGGAATCCCCCCGACGTGAGGTCGACGAAGCGGTCGAGGCCGGCCTCGAGGGGCGACGTTTCGTCGTCGAGTTCGTGGCCGTAGAGCGGGAGCGCCGCCTCGAGGCGCAGGGTGTCCCGCGCCCCGAGCCCTGCGGGCTTCAGCCCGAAGCCGGCGCCCTCGGCGAGGAGCGCCTGGAAGGCGCGCTCGGCTTCGGCCGCGTCCAGGTAGATCTCGAATCCGTCCGAGCCCGTGTAGCCGGTGCGGGACACCAGCGCCGTCGCGCCGACGACCTCGGTCGTCTCGAACGCGTACCGACGCAGCGACGCGACGGAGGAGCGGGCGACTTTGGCGAGGATTTCGGCGCTCGCCGGGCCCTGGATCGCCAGGAGCGCCGTTTCGTCGCTGCGGTTGCGCACGGTGGCGCCTTCGCGCGCGTGGCGCACGATCCAGCGGTAGTCCTTCTCGACGTTGGCGGCATTCACGCACAGGAAGAGGGAGTCTTCTCCGGTGCGGTACGCCGTCACGTCGTCCACCACACCGCCCGCCTCGTTGCACAGCAGCGCGTAGCGGACCCGGCCTTCGGGCTGGGTCGAGACGCGCCGCGAGAGCAGGTGGTCGCCGCTGGCCAGCGCCTGCGGTCCGCTCAGGTGGATCTGTCCCATGTGGGAGACGTCGAACAGGCCCGCCGTCTCCCGCACGGCCCGATGCTCTTCGACGATCGAGGTGTACTGCACGGGCATCGAGAAGCCCGCGAACTCCACCATGCGCGCTCCGAGCTGCACGTGTGCGCCGTGGAGCGGTGTGCGGAGCGGCCCGCTCATTCCCCGAGACGCGCCTCGTAGGCGTCCAGGGTGTTCGACAGCAGCATGGTGACCGTCATCGGTCCCACGCCGCGGCGATGGGGCGTCACGATGCGCGCCACCCCTTGCACCCCCTCCGTGTCCACGTCGCCGACGAGCTTGCCGTCCACCTCGGAAACTCCAACGTCGATCACCGCCGCACCGGGCTTCACCCAGTCGCGCTGCACGAGCCGCGGCACGCCCACGGCGGCCACGAGCACCTCGGCCTCCCGGCAGGTGCCGGGCAGATCCACCGTGCGCGAATGGCACATGGTAACCGTGGCGTGGGCGTGCTGGAGGAGGAGAGAGATGGGCTTTCCCACCAGCGCGCTGCGGCCGATCACCACGGCGCGTGCGCCTTCGAGCGGGATCGCATGCCGTTCGAGGATCTTCATCACGCCGAGGGGCGTACAGGCCCGGTGTCCGGGTTCGCCGAGGAGCAGACGCCCCTGGTTGACGGGCGACAGGCCGTCCACGTCCTTTTCGGGCGAGAGCGCCTCGGTGACGGCGTTCGCTCGCACGCCCTTGGGCAGCGGCAGCTGGACCAGGATGCCATCGATGGCGGTATCCCGATTCAGGTGATCGACCAGGTCGCGCAGTTCCTTCTCGCTGGTCGACGCCGGCAACCGGTGTTCCACCGAGTCCATTCCGATGCGGCCACAGGCGCGCTGCTTGCCCTTGATGTACGCGGCGCTTGCGGGATCGTCGCCCGCGAGCACGACGGCCAGGCAGGGTGCGCGGCGTCCCGCTGCGCTGTGCGCTGCGATGTGCCGCGCGAGGTCTTCGCGAATTTCGTTGGCGAGTCCGAGGCCGTCGACGACGACTGTCTCGATGGGGGAGTTGGACATCAAAGCGGAGCCCTTGCTGCGAGGGGCCGGAGTATATGTCAGGCGGCGGCCTTGCCGCCCTTTTTCGCGCCCTTGCCGCCGGGCTTGGACTTCTTGTCGGACTTGGCGTCGCCCTTCGACTCCTTGGCGTCCTTCGCCGACTTGTCGTCCTTGGGAGCCCCGCCGTCCTTCTTGTCTTCCTTCTTGTCGTCCTTCTTGTCTTCCTTCTTGTCGTCCTTTCCAGACGGGGACGAGTAGAGGTCCGAGTACCAGCCGCTTCCCTTCAGGACGAACGAGGTCTGGGAGATCAGCCGTTTCACCTTGCGCGAGCGGCATTCCGGGCAGGTCTTCACCGGATCGTCGGTAATGCGCTGCTCCACCTCGAACTCGTGGTCGCATTTGGCGCAGAGGTATTCGTAGATCGGCATGGGATGAATGCGCAGGCTACCGGTTGGTCTCGAGGGCCGCCATTGGCGCTCACCCTCCGGGGACGCGCGCTAGCCCTCGCGGCTCGCCTTTGCAGGCGGAGCCGGGCGGCGCAGCATGGCGACGTTTCCCTCGCGGCGGGGGTCGGCCGCCGGCTCTTCGGCCAGGCTGTCGAGCAGGCGCAGGTGGGTTTCCAGCGTGGAGCGCACGGACGCGGCCAGCCGGGTTTTGAGCTGCTTCATCTCGCGGATGTCCGCGGCGAGCTCCGCCGCGCGCTGGTGCGCCGCCTCGAGGATCTTCTCGCCTTTCAATTCGGCCTCTCGGACCAGGACTTCCGACTCCTTCGTCGCGGTGAGCTTCAGATCTTCGGAGAGCTTCTGGGCCGTGGTGAGGGTGTCCTGGAGCACCTGCTCGGTTGCGGCGACTTCGTTGACTCTGAGTTCGAGGTGCATGATCCGTTCGCGCTGGGCCTCGATCTCGCGCAGGGCGGCCTCGTAGTCCTCCGAAACCACCTGCAGGAACTCGTCCACCTCGTCCCGCGCGTAGCCGGACCAGCGGCGTCGGAAGTCGTGGTTTCGCAGGCCGAGCGGGGTGATCCGCATGGCTCCTCCGTGGCACTTCGTACCTCGGCAAACATCGGCCGAACCCCTCGCCAGCTTTAGGCCTTGGCCGTGGGCCGTCAGACCCCGGGGTCGAGTTCGCTCGCGCGTCGGGTTGCCGCGGCCACGGCAGCGGCGATGGCTTCGCCAAAGCCTCGCTCCTCGAGAACGGCCAGCCCTGCGTGCGTGGTGCCGCCGGGCGAGGTCACGCGCCGTCTCAATTCGGCTGGGTGGTGCTCGCTTTGTCTCGCGAGCTTGGCGGCGCCGTAAACCGTCTGGAAGCTCAGGGCCTCGCAGGCGTCGCGGGGCAGGCCCTCGGCTCGTCCCGCCTCGATCAGCGCTTCGAGGAGGGCGAAGACGTAGGCAGGTCCGCTTCCCGAGAGGCCGGTCACGGCGTTCAGCAGTTCCTCGCTTGGGGCTTGCCACGCGGTGCCGACACTCTCGAACAAGGCGCGTGCGAGGGCCAGGTCGTCCGCGGTCGCACGGGCATTGCCGAACAGGCCGGTGGCAGCCTCACCGACGACGGCCGGCGAGTTGGGCATGGCGCGCACGATCCGCGCCGCGTCGCCAAGCCCGCGCTCGAGCGTCGCCAGGGTGACGCCCGCGGCGATCGAGATCCAGACGGGGCGGGCCGTGTCCGCGCCGGCCGCGCGCAACGCGTCGAGCACCACCGGCACGACGCCGGGCTTCACCGCCAGCACCACGGCGTCGACACCTTCCACGGCCTCGGTGTTGCCGGCGGTGGTGGCGATGCCCAGGTGCTGCGCCAGGTGCTCCCGGCGTTTGGCCTCGGGGTCGGCGGCGCGCATCTGCCCGGGCCCGACGCCCGCCGCCCGGAGGCCGGCAAGCAGTGCCTCCGCCATCGCTCCACCGCCCACGAAGCCGATCCGTGCATCCTTCAAGGACATTCTGAGCTACCTCTCCGAATCACCAGACAGCGCTGGTTTTCACGGGTCTATCGGGTCCTTCGCCCCGGCCTCCCGGCTGCCGAAGATCGCCGTTCCCACCCGGACGATCGTGGCGCCTTCCTCGATCGCCACCTCGAAGTCGCCGGACATTCCCATCGAAAGGTGGCGCAGCTCTTCACCGCCGGTCTCCGCGCGCAGGATGTCGCGCAGCCCGCGAAGCTTGGCAAAGGCGGGGCGCTGGCGCTCGGGATCGGTTGCCGGGGCCGGGATCGCCATCAGGCCCGTCACCGCGAGGTGGCGCCAGCCCCGGGCATGAGCGGCGAGCACCGGAAGGTCCTCGGGCGCGACGCCGCCCTTCCGGGCCTCGCCGCTCACGTTCACCTGGAGCAGCACCTCGAGCCGCCGTCCTGCCTCGCCGGCGCGCCGGTCGAGGGCGTCGCCCAGCGAGACCCGGTCCACGCTCTCGACGACGTCGAACAGTTGCGCAGCAGCTCCGGCTTTGTTGCGCTGGAGCATCCCGATGAAGTGCGCGGCCGGAGCCTTGTGCCCCAGACCTTCGAGTACTGCTCGAGCTTTTGAAAGCTTTTCCTGGGCTTCCTGGACGTAGCTCTCGCCGACGTGGTCGAGCCCGGCCCGCACGGCGGCCACCAGGTCGGCGGCAGTCTTGTGCTTCGAGGCCCCCACGAGCACCACGTCCTCGGCACGGCGCCCCGCGCGAGCCGCGGCCCGCGCGATGCGGGCGTGCACGGCTGCGAGTCGAGCCACGACGCCGTCGCTCACGCGGCGCCCGCCGCCTTCAACAGGGCCAGAGTCTCTTCCATCGGCAGACCGATCACGTTCGACTCGCTTCCCTCCACCGCCTCCACGAAGCGCCGGCCCGCGCCCTGGAGCGCGTAGGCGCCCGCTTTGTCGAGCGACTCTCCGGTGGCGACGTAGCGCACGATCTCGTCGCGGCTCGCTTCGCGCAGGCGCACCGCGCTTTCCACCTGGGCGTGGCGTGGCGTGCCGCCGGCGCTGTCGAGCAGCGTCACTCCGGTCAGGACCCGGTGGGTGCGCCCGACGAGCTGGCCGAGGAGTTCGACTGCGTTCTCCGGACCGTCCGGCTTGCCGAACACCCGGTCGCCGAGCACGACGATCGTGTCGGCGGCCAGCACCCAGCGTGGGGGGGCCGGACCCACGCGCTTGGCCACCACCGTCGCTTTGGCGTGGGCGAGGCGCCGGACCAGGGCCTCGGGCGTTTCGCCCGGCGCTCGCTCCTCCACCACGTCGGGCCGCTGGGTCTCGAAGCGGATTCCAGCCGCGTCGAGCAGCGCACGGCGCCGCGGCGATTCGCTGGCCAGCAGGAGCAGGGAAGGCGGGGTCACGCCGTGCGGGGTACCGAGGGCGACGGTGCCCGTCAAGCGTTACCCAGTTCGGTTAGCCTTGCCCCGATGGGAAGGGCGATCCTTCGCTTCGGCGCGACGGCGCTGGCGGTGCTCGCCGTGGGCTGCGCCAGCAGTGTCGAGCGCGTCGACGGCGTTTTCCGACACCACCGCCACGGCTACACGATCGCCGCGCCCGCGGGCACCTGGCGGTCCGTGGACGTCGACCACGCCACATTGGCCTTCGCGCGCGGCGATTCCGAGAGCATGAGTCTCAAGTCCCGCTGCGGGAGACCCGTCGCGCGGGCCGAGTTGATGGCACGCCACCTGCTGATCGGGCTCGAGCCGCGCGATGTCGTGGCGTCGCATCCGGTCTCGGTCGACGGCCGCTCCGGCTGGCTGCAGGTGGTGGACACCTCGGCCGACGGCCGGCCCGTGCGGCTCAAGATGGTGACGCTGGTCGTCGGCGACTGCAGCTTCGACTGGGTGCTCGCCACGTCGGCGGACCCCGGCGCCGCGGAGGCCGAATTCGACGCCTGGTGGCAGAGCTTCCACATCGATGCGACGCGCCCCGAGGAAGCGGACGCGTGAGCGCCGGCGAGTCGGTACAGCAGCGCATCGAGGTCCTGGGAGACCGGGTGCTCGACCTCGTGGACCGGAGTGGTCGCTTCTGCCTGCTGGCGGCGGCGGTGGCTCGTTCGGCGCGGCGGCGGCGCTTCCCGTGGCGTGAGACGTTGCGCCAGTTCGAGGCCATCGGAACGTTTTCTCTGCCGATCGTGCTCATCACGGCGGTCTTCACCGGGATGGTGCTCTCGCTCCAGACGGGCATCGCGCTGGAGCGCTTCGGAGCGAAGCTCTATGTCGGCTCGGTCGTGGGCCTCGCACTGGCTCGCGAACTCGGTCCCGTGCTGACGGCGCTCATGGTCGGGGGACGCGTGGGCGCCGGCATCACCGCCGAGATCGGCGCCATGCAGGTGACCGAGCAGGTGGACGCGATCCGCTCCATGGGCGCGGACCCGGTGCAGAAGCTCGTGCTGCCCCGCGTGGTGGCGGCGACGCTCGCGCTGCCGCTCCTCACGATCTTCGCGGATGTGCTCGGTGCGCTCGGCGGACTCGCGATCGCCACGTCCCAGTTCCATATCTCCGCGAACTTCTACCTCGACACCGTCTACTGGGCGGTCACGATCCCGGACGTGCTCTCCGGCATCGCCAAGACCTTCGTCTTCGGCTGGATCATCGCGATGGTGGGCTGTTTCATGGCTCTAGAGACGACCGGTGGCACGGTCGGGGTCGGACGCGCCACCACGACCGCCGTGGTAGTCGCCTCGATCGCGGTTCTCATCGCGGACTTCTTTCTCACCAAGGCCATGCTGATCCTATGACCGAGGCGTACGCCGTGGAGCTACGGGAAGTCGAGAAGTCCTTTCGGCGCACGCCCGTGCTGCGAGGGATCGACCTCGCGATCGGCCGGGGTGAGACCTTCACGATCCTGGGGGGGTCGGGGACGGGGAAGTCGGTGTGCCTCAAGCACATGACCGGCCTGCTGCGGCCGGACGCCGGGCAGATCTTCGTGGAGGGGCGCGAGATCGGGGATCTCTCGGAAGACGAGTTGACCGACGTGCGCATCCAGGTGTCGATGGTCTTCCAGAGTGCGGCGCTCTTCGATTCCCTGTCGGTCTTCGAAAACATCGCCTACCCGCTGCGCGAGCACCGCGAATGGGAGGAGCCCCAGATCGTGGCGCGGGTGTCGGAGTGTCTCGATGCGGTGGGTCTCGCGGGCAGCGAGGCCCTGATGCCGTCCGAGCTCTCGGGAGGCATGCGCAAACGGGTCGGGGTGGCGCGGGGGATCGCGCTCGAACCGCGAACGATCCTGTACGACGAGCCCACGACCGGCCTCGACCCGGCCAACCAGCGCCGCATCGGCGAGCTCATCCGCTCCCTCCAGCGGCGTCTCGGGGTGACCTCGGTCATCGTCACCCACGAACTCGAACTCTGCTTCGCGATTTCGGACCGGGTCGGCCTGATCAAGAACGGTAGAATCGTGGCAATCGGTAGCGCCGAGGAGATGCGCAGCTCCGACCACCCGGACGTGCGCGCCTTCCTGGCTGGAGAGCACGACGTGTAGGGCGCGCGCGCCCGGGCAGCCGTGAGGGAGTAGCCATGGACCGCGACAGACGCCTGAGTCTCACCGTGGGGGGGTTCGTCCTAGCAGCGCTCGGCGCGCTGGTTCTCGTACTGCTGTCGCTCTCCCAGGAGCAGGGGGTCTTCAAGGCCCGCTACAAACTCGTCGCCTACTTCGAGAACGTCCAGGGCCTCGTGCCGGGCTCCGCGGTATGGCTGGCGGGCACGCGCGTGGGGCAGGTCGAGCAGGTCGAGATCTCCACCATGGCCGACGGTGCACCGGCCGTGCGGGTGGTGCTGCACGTCGACGACGCGGTGAGTGAGCGGATCCGCGCGGACTCGGTGGCCGAAATCGGTACCGTGGGCCTGCTCGGCGACCAGATCGTCCAGCTCACGATCGGTACGGACTCGAGCCCAGTGCTCGCCGACGGCGCCGTGATCGAGACCCGCGACCCAGTCGACCTCAGCCGGATGGTGTCGAAGGGCGGCCGCACCCTCGATGCCATCGAGGCCCTCGCCAGCAACCTGAACGAGACGCTCGGGGAGTTTCAGCAGACCGGCGGCACGTCCGGACTCGCGAACGCGATCCAGGCACTCTCGGGCATGGTGACCGAGGTACAGGACGGCGACGGCGCGCTTCACGCCCTGATCTACGAGCCGTACGAGGGCAGCGCCGTGGCGAATCTCGAGGGTACGACGGAGTCGCTTGCGAACATCATGGTCGAAGTCGAGCAGGGTGACGGCGTGCTCCACTCGTTGATCTACGACGCGCCGGCAGAGCAGGACATCGTGCTCCAGTTCCTCGCGGCGGGCGGGCATCTCAACAGCATTCTCGACAAGATCGATCGCGGCGATGGAACGCTGGGCCTGCTCCTCAACGATCCCACCCTCTACGAGGAACTCAAGGTCCTCGTGGGAGGCGCGAACCGCAGCACGGTCGTGCGCAGCTTGATCGAGATGGTGACGCCCGAGGAACAGGACTAGACCGTGCCGCCCGATTCGCCCCAGTGGACCCTCGATACGGCGCGCGCCATGTTGCCCGAGGTGCGCAAGCGCACGGCCGCGGCGGTCCCCGAGGTGGAGCGGAGCCTGGGCGAGCGGGCCGGTGCCGAGGGTCCCGAGCGCGCCGAGATCGACGCCCGCCTGCGCGGCCAGATCGGACGCTGGACGCGGGAAATGGAGGCGCTCGGCGTCGAGGTGAAGGGTCTCTGGCTCGTCGACTTCGACAACGGCAGCGGCTACTTCTGCTGGAAGTGGCCCGAAGAAAGCCTCGTCTGGTTCCACGGCTACGAGGACGGTTTCTCGGGCCGGACACGCATCCAGTAGAGCCGACTCAGTCCTCGCGTACCCGGCTGCGGGTGTGCTTGACGTGCGACCGGCGACGCTTTGCGTCGAGTCGGCGCCGCCGCGCGGCGCGGCTCGGGGCGCTGGGAACGCGCTTGGGGGTGGTGGCCGTGGCGTCTCGGACGATCTCCGCCACGCGCTCGCGCGCGAGTTCGCGGTTGCGCGCGCGGCTGCGGTGGCGGCTCGCGTGCACGACGAGGTCGCCGGTCCGGGTGAGCTTTCCCGCGAGCCGCCGCAGCAGGCGCCGGCGCTGGAGGTCGGTGGGCGCTCCGCTCTCCCGCACGTTCCAGCGCAGCGTGACGCGGGTGTTGCTCTTGTTCACGTGCTGGCCGCCCGGTCCGCCCGCCCGGCTCGCCGCTTCTCGCAACTCGTTGCCGGGAATCGTGAGCCCGCGGCGCACGGGCAGGTCGCGCTGGCTCACGGCGCGTTCGTGCCGAGCCGGGCGTGGCCCTCGGCGTCGCGGGGCGGCGCCATGCCGAGAAGCGAGGCAACGGTCGGCGCCACGTCGACGGCCTCCACGGTTCCGAGCCGGCCACCCGCCGCAACGCCCCGGCCCAGCGCCAGGAAGATTCCGTGCATCGCGGGGGTCTCCGGGTCGTAGCCGTGGACGCCCGGGGGCCCGCCGAACTGCGCAGCGATGTTCGCCAGGAGTCCGCGTCCGCCGGAAAACGCGACGGGCGGATCGGCGATCGCCACCACGTCCCCCGCGCGGCGGTGTCGCGCACGGAGTCGGTGGGGCAGTGCCTCGCGGGCAAAGGCGGTGACCCCCGGAAGCGCGCTGAGGGCCTGCGCGGCGGCGGCGGTCTGGCCCGGATCTTCGAGATATACGTGGACCATGCCGCCGCCGGGCACCACCCGACCGGCGATGCCGGCGTCCTTCAGGACCCGTTCGGCGTTTACCCCGCGACCGGCACGCGCCATGCCGTGATCGCTCACGACGATCAGAG
>Ga0310342_100000534_pt1 | contig 21603 bp, 19 predicted proteins | sample S15DNA20500_MG_FD_206155 | JGI IMG/M metagenome (GOLD analysis project Ga0310342, IMG submission 206155) | Marine microbial communities from station ALOHA, North Pacific Subtropical Gyre - S1503-DNA-20-500_MG | ecosystem: Environmental > Aquatic > Marine > Oceanic | place: Pacific Ocean: North...
TTGCGAACCTCTTAACGCTGAGACATTCAATGGGTGTGACCACGCTTACTTACGCGCCGGAAAAGACCCGGCAGGATCTCCTCGAAGCGGCATTTGAGGAGATCTGGCAGAACGGGTTTCGAGCAGCAAGCCTGGACGCTATTCTCGGGCGCGTGGGCGTCACCAAGGGAGCGCTTTACCATCATTTCCGAAACAAACTCGAGCTGGGATATGCGGCAGTGGATGAAGTGCTGCGCGACCAGATGCTTGTGAAGTGGTTCACCCCAATGGTGGACGGCGAGGACCCTATTGCGGTGCTGCTAACGCCTCGTGACAGGATCACGGATGACGAGATCGTGCAGTATTGCAGGTTCGGATGTCCCCTGAACAATCTGGCCCAAGAGATGTCCTCGATCGACGAGGGCTTTCGCATTCGGCTCGATAAGCTGTACTCCGAATGGCGCCTGGCCATATCCGACGGGCTTCGACGAGGTCAGGAGAACGGAAAAGTTCGAAGGAACATCAATCCCGATCACGCGGCCGTATTCTACATTGCCGTGATTGAGGGCGCCATAGGCATGGCAAAGAACGCGCAAAATCCGGACCTTCTGAAACCCTGCCTCGAAGGACTCAAGCACTACCTCGAAGCGTTGCGACCCCGCCGGTCCTTCCGGTCCGAGTAGCGACGCCGGCACGGGGCTCCTCTACACGCGTCAGATACCCGTGCCACGAGTGGCCGAGGTAGATGCCCGCGCCAGGGCGCCGGGGACCCCGGGTTTGAGTTGCAGGGGGAGGCACCACCAATCCGCATTCTCGATATGGCAAGTCATGCCGTCCGCCGGCAGCACCGCGCTGAAATCAAGGGTAGCGATCGGATAGCTCAACCCATGGCCCAGCGCTTTGATCCATGCTTCTTTCAAAGTCCAGTACTCGTAAAACCGGTCCACAAATGCCGATCCCTCAAGTTTTTTGAGATCGCGGATTTCGTTCGGGTGGTAGTGTCGTTCCGCGATGCGATCCATCATGGTTCTTTCGCGAACGGTTTCGATATCGACTCCGATTTTCGCGCCCCGGGTCAGGACGAAAAGGATATCGTCCCCACTGTGGGAGAGATTGAACATCAGCCGTTCGGGGTTTTCGGAGCGGGGAAGAAACGGTTTGCCGTGGGCGCCGAATTCGAACGAAATATCCTTGGGCGGGGTGCCGGTCAGCGTGCCGAGTAGAATCCGAAGAATGCCCCAACTCAGGATAAAACAGCCGCGGGGCGCCTCGACCCGAAACCGGTCAGCGCGCCGCGTCTCGTTTTCATTCAGTAACGGCCGCAGTGATGCCAGTTCGGCCTCGTCCCCGGTCAGCGACCACCGGACGTGAAGGAGCGCGATTTCCTCGCCGGCGGGCATTTCAAGTTGCGCCGGCGATTCGAGGGTAGTGAATTGGAATTCACCCGGCGTATCCGGCGTGAGGCAGGCTTGACGATAAGTCGGCATGATGAATCAGCCGCCGCTGACGGATCAGGCGGACCAGATATGGTCCCGTTCGCCCTCGACGTTCCGCATTGCGCCACGGGTGTCCACAACCAGCCCGGCGTGATCCGCGATCTCCTGCCAGTCATAGGCGCTGTGATGCGTTGCAATGACAACACAATCGTAAGAGGCCAGAGCTTCTGGCGAAAGCTCCACGCATTTCATTTTCAGATCGTAGTGTCGCATTCGATGCGTTGCCTCGATATGCGGATCGTGAAAGTCCACCTTTGCGCCGATCTCGCGGAGTTGGACGATGAGTTCGAGGCTCGGGCTTTCCCGCACATCATCGACATCGGGTTTATAGGCGAGTCCCAGAATTAGAATTCGCGAGTCTTGCACCGCCTTGCCGTGGCTGTTCAATGCGAGCACGGTGCGCTGAACAACGTAGCGCGGCATGGCATGATTTATCTCGCCCGCCAGTTCGATGAACCGGGTGGGAAGGCCAATCTCCCGGGCTCGCCAGGAAAGGTAGAAGGGATCGATGGGGATGCAGTGACCGCCCAGTCCCGGCCCCGGGTAAAATGCCTGGAACCCGAATGGCTTGGTGGCCGCTGCATCCACCACTTCCCAGACATCAATGCCCATGGCATCCAGAAGGATTTTCATTTCGTTCACCATCGCGATGTTTACCGCGCGGTAGATGTTTTCAAGCAGTTTCGCGGCCTCCGCGACCTCCGAGTTCCGGACCCGAACGACCTGGGTAAACGCGCTCCGGTACAACTGCTCCGCGAGGTTTCCGCTCTCTTCGTCGAGACCGCCCACCAGCTTGGGAATTGTCTGGGTCGTAAAATCCTGTCGCCCCGGATCCTCGCGCTCAGGCGAATAGGCGAGGGCGTAATCCTTTCCGTATTCCCGCGCAGAGGCTTGGAGCCGAGGCAGCACGACCATGCGGGTGGTTCCCGGATACGTCGTGGATTCGAGCACCACCAACTGGCCGGGCCGAAGTGTATCGGCGATGTAATCAGCCGAGGACTCGACAAAAGACAGATCCGGTTCCAGGTGTTCCCCCAGCGGGGTGGGAACACAGACCAGGATCGCATCCGCCTCGGCCAGGCGCGAAAAATCGTTGGTCGCCTCGAACCTGCCTGATTCATGGATCTCGGCGACAAATTGAGCTCCGAGATGTTTCAGATAATTCTGCCCGGCACCGAGTAGACGAATCTTTTCCGGATCAACGTCGAATCCAAGAACCTGGAATCCGGCCTTTTCAAAGGCGGCGCACAAGGGGAGGCCAACATATCCGAGCCCAATGGTTCCGATGATGGCGGTCTTGTTTTCAATTTTTGTGGCGAGCTGGTCCAGCATGTGTCAGATCTCCGCGCCCAGAAAACAGGCACGCCGTTCTTCCTTGGCTAGCAAATCTCTTACCACTGAGCCTTCGCATAGAAAAGGAATATAGAGTCGAGACCGAGAATCACTTACTCATCGCCCCTGCCGGGCTCCTTTTGGGTTCGTTGCACGATCTTTAGGGGCGACGCAACCTGAACCTCCCGGCCGCGAGGACCGGGGATCTTTTACTACGGTCCTCACCGCCGGATCCACCGGCCGCCGCGCGCAACACTCCACTGGAATTTTCGAGCGTGCTCGCGAATCAGGAACGGAAGATCAACCGTCTCTTTCAATTCGAAGTGCCCCTGGAGATGGTCGCATAGCACGTCCCAGGAATAACACGCCTTGCCCCCCTTCATCGTGCCGCCGATCCATTTCTCTCGCGACGTGAATTCCTCCATCCAGGTGAAAGGGGATGTAAGAAGCAGCTGGCCTCCAGGCACGATCAGGGAAGGAAGCGCATCCAGATAGCCCCGCGGATCGGGCAGCCGGTCGATCAGGTTTGCGCAAAATACTACGTCGAGAGCGCCCAGCTCCCCGCTCAGCTCGCAGGCATCCCCTATTTCGAATCGGACCCGGGAGCGGGGAAGGGAATCGGGTACCCGGAACTGCATGGGTGTCCGAATGTCCCCCTCCTCAATTCGGAAGTGTGAAAGAGAGCCGTCCTCGGCAAGGGTCCGGGCCGCGTCGATAAAGCGCGCGGAGGTGTCAATTCCGAGGACGTCCCTACAATCTGCGGCCAGCTCGAACGTTGACCGGCCAACGGCGCATCCTGCGTCCAGTGCGCGGGCGTTCGCCGGCAGCGCGGTGCGGTCAAGTAGCTTCCTGACACATCGGGCCGGGTAGTTCAGGGCGGCGGAAGGACCTTCCGGGTAGGGCAGGACTTCCTCGGCGGAGCCATAGTGAAGCAGCAGGTACTGCGACAGCAACTCATCCTGCTCGTAGAGGTTGCTCACTGCTGCTATTCGGCGACCAGGCTCTGCATATAGTCGGCAGGCACGAAATTTTCGATCAGGACGAATTCGAAACCGTCGCGGTACATGCGTACTTGCGCGACGTTGATCTCCGGCGTTTTGTGAGGCGCAAACAGAATGTCATCGTGGGTGGCATTCTGCGCCTGTTCGAAGCGGTCCGGGGTCAGATCTCCGCCCAAGTGGTCGCTGCGACCGGTGGCGACGTGAACGGTGCCGCGAATCTTCTCGTCCTGAATATCGGCGCCGGACACCGGCAGGATCTGGGTTCCAAATCCGAGCTCTCCGAGCTCTCCGGTCACCGGATCCTCTTCGATCTTGCGATTATGCGCATCGATAACTTCCTGGCTTCCCTGCACCAATGTGGCGTTTTGAATCCGTCCCCCGGCCACCTCCATCAACCCGATGGTCCCGTTCCCCTCGTACTTCAACGGGAACTCGCCCTCGGCGTCTTCCGGCACGTAATAGACCTCGCCTGCCGGCAAGTTGGCAACGTCCGGTGCGGTCCCGCGACAAAGCCCCTGGCTCTTCTGCGCTTCCTGCCCGTTGGTGAACAGCGTCAACGTACGCTTGGTTCCCAGGAATTCGAAATCAATCTCAAATCGCTGTGCGCGCGTCATACCCAGGCGGAGTTTTTCGGCGTCGCCGGCGATCTGGTCGTAGTCCACGCACAGACCGGATTTGAGAATGACATCGTTAACACCGTGCAGGGTGGCGCCCCGAAATCCGTACTGCTTGGCAAAGGCGGTAAGAGGAGCGGTCGCTGAGTAGGTCGAAAGACAGAGAATGATGTCGTACTTGGGATAGATCTCCCGCTCGAGGCTGTACTTCGATCCGTCGGGAGCGACCACCATGTCGGGAAGATCCAGGTTACTGCCGCCGGTTATTTTGTACGCGAAGAAATCTCCGCCCGACATGCCGCATTCCTTCATGGTGCTCTGATGAAGCCCCCGGTAGAACACGTCGTGAGCGTATCGTTGCACGCTGTAGTCGTCGTTCGCCAGAAAGTTGAAATTCGTGACCTCCTCGGGATCTTCGAGATCGATCAGGATTACGATTCGCATTCCCTCCGTCGGATCAAATACGGTGCGAATCAGCCTGCTCAAGGAAAATGCCGGATATTCGGGTAGCGCGGGTGGCTCCATGATGTGCCTCTGACCTCTCCTCCTTTCAAAAGGGACATTGAAGGTAGGCGACCTTTAGCCGTCTTTCAAGTATGCATTGACCACGAAGTGCGCTTGCACCTCTCGTGCGCCTCGTTTTCTGATTCCTTGTTCCGATGCGGGCAGGGCACCGATGCCCCGGAAATCACCACCGTGCCGGCAAAGTCTGGGCTTTCAGCGGAAGAGTTTCGGGGTATAGTCACGGGCCATGCGCATTACACACTTTTTCCTGATCTTGGCTACCGCCGTGATCCCGGTGTTCCCGGGCTGCTCCCGATCCACGTCCGAAGAACTCGTGGTGGGGATGGAGTTGGCGTACCCGCCGTTCGAAATGACGGACGAATCCGGAAATCCCGTTGGTGTCAGCGTCGATCTTGCCCGGGCGCTTGGTGAGCACCTGGGACGGGAAGTGCGCATTGAAAACATTTCTTTTGACGGCCTGATTCCCGCGCTGAAAACCGGCAGGATCGACCTTGTCATTTCTTCCATGACGGCCACCGGGGAGCGGGCAAAATCAATCGACTTTTCCGATCCGTACGTCCAAACCGGGCTCGCCATCCTCGCCCGCGCTGGGGGAGGAATTGAGCGGGTTGAAGACTTAAACAAGGAGGGCCGGACGGTCTCGGTAAAAATCGGCACTACCGGTCACGTGTACGCGCAAGAGCAACTCGGCAACGCGCGCCTGCTCGTCCTCGAACGCGAAGCGGAGTGCGTCCTCGAAGTCGTCCAAGGTACTGCCGACGCATTTATCTACGACCAGCTCTCGATATACAAAAACTGGATTCGACAGCAGGACACCACGAAGGCCATCCTCGAACCGTTCCAGAAAGAAGCCTGGGCAGTGGGCTTACGAAAAGGGAACGATACACTACGCCTGCAGGTGAACGAATTTCTCGCAAACTTCCGTGATCTGGGCGGGTTCGACGAGCTTGGGAACAAGCACCTTTCGGACATGAAAAAAGTCTTCGACGACCTAGGTTATCCTTTCGTGTTTTGATACTTGCCGGCGGCAATGAATAATTCTCGAGGAGATGGATCCGCCAGGGTTCGCCGCCTGCTTCTGGCGGATGACAATTCCGGAGAAGGCGCGTCTCTGAGCGCGCGCATCTTTAACGCGATCCTGGTGGCGGCGGGACTGACCGCGCTCTTTTACGTGGCCTTTCGCAACGTCGATTATCACTGGAGCTGGGATTCAGCGTGGCGCTACCGTCAGAAATTTCTGACCGGGTGGGTCAGCACGATATTGATCTCTGCCGCTGCACTGGTATGCAGCACGCTCATCGGTACCGTGGCTGCACTGGCACGGCGCTCAAGGATCCTGCTGTGCAGATACGTCGGCGCGACCTACGTTGAAATAATTCGGTGTACGCCACTACTGGTCCAGATTCTGATCTTCTGGTATGTCCTGGCGAACGCCGCAAACCTGCAGAATCGCTATGTGGCCGGCGTCTTGATCCTTTCGGCATTTGCCGGTGCATACATCAGCGAAATCATTCGCGCAGGCATCGAGAGTGTCCCGGAGTCCCAACTCGAATCGGCACGGGCAATCGGACTCACTCCGCCTCAAATCTACCGGTACGTGATTTTCCCGCAGGCAACGCGCCAGATGCTTCCCCCGCTGACCGGGCAGTTCGTTTCCCTGGTGAAAGATTCATCGCTGCTATCCGTCATCGCCATCAACGAATTGACGAAGAGCGCGCAGGAATTGAACGCCAACGCCCACACGTCCTTCGAGGGGTATCTCCCGCTCGCTGTAGCCTACTTAACAATTACTTTTCCGCTATCGATGTGGACGCGGTCCCTCGAGAAGAAATTCCTGTATGAAACTTGAAATTAAGGATCTGCATAAATCCTACGACGGAGTATCCGTGCTGTCGGGTACCGCTCTTGTCTGCGAGGATTTCCGCTGCCTTGTTTTGGTGGGTCCGTCCGGCGGAGGCAAGACGACGCTGCTCCGCGTACTCGCGGGCTTGGAGATACCGGAGCGCGGATCGGTGAGAATTGACGACGAACCGCTGGACTTCGAGGAGGCTGCGCTGCGGCGCCACCGCCGTGAGGTAGGCACCGTCTTCCAGGCCTTCAATCTCTTTCCCCACCTCACCGCCCTCGCAAACATCACCCTGCCGTTGAACGTGGTGCATGGGTGCGATCCGGGGCAGGCAGAAGCCCGGGCCATGGAATTGCTGGCGCGGTTTCAGCTCGCGGACCATGCGGGGAAAAAGCCGGCTCAGCTCTCCGGTGGGCAGCGCCAGCGGGTCGCACTGGTTCGTGCGATCGCCATAAAGCCAAAATTCCTGCTCTTCGATGAACCTACCAGCGCGCTGGACCCGGAAATGACGGCCGAGGTTCTGGACATGATCCAAGATCTCAGGCAAGAGGGCCGCGACCTCATCCTGGTCACGCACCAGCTTGCGTTCGCCCAAACCGTGGCCGATCAGGCCGCCTTCGTCGCGGAGGGCCGAATCCTGGAATCCGGGCCGACAGAGCAGGTTTTTAGTCAAGGAAACACTGAAATCTGCCGGTCTTTCATGCGGCGCGTGCTGAGGTTTGACTAATCTCCCGTTTGATGTATACTAGACAACGGTTGAAGGCGCGGTATTTCATGCTGCAACGTGGAGGTTAGGACTCCACATCATTTTGTTTTTGATTTGGGGCAACTGTGCCACATCACTTCAACCATTCAATTAGCATCCCGACTGTACCAGCGCTGGTATTGGTCCTTTTTTTTGTTGCGTCATTTCCCGCGGCGGCGATGCCTGTTCCGGGAGCGGTCCTGGAGCTGAATGCCCGGACCAATTCCCGAATCGCGGCGACTCCCACCGAATGGGAAAATCTAGGAACCACAAGCGGCTGGCTGACCCGGGATCCATGCTGCGGCTCGCAGGATCCTGCTCACGGAATATCCCCCGAGGGGGTCGCCTTTTACGGCGGCACGGGCTTGCTTACCTCGCTGGGCCGCGTCGATCAATCCCAGGGGGGAAGCGGTCTGGTGGGAGAACCCCAATTATTCCTGGGTGATTTTACGGTGGAGATCTGGTCCCGGCTCGTCGATTTGTCGCGCGCAAGCGAACACCAACTCTTCGGCATCCGGTCTGACGCGGACACGCAGGTACTCAGCATCAGCCTTGACGCGAATACCGACCAGATCCTGGTCTCCGACTTCACCGGCGCGGATGGATCGGGCATCTCGCTGGCGCCGGACGCGGGTTCGATTTCATTTCCAAGAGACAATGCGTTTCACCAACTCGTGGTCAGCTGGGACAACGCGGATCAAACCTTGAAGATGTGGTTCGATGCCGGGAACCAGCCCATCTACGAGCAACATTTTCGGGTCAACGTCGGTTGGAACCCGGCCGTCCCGATGACCATGATCAGCCTTTTCGCCTCTTCCGGCCTGGAACCGGACAAAAGCTTCAACGGCGACATCAGCCTGGTGAGAGTGTACGACACTGCTTTGATCCGAGCGCAGATCGAATCCAACTTCGCCGCCGGCCCCAACTCCACCCTTCCCGTACGCCTGGAACCGTTCCGCGGATTTTTCTTTAATTTCGAGGAAACGAACGACGCGCGCACGCTGGATCCCAACCCAACCGAAACCCGGGGCTGGTTTCCAACCTACACCATCAGCGCAGCCCCGCTTACGCTGGGCACGAAGGATGGCCCAAGCAGCACCGAGCATTTTCTGCTTGGCCCGGCAACAACGTTACGTGACGAAATCGGCTACATGCACGGCGTTCTGGCGGATCGGCAAACCTACAAGCTTCAAGCGCATATCCAGGTGGGCAACAAGAACGGCGCGGCTCTACTTTCGCCGGCTCCCGGGTACGGTTTCGGCGCTTCGTGGGGTCTTGTCTTGCAGAACCGGGTCATTGGACCCGGCCTGGACAAACAGCTCGTCCTGAACGAAGGCGACTGGGTGGGCCTTGAGCTCGTGGTCACGAAAGTACCGGACGGACCCGATATTCAGCAAACAAACTACCAGATTGAGAACCAGCCGAAAGTCTACGGACCGCAGATCCCTGCTGAAATGCGATCCGGCGCCTGGGTACTCTCCTGCGGCGGCAACTGTGCCATCGACAATTTTAGAGGGTTTGACCTTGGCAACCGCACCGACACCGATGGCGACGGACTGTCGGACATCTGGGAGGAACAGTTTTTCAACTCGCCCACCGGCGTGTCCCCGCTGGCGGACCAGGACGGCGACGGGAGCAACAATATTTCAGAATTCCTGGCCGACACCATTCCCATCAATCCCGCCTCGGTTTTCCGCGTCGGAGCCCTTCACAATACCGCTGGCTGGTTTGTCCGGTTTCCCGCTTCGCCGAAACGTACCTACTGGCTGGAATACATGGACGAAAGCGCAACCGGCGACAGGACCGGCACCCTCAATTCCTGGCAAATCATCGGCCTGGGCACCGCCGGACGCGGAGCACCGCTATTCCTCCGCGATCCTGCGTCATTTAGATCACGAATCTATCGTGTCCGGGTCGAGTAGAAACCTATTCGATTCCATCTTCCGCTTTCAGAATGGCCCGCTGCATTTCCCACGCGCTCTGGATTGCTTTCGCGGCGCGACGGACATTTTGAATGTCGAAAAGCAGGCTCCTGAAGTGCTCGATCATGAATTCAAGCCGCGCGTTTTCGCTACGTGCTTCCAGCACCTTCTGCTTTTGTGCGGTCGTCATGCCTGAACTCCGGGCAAGGTAAAAAGAAAGGCTGGGTTTTCCGCTATAGGAGTTTTCGTCCGGCACTTCACCGGACACCAGCTTGAGCAGGGCGCGGTGCAGGCTGAACGCTTCCGTCGCCAAGGCCTCGTCCCAATCCCTTTCTTCATCCGGCAGCGTTTCGATGATCGCGGAGTCATACGCATGCTTCCGCAATCGCTCCACCATCCGGCATCGCTGTTGCCCAATAGTCATGATATCGAGCCGCCCGTCCTCGTGTTCACGCAAGATCCGGCAGATGCGAACCGTTGATCCGATCGTGGTCACCTCGTCATCGTCCGCCAGCACGATCATGAACTCCCCGGGCTTCCCTGAATTTTCACATTCGCGGCAATACTTGATCATCTGCTTATAGCGCTCTTCGAAGATGTGCAGAGGAATCCATTCCGTCGGGCAGGCGACCAACGGCAAAGGGAAAATGGGGATGTCTCCGTCGATTTTCATGAATCGGGGCTGAACCTCAACGTTCTACCGTCTCAATATGCACGATCCGGGGCGCAGGGCAACCGGAGGATTCCTATTTCGGCCACCCCGAACCGGGGGCGCATGGTGCGTTATGTGCTTTCAGCCGGTACTTGTGAGCCCCTAAAGTAAAGGATTACCGGCATCGACCCCACAGTGAAAGATGACATGAATCTGACTGCCTTCGAACACACCGACTGGCAGGATCGTCCGGATTCCGGCAAAACCGAATGTGCCAAACTCCTCCGGAAATTCTCCCTGCAAGCCAGGTCGCGGTTCACCTCCGGGGGACATGACGCCGAAATCGGCTAGAACAGGCGAAAAGAAGCGCTTCGCGCCCATATTCCCGGGTCCCTCCATCAAGCCGATCAATCCCCCCGGGCGGTGGATGGTACCTTTATCGCAATTGATCGCGAAATCTGGCTTTCCACCCGGCGTTCAATTCGGTAATGGGTATGGACAAACGCGACAGGTGGCGCGGGAAAAAGGAGTCTACAAAAATGCCCTACGAAATGACCGGGAAAGTCAAATTGCTCTTCGAGACCATGACCTTTGACAGCGGGTTCACGAAACGGGAGTTCGTTGTTACCAGCGAAGATAGATATCCCCAGGATATCAAATTCGAATGTGTCAAAGAGCGCATTACCATGCTGGACAACATCTCGGCCGGTGACGATGTCACTGTCAGTTTCGACCTCAGAGGGAACGAGTACAACGAAAAGTACTATGTGAACCTCGTTGCCTGGAAAATCGAGGGCGGCGCCGGCGGAAACGGCGATGCACCCAAGAGCGAAGTCACGAGCGAAGAAGTGCCCCTGCCCGACGAAGCCAACGCGCCGGCGGACCCGGACGACGTTCCCTTCTGACCTCTCCACTTCCTTCATGAGGATGGACTGTGTGGAGGGAGTCCAAAGCGTGGGACTCCGTTCCAAGGCCTGGACGTGGTCGGGCAGGCGGGTTAGGTGCCGCCCTGCAGGTCCTTTCCCGGGTCGCCGTCCCATTTGTGTTGCGGAGGCAAGTAGGCGTTCAGCGCACTCAGCATGCGCCCAGGGTCCTCTTCCACCACCACCATCTCGCGGTACCGGGTCTTCAAGAACCCCTGTTCCACGATATGATCCATCAACTCCAGAAGGCGGTCATAAAACCCGTCCACGTTTAGAATACCGCAGGGCTTTTGATGGATCCCCAGCAATCCCCACGTCCACGCCTCAAAAAACTCCTCCAGCGTGCCCACGCCACCGGGAAGGGCCACAAAGGCATCGGATAAATCGGACATTAGTGCCTTGCGTTCGTGCATGCTGTCGACAACATGCAGCTCGGTCAGCCCCTCATGGGCGATCTCCCGTTTTTCCAGTCCGCGCGGCAGAACGCCGATCACCTCGCCGCCGGAAGACATGACCGCATCCGCCACAATGCCCATGATGCCGACGCGTGCCCCGCCATACACAAGACCGATTCCTGACTCCGACAGCAATGCGCCCAGCGCCGCCGCCGCCGCCCCGAACGCCGGGTTGGTTCCCTCGGCGGAGCCGCAAAAAATTCCCAGCCGTTGAATCCGCGATTTATGGTTAGAAGAATTCATGACGATACGTGGTACCTCTAAAACGAAATCTTGTCAGGCGCTTTGGCTCGGCGAAGCAGGCTGCGGAAATCCGCGACCGCCCGGCTCGCGAATTCCGGCGCGGTAACCGATACGTTGATTTCAATATTTTTCGAGACGCCCGACAGGGTCAGGTTTGAACTTCCCAGGAATACGGTTGCCGAGTCGACAATCACCAGCTTCTTGTGTTGCACCTTACTGCTGGTGATGAACCGAACCCGGACTCCAGTGGCGGCGAGTTTCTCCGCGGAGTTCAGCGCGCGGATGCGCACTCCCGCATGCGTTCCCGCGCCTGCGGAAGAAATGATGTACACCTTCACACCCGCGCTCGCGCGCTCGCCCAACGCATCGAAAATTTCCCCAATCCGTCCGCTTTGGGCGCCGCTGAGGCTGTAGGTTGTCATGTAGATTGTCTTTTTCGCTGAACGCACTGCTCGCAGTACCCCCTCGCCGAATGCCTCAGCGGAAAGGAAACGAACGGATTGCAGCTGGGATTCCGGGAAGTCCCGCCGCAACGCCTCCAGGCCGAGACGGTCCTTGGAAGCGCTGCCGTTTCCATACAACACAAACCTTATTTTCTCCTTGGGCACCGGCGCCGTTCTGCCACCCTGTCCGGATTGGAACGTGTAGACGCCCTTGTGCTCGTCAAGTATCCGGCCGCTCTCGATGGCCCCATCGCGGTAATAAATCTGATCGGGCGGATTGCCGGCGGCTATCGAGCAAATAAGGGACGCGAGAAAGATCGCCCAGAGACTTTTCCGGATCATGGCGATACCCCCCGGGAAATGGATTGGATGTACTTCCGGCGCTCATCCGGCGCCATCCCGCCGAGGTGACGAAGTAGAGAGAGTTCATTCTCCCAGGCGTCCCGGGTGGTCATGTCACGGACGGCGGGATGCTGCATGATGTAGTTTGCGAAACGCGGCTCCTGCCGTTGCAGCACGATGAATGCACTCGACTCGTAGACACCCTCGCCGTTCAGCGCGCCTTCGGACCAGTTGTGCGAACCGAGCAGAATTTTGCTCAGATCGACCACGACAAGTTTTTCGTGAAGGTTCACGCCGGGAACGCCGAGGCGGGCGTCCACGCCTCGGTCGCGCAGGAATTCCGCCGCGCCCGAGTGGGCGGCATGCTGGCTGTCACTCATGTTTTCGGGAGAATTCAACACGACGTACACGTACACTCCGCGCTTCGCCGCGTCTGCCAGCAGATCCAGCAGGCCGTCGATTTCCGGCGTACGCGATCCCGGCGCGAGGTGATACATGGAAATCATGATTGACTGGTTAGCGGCCTTCACCAAGCGCCTGAGCAACGGTAGATACTCCCCGTCGGAAATGTAGCGCACATGCCCCTGCAGTTCGAGAGAAGCCAGGGAATTGGCCTGAAACATGTCCTCGAATGACCGCCGGGGACCGGTTTTCGGAAGTGAACTATTCTTGCCCCCGGGTCCGGACGCGCCGGTAAAGCGGGGAGCCTTCCCGGCATCCGCGGTATCGGTGACGGCATCGAGGCCGATGTCCGCATACGGCTTTGCATGCTTCTTGATGAGATAATCGAGGTACTTTGTGTAATGGTTCGCCGCATCCCGCGATTCAATGACGAGCAGATCTTCCACGTTCCGTTCGGCCGCGCTCGGCGTCCAGTTGTGCGATCCGGTCACGACAAACCGCCCATCGATCACGGCATTCTTGAGGTGCAGGCTGGCCCGGTCCTCGTCCATGTAATAAACGGCAGCCCCCGCTTCATGCAACCGCTGCAGCGTGTTGAGCCGCTTGCCGGCCAGCATCGTGTCGTCGGCCAGTACCCGTACCTGTACCCGCTTCTTCCGCGCAATCTCTTCCAGCCGGTCCACCACCGCCCGGTCACTCAAGTAATAGATGCCGACATCTACGCCCTGTTGCGCTTCGCCGGCGCGTTGTAGCAACCGTTCCACGCCTTCCCGGCCCGGTGTGATAAAAGACTCCAGGCTGCGCACGTCGCGAAACGTCTGCACCCTCGGCGCTACCGGACGCTCGTCCTTTCTGTTTCGCGCGGCGGAATCGGCCTGGGGGAATGACTTCGGGTCGTCGTCGACTTCACCCGTCTTCGGCTCGTGCAAGGCAGCGAAAGACTTTAGTTCCTCGAATTTGCCCAGGTACCGTTCCGCCAGCTGCGTTGACTCGAATACCACCGTGTCTTCGCAATTCTTCTTGAACGCCGACATCGTCCAATTAGCGGATCCGGTCACCACGGTTTTGCCATCGACCACCAGTGTTTTGAGGTGAAGTTTCCCTTTGCGCGGTAGCGCCTCCACGTACACTTCGGCGCCATGGCGGGCCAGGCGATCCAGATTCGGGCGGTGCGAAGCCCTCGCCATCTCCTCATCCACGAACACCCGTATCCTTACCCTTTTTCTTGCTGCGAGATAGCAAAGCGCGTCAATCAGTGTATCGTCCGACAAGTAGAACATCGCGAGGTCTACCCGTTCCTTCGCCCTGCGGAGTTCTCGGAGAATCACTTCCTGCGCGTCGCCGCGTGGTGAGAATGCGATTCGGACGGGACCGGGAACGGCGATCGGAGCGGTTCGACCCGGCGCCGGCAGGCTGAAGGCGATGAGCGCCGCGATGAGGGCGCGCGCGCTATTCCTGAGTTTTGCGTTGATTGGCAGCATTTTTACTATAGCAGGCTACAGTACGATCTTATTCGAAAGTTACGATGAGTTCCATCCCCGATACAATCACATCACAAGCCGGCGATATCACGACATACGAGGAGCACGAATCGCTTACCCGGGAAGCCATTCGCAAAGATTTCGAAAACCACCTGAAGTACACGCTGGCCAAGGACAAGTATACGTGCACGGAGTATGACCGCTATTTCGCGCTGTCGATGGCGGTGCGGGACCGCCTGGTGGAGCGCTGGATCCGGACCAGCCAGACGTACTATCACCAGGATGTGAAGCGTGTGTACTACCTCTCCATGGAGTATCTCATGGGCCGCGCCCTCGCCAACAACGTCATCAACCTCGGTATTGAGGAGCAGGTGGACCAGGCGCTCAACGCCATGGGCCTCAATTGGAATCACCTGCGGGATCTCGAGAGGGACGCGGGGCTCGGCAACGGCGGGCTCGGCCGGCTTGCCGCCTGTTTCCTGGATTCCATCGCCACGCTGCAGCTTCCCGGGTACGGCTACGGCATTCGGTATGACTACGGTATTTTCAGGCAGGAAATCCGCGACGGGTACCAGGTGGAGAAGGCGGACAACTGGCTTTGCAATCCCTATCCCTGGGAAATCGGCCGTCCCGAGTACCAGATGCAGGTCCACTTTGGAGGCAGGGTCCAGCTCGAGCACAAAGCCCATCGGACCGTCCCCCGCTGGGTGGACTACGAAACCACGATCGGGATTCCGTACGACAATCCCATTGCGGGGCATCGCAACAACACCGTGAACAATCTTCGCCTCTGGACGGCAAAAGGAACCGAGGAATTCAACCTGGAGTTTTTCAATAACGGGGAGTACGTGCGAGCCTACGAGGACAAACTCTCGCATGAAAATATCAGCAAGGTCCTCTACCCTAACGACAATATAGACCAGGGCAAAGAACTACGGTTCAAGCAGCAATATTTTTTTGTGAGTTGCTCGCTGCAGGATATCGTCCGGCGGTTCAACGCGTCCCATCGTGACTTTTCACTGTTTCCCGACCGAATCGCAATTCAGTTGAACGATACGCATCCCGCCATCGCAATCGCGGAACTGATGCGCATCCTTCTCGACGAGCATGGGGTGCGCTGGGACGACGCATGGCGCATCACGGTAAAAACGTTCGGCTACACGAATCATACGTTGATGCCGGAAGCGCTCGAAAAATGGCCGGTGCGGCTATTCGAACAGATTCTGCCGAGGCACCTGATGATCGTCTACGAGATCAACCGCAGGTTCCTGCGGACGGTGGTGACCCGGTTCCCCAATGATCACGACCGCGTGGTTCGCATGTCGCTGATCGAGGAAGGGAAAGAAAAGAAGGTGAGGATGTCGCACCTCGGCGTGGTCGGGAGTCACAGCGTGAACGGCGTCGCAGCACTCCATTCGGAGATCCTCAAGAAGAGCCTGTTCAAGGACTTTCATGACTTGTGGCCTGAACGGTTCAACAACAAAACCAACGGCATCACCCAGCGACGATGGCTGTTGAAATGCAATCCCGAGTTGGCGGAACTGGTGACGGAGAGAGTCGGCCCGGATTGGGTTATCGATCTCGACCGGCTCAGCGGCTTGCGGTCGTCAGCCGACGACCCGGAGCTTCAGTCCCGGCTGATGGAGATCCGGCAAAGGAACAAATGCGCGCTGGTGGATTTGATCATGCAGGAAAATGGTATTTGCGTGGATCCCGAATCCATCTTTGACGCGCAGATCAAGCGTCTGCACGAGTACAAGCGGCAAGTGCTCAACGTGATGCATATCCTGCACCGGTACTCGGTGCTGAAGGCGAATCCTGATCACCCGTACTATCCCCGCACATTTATCTTCTCGGCCAAGGCTGCGCCCGGATATGCGATGGCCAAGCTGATCATCAAGCTCATCCACGACGTCGGCTCCATTGTAAACAACGACCCCGACATCCGTGGAAAATTGAAAGTTGTGTTCCTGAAAGATTACCGGGTCTCCCTCGCGGAGCGTATCATTCCCGCAACAGACCTGAGTGAACAGATCAGCACTGCCGGCACCGAGGCCAGCGGGACCGGAAACATGAAACTGGCCCTCAACGGCGCGCTCACCATCGGCACCCTGGACGGGGCCAACATTGAAATTCGCGAGAAGGTCGGAGAGAATAATTTCTTTCTCTTCGGACACTCGGAGGAAGAAATCAACGCCCTGCGGCGGGACCAGAGTTTTGACCCGCGGCAGGCTTATCACGACAATCCGGACATCAAGCGCGTGATGGACCTGCTGAACAGCGGCTTCCTCAACCTGGAGAAACCCGAGCTCTTCAACCCTCTGTGGACCTCCCTGATGGACAGTGGAGACCCCTATTTTCACCTTGCCGACTTCCCCTCGTACGTAGAGACGCAGGATGCGGTCGACGGCGCATATCGGGATCCGGCGCGGTGGGCGGCGATGTGCATTCGAAACATTTCCGGCTGCGGAAAATTCAGTTCCGACCGGACGATACGCGAATATGCCGAGCAGATTTGGGGCGTGACGTCGTGCCCGGTCGATCTCTTCGCCGAAGACCCGCAACCGTCGGCTTGACCGGACGGAACCCCGAGGTAGACTGGCGGTTTCAAATGAATGAAACCATCTCACCACGGAGAGTGCGTACAATGACTACGGGGGTTTTACGGCTGCCGGTCCTTCTTTTTGCGCTCCTGTTCGCCGGTGCCGCCGTCGGCGGCAGCGAGCTGAGCCAGGAGGATCTTTCGCCGAACGCGCAAAAGCTGTTCCCGAAAGAGGATCTCGTTAAAGTCACAACGAAAGACGGGGATGTCGTGATCGGCAGCGTAATAACGGAAACGGAGGAACTCCTGGTGCTGCAGGAACGCACCAGGACCATCACCCGGCGACACGAACTCAAAACGGAGGATCTCAAATCCATGGAGCGGATAGATATCGCCGGGTACTTCGCCAAGGGGCTCGGGCGTTTCAAACTCAATCCCAAGAGGAGCCTCTCGGTCGAGAGCTACGACCTCGCCATCGATCTGTTTACGGAATTCCTGGAAAAGTGCCCGGATCACGCATACGCCAAAACTGCACGACGACGGGTTGCCGCTTTCAATCAGGAGAAGCAGAATCTTGATCGGGGGCTTCAGAAGATCGATGGCAAATGGCTGGCGCCGATCCAGGCGGCGGTTCGACGGTTCGAAGTGTATACCGGCCAGTTGGCGGAGATGGCCGGCAAGTTCTCGGGAATCGAACAAAAGAGTTACAGCGGCAACAGGAGGGCAAAACAGTTCTATGATCGTACGATCATCGAGCGGCGGGATGTCGCGCGTTCCCTACCGAAGCTGATGAACGAGCGGCTGCCTCAGCTGTTGGAGGATGGGTACTTCGAAGAGGCCATCAACGAAATGGCTGCATTCCAATATTTCTGGATGTCCGCAGTGGTCGATTCCGAACGAGGCGGGAGCGGTAACGGAAACGCGGATATTCTTCAGGACATGGATCTCAGTTATATCCCGCGGAAGCAGAACCTGATCATGGATGCATACAACGCCGCCGGGAAAGGCGCCGAGCCCGGAGCGGCTCACCTCAATGATGAAGAGATGATTTACATCCCCGGCGGATACTTCCTGATGGGCAGCGAAGGCGCATCAGGTGGCCAGAAGACCTCCCCATTGAGGAGGCGCAGAATTCCGGGAGGCGGCCCACCGGGCGGCCCGCTGGGGGGCCCACCGGGCGGCCCACCGATGTACGAAAGCTATCCCGTGAGCAGCAGCGACAGCGGCAGCGGCAGCCTGTCCACCGGCGCCGATACCTTTCCCTATCATTTCGTATATGTCGCACCTTTCCTGATCGAAAAGTACGAAGTCACAAACGCCGAATACCGGGAATTCGTTGATCACGTGAAGAAAACGGGGGATTCCTTGATGGAACATGACGATGCACCGCCGTTGAAAAACCACGACGCGGAGGGGTGGAGCAGATCGGGACTTTCCGGCGACGATCAACCGGTGGTCGGCGTTGACTGGTACGACGCGTACGCGTACGCCACCTGGAAGAACAAGAGACTGCCCACGGAAGCCGAGTGGGAACGAGCGGCGCGTAGCGCGGACGGTCGTACCTACCCCTGGGGATCCACCGCATTGTCGAAAACGCGCAGCAATACGATCGACAGCCGGACGGCACTCGCAGCGGAGATCACCCGCCAGGAAACGCCCAAGGACAAAAAGAGAAAGAGCGATGTTCCACCGCCGCGGGTAACCCTCCCCTCAGTAACCTGGCCTGTGGAATCCACCATCCCTGCTCGGGCGGAAATGGCCGACTTGAGCCTCTGGTCGACGGTGGACGAAAGTCCGTACGGAGTGATGCATATGGCCGGGAACGCCGCCGAATGGACCGCGGACTGGTACCAGTCGAATTACTATTTCACCTCTCCGGTGAGAAATCCGACCGGTCCTTCAAGCGGCAGTGACCATGTAATTCGCGGCGGATCCTACTTGAGCCCGGCACAGACCGCCACGACGCATCACCGTCGCAGCGCATCCACGAAAGAGCTCAAGAAAGGCCTGAACGAGTCGGGCCATCCAACGATCGGGTTTCGCTGCGCAAGATCCCTGGATGTATCAAGGAAAAACTAAGGAACCACGGTCTCCGCGGCTTGTCCGGGATAGTTGATCGTGGCTTCAGCCTTCAGCGTCTGCACGAATTCTCCAAGGGCCTTTTCGTTCAGAAACATTTCAATCTGGTCGTGCACATCGTCGAGCGTGCGCTCCTGCCCTTTATTCTGCTCCGTGACCTCAATGATGTGATAGCCAAACTTCGTTTCCACGACGTCCCCAATTTCACCGATCTCCTGGCCGAAAGCGGCGCGTTCGAATTCAGGCACCATCTGGCCGCGTGAGAATTGGCCGAGGTCACCCCCCTTTTGCGAACTGGGACAGGTCGAATACTTTTTTGCGCTCTCGGCAAAATCTGCGCCGTCGAGAAGCTCCTGCCGGATCCGGTCGACTTCTTTTCTCTTCTCTGTTTTTCCTTCATCGTCGGCTGTTGGATCAAACGAGAGCAAAATATGGCGGGCCTTCACCGTTTCAGGAACGTTCATGCCGGCCTTTTTTTCTTCATAAAAAGCCACAACATCCTCATCGGACACCTTGTTGAAATCCGGATGTTTGCGGGCCGCCAATTCCAGTGCGAGTACCTCACGGTATCCGTTGTCGTCGACACCCTGCATCTTGAGAAAATCGGCAAATTGAAGTGTCGGGGGCAAATTCTCTTTCATTGTCGAAATGGCCTCATCGATTTCTTCGGCGGTGGCTTCGATATCGGCAGCCTGGATCTTGGCCTCCAGCAGAGCCCGCTTGATAAAATCCTCGTTAACCTGGCGCGCGACCTGATCTCGCAGACGTCCCACCTGCTCGGGAGGAACCAGCCCCTCGAAGGCGGTCATTCGGCGATCTACCAGACCCTTTGCATCGGCAGCGGATAGAGAGGTCCCATTTACTTCAATGACGATGTCCGCGGGGGCTTCCTCGGCGAGGGAGACATGCACCAGTGCAGCGGGAATGATGGCGACCATGGTGATTGTCCGCAGGAGCCAGGGTGACAGTAAATCCAGGTTTCGAGGCCGTTTGATCATGGGGGGATCCTTCAGTTGGGATTGCGGTTGGGTTTGTCAAAGGGGGAGCATGGTATATCGGCGCTTAGGCTCCTGTGAACGATAAAATGCCCCGCAGTGTTTTTTTGACGTCACCATCGGGCTTACTTCCGTGAAGCGAGAAGTTTTGCCCGCCTTGGAGAAGTCGGGGGAAAAAAGCCGAAAAGGGTCAATCAAGCTATGAAAGTCCAGGATCTGAACGGAACTCTGCCGGAATTCTGGGACCGCCGAACCGTTTTCGTAGCTCATCTCCTGTCCCTGTTCTTCGGAAACCAGGAAGAAACCGACGCTCTGAGCCGCGAGGCAGGAACGCTTGAGACGTATGGGAACCGGCAGCCTCGACTTTCACGTTGTCAAACAGAACGGGGTGCTTGAAGTTCGAATCTGTGAAATCAACGCGCGGGTTCCCGGCGCAACCTACCCATCGATGCTTGCCCGGCACTTTGCCCCGGAGAAAGCATGGCTCATGCGAAATCTGCAGACGGATCATAAGGCTTTCACTCCGACTGATACTGATGGGAAAACGATTTCTGACACTCCGCAGCTTAAGCTATGGGTTGGCGAGCAGGCGGTAGACGCGTACGGGCGGGTTGCTGGTAGAAGGATCGGAAACCTCGACTACTTGCTGCGTGGCCACAAACTCCGACAGGAATTGCCATCCGTTGGTATCGCCAAAGCCGTTGCGGAATTCAACCCGGTACGTCTTGCCACTGACCGCTTCGAAATCCAGCCCGTCGTTGTCGATTCCGAGAGACAGGACATCGTTGACGTCGTTGGGATTGGTTCGGGTGTTGAATTCCTGCTGGTTGGTGTGTCCATCGCCGTCGGGATCGGCATCCACATCGAGGTCGTCGCCGGAGAGTCCATTGCGGCCAACCCAGGTGCGCGCGTTGTCGACTTCGGGATAAACGCCCGGCGGCAGTTCAAGATACTCGCCTGTGATGACGTTGGTGGAGGTGGTGCCCGGCACCTCCCATGCAATCGCCAGATGGTCGCCTCCGCTCCCTTCTTTTTGAAACACTTCCATATAATACTTCTGGGCGGCAACCAATGGGATCGGGACGGACTGCTGACTGGCAAACTTTGTCCACTCGAGTGGATCGGTCCAGCCGTTCACATCGGCAATGGCCACGATGTTGGCTGCGTTGGTGTCGGTGCTGAGCCAAATTTCACTGTTGTCGTCGGACGCGGTCCAGAAGGTATAGCTTCCGGTGGTCGGTGGCAGCAACAGGGCGCGTAGCCGAACCCCGTAACCGGAACCCGCATTGATCGGCAGTTGCAGCGAGTCGACGACTTCGCTTTCGTCGGGATTGTCTGGATAGTTCGGTGATCCGGTCAGGTCGGAGATAGCGTTTCCGCCTATATTCAGCCAGGTTTCCTTGTATGCTCCCTGTGCAAGCACCGAAACGGTGTTGGTAAAGTCCTGGGTGTTGCCCGCGCTCGAGCGCAGGGTATAAACGAAAGTTTCGGTGCCGACGAAATTGTAGTCCGGTTCGTATGTCCAGGTTCCGTTGCCATGATCGATCAGCATACCGTGGGCAGGTGCTGAAACATTGACCACATCC
>Ga0310342_100000535_pt1 | contig 21585 bp, 16 predicted proteins | sample S15DNA20500_MG_FD_206155 | JGI IMG/M metagenome (GOLD analysis project Ga0310342, IMG submission 206155) | Marine microbial communities from station ALOHA, North Pacific Subtropical Gyre - S1503-DNA-20-500_MG | ecosystem: Environmental > Aquatic > Marine > Oceanic | place: Pacific Ocean: North...
TCAGCTTTGAAGATGAAGCCGGGGTCGCGGCTTTTATCGACAGGTACAGACCGGATGTAAACTACCGGTTCACGCAGGAATGCATCGCGAAGGGGGAATATCCTCCTATCTGATCATCTCTGCTTCTTTTTCTTCTGCTCCCGAAGCGGGACGATCGGCGAATCCCAGCCGGCGAGGTCAGCCGGCTTCGTTCCCGGCCTGCGACGGCCCTTGCCGCGCGCCCAGGTCCCGTTGAAGGGGCCCACGAAGCCGACATCGGCATCGGCCTTGATGTCTTTCTCCATTCCCGCGGCCCAGAAGCAGGCGTTGATGAGCAGGCGGCGGTAGCCCTCGTTCTCGATGTCGTTGGAGGCGCCGTAGGTGCTGGTGAAGACGCGTCCTTTCTTTCCGTCCTTGCCTTCGTAGTGGCGGGTCCAGGCCCCGGGTACGGGCTTGTGCTTGGGATGCGGGGGAGAGTCGGGCTTCATGCCGTCGAGGGGTTGGGCCATGGCCAGGGTTTCGTAGGGCTCGAGCGGGTTGGCGAAATAGCCGCCGCACTGCGCCCACATGTCCTTCACTCCACGCAGGATCGGGTGGCCGGCCTTTTCCGGGACGATGTCCAGCCGCGTGCTGGAGCGATGGTTGCCGCCGTAATGCCCGGCCCATTTTTCTCCCAGCACCTGGCGTCCGAAGCCGTCCTTGTAGTCCTTGCCGCCGAAACCATTGGAGTATTTCGCGAAGGGACTGTTGCCGGGGATCTTGAAACCATGGGTCGCTGTGCGCAGGCCGACGATGGGTCCTGCCCGGTCAAGGTAGCTCACGAAGTGCTTCATCTGCTCCTCCGGCCAGTTCTGGAAACGGGTGAAGAGGACCAGCAGGTCGGCTTTTTCCAGCTCTTCAATGCCCGGGACGTTGTTGGCGCCCGGCTGGATTTCTCCCTTCGCGTTTACGCCGAAAACGACGGAGCATTTGAAGCCATGGCGCCTTGCCAGGATCCGGGCGAGGGCGGGCAGGGTCTCCTCGGAGCGGTACTCGTGGTCGCTGGCGATGAAGACGAGGTGTTTGCCCTTGCCGGGGCCGCTCTCGCCTTCATAGACCAGGGGAGCATCGGCCTTGAGGAGCTGGCTGGAAGCAAGGAGACAGACGGCGAGGAGCAGGGTTGTTTTATTCATGGATGGGATGATAGGTGGGCCCGGGCTGGTTGACAAGCTCAGGGTTGTTGCTGGCGGGGACGCTGCTGGCCGCTACCCTGTCCACGCTGGCGCCGTCCCTGGGCTCCGCGTCCGCGGGAGATGGGCTCGGCCCTGGGGAAACGATCGATGATGGCGCCGAGCGCCTTGGTCAGCTCCGGGTAGACTTCCGAGAGGTCGAAGCGCTCCTCCGGGTCCGCCTTGATGAGGTAGAGTTCCCTGTAGCCTGGCCGCCCGCCGGCGCCCTGCCCCTGGATCAGCTTCCAGTCGCCGTGGAAGAGGGCGATCGCCTGCGAGGCGATCAGCACGTCCTTGTGGGGGACGGTCTTCCCGGTTCGGAACGTCTCCCAGAGATCCTGTCCGTAGAAGGGCTTCTTGTTGCCGGCTTTCACGCCGAGGGCGGTCGCGAGGGTGGGGAAGAGGTCGTGGGCGGTGGTCAGCTGGTCGAGCTTCTTCCCGGCCGGCAGGACTCCGGGCCAGCGGATGACCGCGGGTACCCGGATGCCGCCCTCGTAGACGCTTCCCTTGCCGCTGGCGAGCGGAGTGTTGCTGGCGCCGCCTCGCGACGAGCCTCCGTTGTCGCTCATGAAGAGAACGATGGTGTTTTTCCGCATCTTTTCCTCATCGAGGACCTTGAGGATCTTGCCGATCTCCTCATCCATGGCATCGACCATTGCAGCGAAGACGCGGCGGTCTTCGTTCTCTACGTCCTTGTAGCGGTCGATGAATTCCTGCGGAGCCTGCAGGGGTGTGTGTGGGGCGTTGAAGGTGACGTAGAGGAAGGTCGGCTTGTTCTTGTCCCGCTCCCGCAGCAGGCGAATGGCTTCTTTTCCGATGAGCCTGGTCGAGTAGCCCTCCTCGACCAGGGTCTTGCCGTCGCGCTGCCAGTCCGGCGGGGGAGGCTCCCCCTGCTGGTTTCCGCTGCCGGGGCGTCTTCTCAGGCCGCCGCCGCGCTGGTGCGAGTAGTAGTCGATGAAGCCGCCGGCATGGCCGTAGAAACTGTCGAAGCCGCGCTTGTGCGGCAGGGCGGTTTCATCCCGGCTGCCGAGATGCCACTTGCCGCTCATCAAGGTCTGGTAGCCGGCCGCCTTGAGGGTCTGGGGCAGGAGGTGCTCATCGAGGGGGAGGATGGCGTCGCCGCCAATGGGTCGAGTGATGCCGAGGGCGAGTGGGGAGCGCCCTGTAAGGAGCGCTGTACGGGTAGGGCTGCAGAAGGGGTAGACGTAGAAGCGGTTCAGCTCGACTCCCTGCCTGGTGAGGCTGTCGATATTGGGAGTCTTGATCACGCTACCGTGGTAGCCGACATCGTTCCAGCCGAGGTCATCGGCGACAAAGAGCACCAGGTTCGGGCGCTTCGGTTTTTCCTGTCCCCTGGCGATCGACACTCCAGCGATGGTGATGATCGCGAGGACGGCGAGTATTCGGGAAAAAGAACTCTTCATAGTGAGATGGTCCATGGGTAAATTAGTCCTGAGGAGTTGGGCTCACGTTTGATTCATATGACCCGCTTCAATCCTGTTGAGCTATTGTGTGATGGAACCGGATTGAAAGTCCTATTATTCTCCTTCAACCCCGCTTTCATTGAAATGGTATAAGCTATTCCCTCTGAATGTCTTGTGGGGATCTAATCCGTTTCCGTCCGCGCCGGGGCTCTTTCGGGCCTTATTTCCTGTATACATCTGTAGTTCGGGGTCAATAAACGCCTGTCGGGATTGCTGTGAAGTCCCCTGGGGGTTTCAGCTTCGCGATTTTTTTTCGAGAGTGAATGGCGCTATGAGTATCGATCAAGCCACAGCGGTAAAAGGTCTCATGAAGGATCGGGCCCGGCTGATCGCCTACATCTACGCGATCGTCCGCGACTGGCACCTCGCCGAGGATCTCTTCCAGGAGGTGTCCGTCCTGGCCATCGAAAAGCATGACAGGATCGTAGACTCGGACCACCTGCTGCTCTGGGCCCGTAAGGCCGCCCGCAACAAATCACTCGAGGCGCTCAGGAAAAGAAAGTATACGCCGCTTACGCTGGCCGATGACGTGATCGAGCTTCTCGATGGCGTCTGGCTCGAGATCGACAGGACCGACAGTGACCTGGAGGTCGACTACCTGCGAAGCTGCCTCGATAATCTCAGCCCGAAGGCCCAGCGGGTCGTGAATCTCAAGTACGTCGAGGGACTCAGCGGCGTCCAGATCGCCGAGCTTGTCGGCAGCAAGGTTCACAGCGTCTACGTCTCCCTGACGAGAGCCCATCGCAGCCTCGAGTCCTGCGTTCGCAAACGACGCCTCAGAGCGGAGCATGGCCGTGCCTGAAATCCCCGACAGCTTCTATGACCTGGTACTTCGCTATTTCGATGGCGACCTCGATGCTGCGGAGCTCGATGATCTGAACGAGCTGCTGCGCTCCGATGGGCGGCTGCGCGATGCCTTTGCCGCCCTGTGTGTTCGCACTCGCATGGTGCGCGAGATCGGGGAGCCCCAGCGCCAGGCGGAAACCCGTGCCGCCGACGGTTCCGAGGGCGTCATCACGCAGCTCAAGCTTGCCCGGGATGAGTCGCGGGGACGGGGGCGCGGAGGGATGGCGCGGCGGGTAAGGGCGTTTGCCTCCCTGGCGGCGCTGGCCCTGGTCTCCGTGGGATTATTCCTGGGCTTCTCCGGAGAGACCACGGATCTTCCAGTAGATGACCGGGTTTCCGGGCCGGTGGCTGGAAAGAATCACATCGCCCGGCTGGTGCAGGTCGTCAAGGCGAGGTGGGGGGCTGAAAATGCCGATCTGAAAAAAGGAGCCAGGCTTTCGCAGGGGAAGATCCGGCTCGAATCAGGCCTGGCCAAGCTGCGGTTTTCCTCCGGGGCCAAGATCACCCTCGAGGGACCCGCCGAATACGAGATCGTCGATGATGATCTCACCCGGCTGGTCTCCGGACGCCTCTCCGCGAAAATTCCCAGGAGCGCGATCGGTTTCAAGGTAGACACGCCCACTGCGCGGGTGGTCGACCTGGGAACGGCCTTCGGTGTCGACGTGGAGGAAGACGGCGCCACCGAGGTCGCTGTCTTCGAGGGGGAGGTCGAGGTCGAGTTGCCGGAAAACAATCCGAGTGAAAAAGGCAAGAGGCTGATTACCCAAGGCAACTCGGTTCGCACGGAGGCGGGAACGGAAGAAATACGAGATGCCCGCTACGATGTCAGCAAGTTCGAGAGGTCCTGGCCGGTAACCGCTGGAATCGTCCAGACCGTCGGCATGGTCAAGTTCGCCCCCCCCGGCCCGATTTCCACTCTTCTCAAGCACGAGGATGATGGCCACCTGGTGATTCTTCCCGAGCGCGGTAACTTCACCGTGTCGAAGAAGCTCAAGGCGCGGGCGAACATCACCTCACCCGGCGTGTATCGCAAGCGTGGCAGCCTGGAGACCGGGCGGATCGAGACTGGCCGGGTGCTGGCCAGCTATCTCGTCCAGTTCAACCCGGTTGAGCAGGACAAGGAAAAACGGGAGAAGAAAAACCGTCGCCTGGTCGGGGTGGTGACGTTCGAGAACCCCATCGTCGGGGTGATTACAAATACCGGCTTGCTGAGGGCGACGGATAAAACTCTCGGGGGACATTCCGAGAGCCTGGTCATTCGCGGCCGGGGACTCGAGATCGGCATGGGTAAGCAGGTTGATATCGTGACTCTCAACGAGGATCGCAAGACGCTCATTCTCGACCTGCGGGTCTCTGGTGAGCAGATCGACCAGATCCGGGTTCTTGTCGAGGGTGAGGAATGACGGTCTGAAAGAAAACAGCTAACGACTGCAAATATCTGTACAATCGGGCCCTCTCGGCCAGGTTGATTTCAATCGTCGGGGAGGATCTTCCCCGGTCTTTAAATCGTCTTCAATTCTGTAATTTCCAGAGAAGGAGGAATTCTCATGAAGGCAACGTTTAGTTTCTTAGCGGTATTGGTTCTTGTCGGACTCTCCAGCAGCCCACTCCTGGCCCAGAAGAAGGGCAAGGGAGCCAAGGGGCCGAGCCTGTTCTCCGGCCAGGTCAAGAGGGCCGTTCCGGGCATCGACGCGATTGTCAGCCTCAGTGCCGACCAGAAGGAGAAGTACGCCGGTCTCCACAAGGCGATGGTCTCCTCGGAAGCATACGCCGGCGCTCTGAAGACGATCAAGGACAAGGCCGCCAGCAAGGAAGACCGTAAGGCAGCCCAGGCCGCCATCAAGACGGCAAAGGCCGGACTCGCGGCCAAGTTGAACGAGATTGTCGGTGCTGATAATGCAGCGCTGGTGAGCAAGATCAACGATGTCGTCAGCTCGGTGCAGAAGAACATCAGGTCTGAGTACAAGGCCAAGTTCAAGGAAGTCAAGAATGACAAAGAGGCCCGAGCGACGCTCTCGAAGGAGATGTCGGCTAAGGTGGCCTCGACAATTTCCGGAAAAGTGAACGCCCTCTTGAGCGAAGCCCAGAAAGAAGCCATCAAGAAGGCTTCGACCCGGGGCAAAGGCAAGGGCAAGAAGAAGGGCGACAAAAAGGGCAAGAAGAAAGAAGATGCTGACAACGCCTGAGTTTCAGCTATACTCCTTTCAACGGTTTCTTTGAAAGCGCCCCTCATGCGCGAAGCGCAAGAGGGGCGCTTTTTTTATCGCCGCTTTTTCCCGGGGCGCCCGGGCTGCAGCCTCAACCTGTCAGCTTCTGCCAGGCTGCCTCGATTCGTCGGTAGACGGCCCGCCAGGTGAAGGGGAAAAGAAGCTCCCGCAGGTCTTCGCCTGAGCTCGGTGGTGGGTCGAGCAGGGCGTGGCGGAGCCGCTCCGCGAGGTTTCTTGAAAATTCGGGCAGATCAGCCTCAACGGGCTTGTCGACCGTTTCCATCGCAGGCATCGCGACGGTATGGATGACCTCGGGCAGGTGGGGGAGAATCCCCGAGCGCACCCCGGGGAGATCGGTACAGACCGGTCGGCAGCCGCAGGCGAGAGCCTCGATGAGCACCAGCGGCAGGCCCTCGAAGAAAGATGGCAATACGAAGACCCCGCACCCCCGCATGATCCCGGCGAGCTCGGGCTGGCTCACCCGCCCGTGATAGACGACATCCTCTCCGAAGGTTTCCATGCGTTCGAGGAGCCGTTCACTTTCTTTTCCGGCGCCGCCCCCGGCGATATGAAGTTTCACGCCGAGCTGGTCTTCGCGCAGGAGCTCGAAAGCGTCGAGCAGCGATCGCAGTCCCTTGCTCTCGCTGAGCTTGCCGGCGAAGAGGATGGAGTTGTCGCGGTCTTCCGTTGCGCCCTCGCAGTGGAAGAGATCCTCCCGGTAGCCCGCCCCGACGACAGCGACCTGTTCTTCCGCCAGCCGGTATTCTTTCCGATAGAGCCGGGCGTGCTCTTCGTGCAGGACGGCGAAGAGGTCGTTTCGCCGGCAGCCCTCGCGGATTTCTTCGCCGAGGTGCGGGCATTGGCTCAGCTGCCTGAGCGCCGTTCCATGTCCGTGGACCACGACGGGGGTGTCTCCCGCGAGATCCTTCAGCATGGATGAGAGGAGCCAGGCGTGGTGGGCGTGGATGATGTCGGGTTTAAATTCGCTGAGGATTCGAGACAGGGCCGATCGCCAGGCCGAGCGGTAGCTCGTGAGCTGCCCCGGGGTCATCCGCGAGAACCGGGTGCTCGGGTAGGGCATGACATCGCTCATGCCGGGTACGTGAAAGTCGAGGGCCGCTTCAGCCGTCCCGCTGTTGCCTTTGAATTCCAGGCGGCGGATCTCTTCGTCGCCGAGCCCGTCGACGGGGCTCGAGTCACCCGTTGGCACTCCGATGAGCGCGCGCTGGATCCAGCCCGCCGCGCCCGCCTCGCGCGCAAGAGCGTCGAGGGTTACGCCGCTTCCCGTCAGGGAGGGCCGCTGGGAGAGTGTGTGGAGAACCCGGGCCTGCATGAGGACAGATTGTACGGAAGGTGACGGCCTGAATACAGTCCACGCACCGGCCGGGGGGAGATAAGTTGAATGCGCCGCCACGCCGCCCTTATCATGAGGTGAATTCACCTGGAGGACCCATGCCCCGAAGGAACAACCCCGGACTCAGTCGGCGCGAGCTGCTGCTCGGTGGAGCCGTAGGCCTGGGCGGGCTCGACCTGGTGGGGCTGGATCTCCCCGGCCTCCTGGCCGCGGAAGAATCCACCGGCCTGTCCCGGGGCAGGGCGAAGTCCTGCATCCTGTTCTTCATGGAGGGAGGGCCGGCCCACCAGGATCTCTGGGACCTGAAGCCGGAGGCGCCGCTGGAGTACAGGGGCGAGTTCAAGCCGATCCCGACGAAGGTGCCCGGCGTGCAGGTCTGCGAATACCTGCCCATGCTCGCTGGGCAGATGCATCATTTCGCCCAGGTGCGCTCAGTCCATCACGACGTCAACGATCACAACGCGGGCGCCTACTATTGTCTTACCGGCCATTCTCCACGGGTCGGAAACAAGCTGATTATCTCGCCGAGCCCGAGCCTCTTCCCTTCCTACGGATCGGTCCTCGCTCGGCTGCGTCCATCCGGGAACCAGCTGCCGGATTTCGTCCACATTCCCGAGGTTCTCTCGAACCTTAATTATGACCTTCCCGGCCAGTTCGCCGGCTTCTTCGGCCGCCAGTTCGATCCGTACGTTACCGGGGATCCCAGCCTGCCCGGCTTCAATACAAGCATCTTCGAACTCTCAGACGATGTCTCGAAGGAGCGCTTCCTGCGCCGCAGGCGTCTTCGCGAGAAAATGATCGAGTCGCTCAGCGCCAGGCCCGGCGGTGACAGGATTCTCGGAAAAACCGAAGGCCACTACCGCAAGGCTTTCGAATTGCTGGGCTCTCCGAAGGTACGGGATGCTTTTGATCTCAGCCTTGAATCCGACAGGACGCGAGAGCGCTACGGGTTTGACCGTAAGTCGAACCGCGCAAAGCTCGCCAGGGAGTTCGGCGGCGTTCCCCACCTCGGCCAGAGCATGCTCCTGGCCCGGCGCCTGGTAGAGGCGGGCTCCAGGCTGGTGACCGTTTGCGCGGGACGAAGGTATTGCCAGGCCTGGGATACGCACAGGAAGCACTTCCCCCTCATGAAGCGGTCCCTGCTGCCGCTGACCGACCGGGCCCTGTCCGCCCTGATGGAAGATCTCGATGAGCGGGGTCTTCTCGATGAGACCCTGGTGGTGGTGATGGGTGAGTTCGGACGCACTCCGAAGATCGGCCAGGTGACGAGCAACGCGGGTGCCGATAAGGGCGGTCGCGATCACTGGCCGCATTGCTATTCGGTGCTCTTTGCCGGGGCGGGTGTCGCCGGTGGAGCGGTCTATGGAAAGAGTGATCGCTACGCGGCCTTTCCTGAGAGTAATCCGGTCACGCCCGAGGACATCGCGGCCACGATCTACGACCTCATGGGCCTCGATTCCGGCATGGAAATTACCGACCGTCTTGACCGGAAGGTCCACCTGAGCGACGGAACACCGATAAGGGAGATCTATTCATGATGAAGCTATCACGGCTTCCGCGAAAGAGGGGAGCCTTCCGTTGGCTGCTCGCCCTGCTCTTCTGTCTTGTATCGCTGGACACCGGCGCGAGCGAGCCTGCCGGCCCCTGGAAGAAGCACATTGTTTTGTCAGCCGCGGAGACCGGGGGCGGGGTCAATACGGTCCTGGCCAACGATTTCGATGGAGATGGCAAGCTCGATATCATCTCGAGCTTTTCCGGCAAGGTGGTGCTCCTGAAGGGCCCCGACTGGAAGCGACGGGTTATCGTACATGAGCTGCCCTCAAAGAGGCCGGGGAGGCCGGGCCGCGGGTGTATTCACAGCGCCCTGCTGGATGTCGATGGAGATGGCGACCAGGATTTCTGCGGTTCCCACCAGGGGGTGTTCTGGCTCGAATGCCCGGATAAACCTTTTTCCCCCGAAAAACCCTCGAAAGGGCCCTTTCCACTTTGGACACGGCGGGAGGTTGATTCGGAGATCCAGGGGACGCATTGTCTCATCACCGGCGACGTGGACCGGGATGGAAAGCTGGATCTCATAGCCAACTCCGGCCGGGGGCCAGGGCAGACCCCGGTGCCGAATTCGATCACCTGGCAGAAGATCCCCCCGAAGCCCCTGGAGGCGAAGAGGTGGATTCGAAATGTCTTTGCGGTGCGTGACGCGCCTGGCGCTTCGCATTACACCGGCTTCGGCGATGTGGATGGGGACGGCAGGCCGGACATCTCCTGCGCGGCCAAGGGTGGCGAGCAATTTCCCGGCGGTGAATGGTTTGCCTGGTGGCGGCAGCCGGAGGATCCCCGAAAGCCCTGGAAAAAGCATCTGCTCTCGGACAAGCAGCCGGGCGCGAGCAATATCCAGCCGGTTGATCTCAACGGTGATGGCAAGATGGACTTTTTCGCTACGCGTGGCCATACCCGGGGCGTTCTCTGGTTCCGGGGCCCGGATTTCAAGGCGATCGAGATCGATCCGGAGATCGAGGGGCCGCACTCCCTCTCGACCGCTGATCTCGATGGGGATGGGGATATCGATGCCGCGACCTGTGGCCGGCTGAACGATGGGCTGGCCGTATGGTATGAAAACGATGGCCGGGGCGTTTTCCGCCGGCACATCGTTGGAAAAGACCAGGGGTCCTATGACCTCAGGACGGTCGATCTCGATGGGGACGGTGATCTCGACATACTGATCGCGGGCCACAACAGCAAAAACATCGTCTGGTACGAGAGTCCGCTGAAATAGAGCCCGGGGCGCTGCCGCCTATTCGCCGGGTTTCTTTTTTTTCGCCCTGCGTCGTGCGCGGCGCTCATCGCGGAGCTTCTGTTTCTCCTCGCGCGTCTTCTTGTCCTTTTTACCGAGGGCGGGGGCATCGGCGCTCCACCGCTTCGCCGAGCCATTGGCTGGTTTCGCCATCTGATCGAGCCAGGTGTCGTGGAGTCGCTTGAGTTTTTTTACCCGCTCGGGATGTTTCAGCGCGAGATCGTTCGCTTCGCCGATATCCGCCTCCAGGTCAAAGAGCTCCACCTTGGCCTTGAGGCCGACAAGCTTCCATTTTCCGGCGCGAATGGCCCAGGCGCCCTTTCCCGCCGCCGAGCTCCAGTAGAGCTGATCGTGGATCGTGTCGGTCTTTCCCTCGAGGGCAGGAAGAATGTTTCGCCCGTCAAATGGCAGCCGGCCGGCTTTCCCGGCCCCGGTGGCCGCCAGGGCGGTGGGAAGAATGTCGATGGACATCAGGGGGGCGGCGCAGGTGGTTCCGCCCTTGAGCTTCGCAGGCCAGGAGACGATGAATGGAACCCGTATCCCGCCCTCGTAGTCCTGCTGCTTGTAGCCGCGAAGCGGCGCGTTGTTGGCGTGCATGGCCTTGGAGCCGCCGTTGTCGGTGAGAAAGAAGAGCAGGGTGTTGTCGAAGAGTCCTTCTGCCTTGAGCGTGTCGACGATTTTTCCGACCCCTGCGTCGAGGCTTCGGAGCATGGCCATCAACACGTTGCGGGCCGGATCATCGGTTTCCTTGCGGATGTCGGCGGCCGGTGCCTGGGCCGGGGCATGCACCGCGTTGTAGGCGACGTAGGCGAAGAAGGGCTTCTTCTTGTGGCGCTTGATGAAGGAGATGGCCTCCTCGGTGATCCGGTCGGTCAGGTAGCCCTTGTCCCTGATGGGTTCGAGGCCGCGGTAGATCGGATGGTCGGCAGTGACCAGGTCGAAGTAGTCGTGGGCTCCGCGGCCCATGAATCCGTAGAACTCGTCGAAGCCGCGGTGCATGGCGTTGTACTTGATGTCGACTCCCAGGTGCCATTTTCCAAAGGCTCCCGAGGTGTAGCCGGCCTTCTTCAGATGCTGGGGAAAAAACGCCTCGGACAGCGGCACCCCGGAGCCTCCCTCGCCGGCGGTGTAGATGCCGAAGCGCTGCTGGTAGCGCCCCGTCATCAGCCCTGCCCGGGTGGGGGAGCAGACGTGGCCGCTGGTATAGCCCGCCGTACAGATGACGCTCGAGTGGGCCAGCTTGTCGATGTTTGGTGTGTTTACCTCCCGGGGATGGTGCGAATTATAGCTGACATCGGCGTAGCCCTGGTCGTCAGTCAGGATAACGACGATGTTGGGTTTCTCTCCCGGGGCAGGCGCGGCGAAGGCCGGGCCCAGCGCCAGGGCGATCAGGAGCGGCAGCAGGGGATGGGTTGTTTTCATCGGAGAAGGCATGGGCTCCTTCTTTGGTGGTTTCAATTCTTTCATTTTCTGCTCATCTGAGCCAAGTCTCGTTAGAATACTCACCTGATTATCATCAGCATCCCGTCGGAGACCAAGCCGAAGCTGTGAAGCAATTCTTATTGATTCTCACTCTTATTTCAGTTGCCCGGTGGGGATGGGCGCAGCAGGTTGACTTCAGCCGCGAGATCCGTCCGCTCTTGAGTGACAATTGCTTCAAATGTCACGGTCCGGATGAGAGCAAGCGCAAGGCGAAGCTGCGTTTCGATACCGAGGCGGGATTGCGCACGGAGTTCGAGGATCACAAGCTGATAGTCCCCGGCAAACCCATGGAGAGCGAGCTGTACCGCCGCATCTCCCATGAGGATGAGGACGAGCGCATGCCGCCGGTGAAATCCAGGCTGAAGCTCGGCGCGGCTGAGGTCGAACTGGTCAGGAGATGGATCGCCGAGGGGGCGGGGTGGCAGGAGCACTGGTCCCTGCGGCCCCTGGCCCATCCGGAGCCGCCCGCGGTAGAGGAAGGCGGCTGGTCGGTCAACCCTGTCGATCAGTTCATTCTTCGCCGTCTTCAGGAGGAGGGGCTCTCTCCTTCTCCCGTCGAGGAGAAGACCCGCCTCCTTCGCCGCCTGAGCCTCGACCTTACCGGCCTGCCGCCGGAGCTTGAAGAGATCGACAGCTTTCTCGAGTCCAAGGATCCGGCCGCCTACGACAAGCTCGTCGCGCGCCTGCTCGAGGCCCCCTCCTACGGTGAACGCATGGCCTGGGACTGGCTCGACCTGGCTCGCTATGCTGACACCAACGGCTTCCAGGGGGATGGGTCGAGAACCATGTGGCCATGGAGGGACTGGGTTGTGAGGGCTCTGAACGACAACATGCCCTACGACAAGTTCACCATCGAGCAGCTCGCCGGCGATATGCTGCCGGAGGCTACGATGGAGCAGAAGCTCGCCACGGGTTTCAACCGCAACCATATGATCAATGGTGAGGGCGGCCGTATCGCCGAGGAGAACAGGGTCGAGTATATCTTCGACCAGATCGAAACAGTGGGTACTGTGTGGATGGGCCTGACGGTCCAGTGCGCCCGCTGCCATGATCATAAGTTCGATCCGCTCAGGCAGCGCGACTACTACCAGCTCTTCGCCCTCTTCAACCAGACCCCGGTCAACGGTGGTGGCCGCGACCCGGCGACGGCGCCGGTGATCCGGGCTCCGGACTCCCTCCAATACGGGAAGCTCGAAGAATTGAAGCGTGGCATCTCGGCATCGGCCGAGGAGGTCGCGAAGCTCGAGGACGGCATATTCAGCCGGGAGGAGGGAAAGGGCGCGGCCCAGTCGGAGGCCGCGAAGGGATTACCGAAGAAGGTGGTCGAGGCACTCTCCCGCGCTCCCGGGGAACGAAACCCGGCTCAGCTGTCCGAGCTCGAGAAACACTATAAGGAAAGCTCCGCCGGCTACGCGGCGCTGCTGAAGAAGCTCCGTGAGCAGGTGTCCGGCCGGGAAAAACTGGAGAAGTCTTTCGTCAGGGTGATGGTCATGCAGGACCGTCCGAACTCCCGCAAGAGCTATATCCTCTACAAGGGCCTCTACAACCAGAAGCGCGAGGAGGTTTCAGCGGAGGTGCCCCGGAGCCTGCCTTCGCTCGATGAGAAGGCTCCGCGCAACAGGTTGTCGCTGGCGCGCTGGCTTGTTCAACCGTCCCATCCCCTCACCGCGCGCGTTACGGTGAACAGGGAATGGCAGAAGTTTTTCGGTACCGGCCTGGTGAAAACCGTGGAGGATTTCGGCTCCCAGGGGGAGAAGCCTAGCCACCCGGAGCTGCTGGACTGGCTGGCGACCGAGTTTGTCAGGAGCGGCTGGGATCTGAAGGCTCTTCACCGGCTGATTGTCACCAGCGCTACCTACCGCCAGAGTGCCAGGCAGGATGCCGCTCAACGCGAAAAGGATCCGGACAACCGCCTGTTGGGGCGTGGGCCGCGCCGGCGGATGCCGTCCTGGATGATCCGCGATCACGCCCTGGCGGCCAGCGGCCTGCTCGTGGGCCGAATCGGCGGTCCATCGGTCAGGCCCTACCAGCCGAAGGGAGTCTGGGCGGAGGCGACCTTCGGCAAGATGCGCTACAGGCAGGACAAGGGAGAGAATCTTTACCGGCGGAGCCTCTATACCTTCTGGAGGCGGATCATCGGACCGACAATCTTCTTCGATGTGGCAAAACGCCAGACCTGCGAGGTGAGGAAGACCCTGACCAATACTCCGCTCCACGCCCTTGCCACGCTCAATGACATCACCTATGTCGAGGCTTCCCGGGCCCTGGCGCAGAGGGTTCTTGAGAAGGCCGGTCCTGGTTCAAAAGAGAGGATCCGGATGGCGTTCCGGCTGGCTACAGCCAGGGTTCCGGTCGAGAAGGAGCTGGCGATCCTGCTGGTACGGCTCGAGGTTCTGAAGAAACAGTATTCGAAGAAGGAAGAGGAGGCCCGGAAGCTGCTGTCGGTGGGGGAGTCATCCCGCAATGACAAGCTTGACGTTGTCGAGCACGCGGCCTATGCCGGTCTCTGTTCCCTGATACTCAACCTTGATGAGGCGCTGACGAAATAGCTGATGAACATGGATCCGCTTACACAACACAGCGCGCAGCTCACCCGCAGGCACTTCTTCGGCCGCAGCGCTACGGGGATCGGCGCTGCCGCATTGGCATCTCTCCTGGATGGAAATCTCCAGGCGCAGGGTGACAGCGGGTTGCCCCATTTTGCCCCCAGGGCGAAGCGGGTGATCTACCTCTTCATGAACGGCGCGCCGACCCATGTAGACCTGTTTGATTACAAGCCCAAGCTCAAGGAGCTCCACGGCAAGCCGGTTCCCCAGGAGTACGTCGGCGACAAGCGCTTCAGCACGATGACCGGCAATCCCAAGGGCAAGCTCATGCTGTCGCCTGTCGAGCCCTTCCATCGCCGTGGACAGAGCGGTGCCTGGGTCAGCGAGCTGATGCCTCATACGGCCTCGATCGCCGACGACCTGTGCTTTATCAAGAGCATGCATACCGAGCAGGTAAACCACTCCCCGGCGGTCACCTTCTTCCTGACCGGCTCTGAGATGGCTGGACGCCCGAGCATGGGCGCCTGGCTGACCTACGGGCTCGGCAGTGAAACCGACAACCTGCCGGCCTTTACCGTAATGACCTCGGTGAGCAAGGGGACCAGCTGCGGCCAGATTTTCTACGACTACTATTGGAGCAGCGGCTTTCTTCCCTCGCGATTCCAGGGCGTCAAGTTTCGAAGCGGCGGCGACCCGGTGCTCTACCTGTCGAGTCCCGATGGGGTGAGCCGCCCGGTGCGTCGTGGAATTCTCGACGATCTGGCGAAGCTCAACGAGCTGCGCTATCGCGAGGTGGCTGATCCGGCGATCGTGACGCGCATAGCCCAATACGAGCTCGCCTACAAGATGCAGGCGAGCGTTCCGGAGCTGAGCGACATCTCAGGGGAGCCACAGCACGTTCTCGACCTGTACGGTCCGCAGGTCAAGGAGAGGGGGACCTTCGCCTACAACTGCCTGATGGCGCGCCGGCTCATCGAGCGCGGTTCGCGCTTCGTTCAGCTCATGCATGCCGGCTGGGATCAGCACAACAGCATCACCACCGAGCTCTATACCCAATGCAAAGACACCGATCAGCCCTCGGCCGGCCTGGTGCAGGATCTCAAGCAGCGCGGCCTGCTGGAGGACACCCTGGTGATCTGGGGCGGCGAGTTCGGCCGCACCCCGTTCATCCAGGGCAATCTCAAGGATCGCAAGCGCTGGGGGCGCGATCACCATCCCTACGCCTTCTCCCTCTGGATGGCCGGCGGCGGCGTGAAGCCCGGCATCACCTGGGGCGCCTCGGACGACCTGGCGATCAACGCGGTGAAGGATAAGGTGCACGTACACGATTTCCAGGCGACGATCCTCCACCTGCTGGGAATCGATCATGAGAGACTGGACTTCAAGTTCCAGGGACGCCGCTACCGTCTCACTGACGTTCACGGCAAGGTGGTCAAGGGGATCCTCGCCTGAGCGGAAGCCGGTGCGGCTCAGTGGCCGAGGGCGTAGTAGGTCTCGTAGCAGCTCCGCGCGCTCCCGGCCGCCTCGTTCCAGTCCCAGCCGGGCTCGAAGCGGTCGGGGCTGAGGCTCCGGACGTAGGGGGAGGGCGCCGGGTCGAGGAGCGATTCGACGAGGTGCCTTCCGATGCCGGCCGATCCGGAGACGCCGTGGGCGTTGCAGCCGCCGGCCATGACGAAGCCCTTTACCCTGGAGCTTTCGCCGATGATGAAGCGCCCGTCGGGCGTGAAGGTCGGCCAGCCCTTGAAGATGCTGCGCACGCCCAGCTCGCTGACCTTCGGGATATGGGGGGAGAGCTCCTCGGCGAACTGTCCCAGCACGTCATAGTCTTCCTCGATGAGCGGTTGCTCGTCGCCGAGGGAGATCTTGCGAGGGTCGTTCGAGAGTGATTCGGGCTCCCAGCCGCCGCACAGCAGCGAGTTGACCTCACCGCGCAGGTAGAGGGTGGCGTCGGGGATGCGCATCACCGGCAAGGTCGGCTCCATGCCCTCGCATTCGACTGTCACGAAGAACTCGTGGCGCACCGGGATGATCGGCAGGTCGAGTCCCACACAGGAGGCGAGCTGGCAGGCGTGGGCGCCGGCGGCGTTGATGACCATTTCGCATTCGATCTCGCCGTGGTCAGTCTCCACTGCGCGCACACGGGCCCCTTCCGTCCTGATGCCGGTGACCCGCGTGTCGGTCTGGAAGCGTACCCCGAGACCGCGTGCGTGCTCCACGTAGCTCATGGTCAGGTCGTAGGGCTGCAGGTAGCCGTCGCTCGGGCACCAGAGCACGGCCTTCGAGTGCCGGAAGTCCATCAGCGGCCACATTTCCAGGGCCCGGTCGTTGTCGATGAACTCGGTTTCGAGCCCGGCTTCGTCGCAGACTCTCTTCATGCGACGGAACTCCTCGACGCGCTCATCGTTGAGCGCCACGCGCAGCGAGCCGACCTGGCGCCAGGCCGGATTGCACTTCTCGTTCTCCTGGAGACGGGAGAAGGTCTCCACCGACCACATGGCGAGCTTGACCCGCTCGGGGGTGGTGCGCACCTGCCCGACCAGTCCGGCGGCCTGCGAGCTGGTGGCGGCAGCGACCCCGGGCTCCTTCTCCAGGAGGAGGATGTCGGTTTTGCCGGCCTCGGCGAGGCTGTAGGCCGCGCCGCAGCCTACGGCTCCACCTCCAACAATGACGATCTCGGCTCTTTCAATGCTCATTGGCCTGCTGTTCTCATTGGGGCAACCCGTAGTAGTTCTCGTACATGAGCTGGGATTGCCGTTGTGCCTCGTTCCAGTCCCAGCCGCCTGCGAAGCGGTCCGGGCTCAGGGCCTTCACATAGGGCGAGGGCTCGCTCTCCAGCAGCGATTCGACCAGGTGGCGCCCGATTCCCGCGGAGCCGGAGATCCCGTGGGCATTGCAGCCGCCGGCCATGACGAAGCCTTTCACCTTCGAGCTCTCACCGATGATGAAGCGCCCATCGGGGGTGAAGGTCGGCCATCCCCTGGAGATGTGGCGGATTCCGAGCTCATTGATGGCGGGAACCTGCGGCAGGACGTTTTCTCCCAGGAATTCGAGCACCTCCCAGTTCTCCTCCACGAGTGGCTGTTCTCCGGCGAGGGGCACGGTGCGGGGGTCGGTCGAAAGCGAGCCGGTCTCCCAGCCGCCCACGAGGATCGAGTTGACCTCGCTGCGGACGTAGATCGAGGCATCCGGTATGCGTACGACAGGCAGCGTGGGTTCAATTCCCTCACATTCTATGGTGACGAAGAACTGGTGGCGCACCGGGAAGATCGGTAATTCAATCCCCACCGAGCTGGCCAGCTGGTAGGCGAAGGCGCCGGCGGCGTTGATCAGCAGCTCGCACTCGACCTCGCCCTGGTCGGTCTCGATCCCGGCCACCCGTTCGTTTTCGATCTTCACGCCCGTGACCCGCACACCCGTATGGAATTCGACGCCGAGCTTGCGGGCCTCGCCGGCGTAGCTCATGGTCAGGTCGTAGGGCTGGACGTAACCGTCGGAGGGACACCAGAGCACGGCCTTGACGCCCTCGAAGGTCATCAGCGGCCAAAGCTCCCGGGCCCGGTCGTTGTCGATGAGCTCGGTCTCGAGTCCTGCCTCATCGGCCACCGCCTTGAGGTTCTTCAATTCCTCGATGCGTTCATCGCAATGCGCCACACGCAGCGAGCCGACCTTGCGCCAGGCGGGACTCTCGGGGCTGTCAGCCTGCAGACGCTCAAAGGTCTCCGCCGACCACATCAGCAGCTTCACCTCTTCGACGGTGCCCCTGACCTGTCCGACCAGTCCCGCCGCCTGCGACGTGGTCTCGGTGGCGAGACCGTCCTCTTTCTCGATGACGATGATGTCCTTGCGGCCCGCCTCGGCGAGACTGCAGGCCACGGCGCAGCCCACGGCTCCGCCGCCTACGATCACGGTCTGTGCTCTTTTGCGAAGGTTCATTTGACAGGTATGGAGCAGGCCCTGTTGAGCAATTTATGGGTCTGCAGGCTGAGCCGCCAGCGCGGATTCTCGAGGCAATACTTCAGCGCCAACTCCGTGTTCCCGTCGAGATGAGGGCCGTCCATGGGCTGTAGAAAGAAGTATTCGAAATCGAGCCGCTCGAAGGTGTCCGGGGTCAATCCCTCCTGGGGATAGACCAGCTTGAGTTCGTCTCCGTATTCGATGACCATCCCGGCGCCGGCCTTGGGGCTGACACAGATCCAGTCGAGTCCTTCCGGCGGCGGTTTCGTGCCGTTGGTCTCGATGGCGATCTCCATCCCTTCGGCGTGCAGGGCCTCGACGGCGGCATCGTCAAGCTGGAGCAGGGGTTCTCCACCGGTACAGACCACCAGGGGCTTCGCCTTGTCTCCCGCCTCTCGCGGCCATTGCCCTGCGACAGCGCGGGCCAGGGAGCCGGCGTCTTCGAATTCACCGCCGCCGGGCCCATCCGTTCCGACGAATTCAGTATCGCAGAAATCGCAGACCGCCGCCTGGCGATCTTCCTCCAGCCCGGACCAGAGGTTGCACCCGGCGAAGCGGCAGAAGACGGCCGGCCTTCCGGCCTGGGCGCCCTCGCCCTGGATCGTGTAGTAGATCTCCTTGACGCTGTAGCTCATGCGGGTTCACCGGCTCCCATTCTGCGCCCGGGAGGCATCTCTCCTCCCTCGATGGTCTCTTCCCAGTCGATGACGAAGACGCCGTCTTCACCGCGCCGCAGGGCAGGGGCGAGGCTGTCGTATTCCGTCGGGTCGGAGAGCTTCGCCAGCAGGAAGGCCTCCCTCCGCTCGATGCAGGTGCCGCAGGCGCCGCAGTGTCTCCGGCCTCCCTGGTAGCAGCTCCAGGTGAGCTCCAGCGGAACGCCGAGTTCTCCGGCGAGCCTGGCGATGTCCTCCTTCGTCTTGTCGAGGAAGGGACGCAGCAGCTCTACCTCGTGCCAGTCCGCCAGCGCGATGGCTCCAGCGAGGGCTTCGGCGAACTCGTTCCTGCAATCGGGGTAGATGGCGTGATCTCCGGCGTGCGCCGCGTAGGCTACGGAGCCGGCCTTTTCCCTGATGGCCCAGGCCGTGGCTGTCGAGAGCAGGATCATGTTGCGGTTGGGTACGACGGTCTGCTTCATGGTCTCCGCCGCGTAATGTCCCAGTGGTACCTCCACCGAATCATCGGTCTGGCTCGAGCCTCCCAGCAGGTTCGCTATCGAGGTGAGATCAGCGATCTCATGCCGGAGCCCGAGGGGCTCGATGATCCTGGCGGCGTGATCGAGCTCGATCCTGTGACGTTGCCCGTAGTCCACACTGAGGGCGAGAACCTCGTAGCCCTTGTCCAGGAGGTAGTACAGGAGGGTGGTCGAGTCGAGGCCGCCTGAAAAGGTGACTACTGTCTTGCCGGTTTTCACCAGGATATCCGCTCCGTGCCGTATGGGGTGTTCCCGCGGCTCCCGGGAAGCCCAAAGCTTCGCTGGGTTCGTCCACGGTGATTTCGTTCCAGAGCAATAATGTAACGATTGCTTTTCACAGAAGCCATCACGCCTGTGTGGAAAAGTACTCGTCAGTCAAAGATCGCCTCCAGCGGCACGCGGATGAAACGGGGGCGGTAGATCGATGCATCTCCCACCATGTCCCAGAAGTTGTGGGAGTTGATGACGTAGGAGATGAGCAGCTCTCCCGGCGCCGAGAGGTGGGTATGTCCCTTGCCCGCGTAGGTGAAGCGCTTGTGCTTTCCCTTCTCGAGGTTCCCGACAAGGAAGACCTTCTTGAGTTCACTCCAGGGACCCTCGGGACTTCCGGCGGTTCGCACCAGGACATGCTTGCCGAAGACCGGCTGGCTCTCCACCAGCAGCAGGCGTCTCTTTCCCTTGTAGACGATGCTCTCTACGGTGTGCTCGTTGACAGCCTGGTCGGTGATCCTGGCTGCATCGGAGCTCTTCGGGCTCCAGTTGCTGCCGGTGAAGAAGCGCCAGGTGGAGAAATCATCCGCCCTCGAGGCCGGGGCTTTCGCGAGAACGACGTGCTTGTTGAGGCCCTTTTCGTCGCGGATCCCGTAGATATAGAGAGTGCCGGGCTCGCCCGGCCCATCCTTGTCCGCGAGATAGAGCGCAGTGGCCCAGGAGATGTCGTTGGTGCCGCTTCGGCGCGAGTGCGGATTCACCGCCTGGCGGATCTTCCATCTAGAGATTTCCTCGAGTGGATTGGAGACGACGGCGAGGGCGCCGCCGACCATCCTGAAGTTGAAGACTCCCTTACCGCCCTCCTTTTTCCTGCCTATGTGCATGAGGAAGATGAGCAGTTTTTTTTCTCCGCGAGGCGTTTCGATCATGCAGCCATCGAGCAGCCAGTACCAGGTCTTGCCGGTTTTTTTACCGGGCGGCGCATTATCCGGCGTGGGAAGATCCGGCTCGATCCAGGCGCGCGGATAACCGTCTTCACCCGGCTCTCCCCAGGCGAAATCCAGCTTGCCGTATTCGGGCGGAGAGCCGTTTTTCCCGGTGCGATGGATTCCGATGGAGTTGTTCACCAGGCGCGATCCCCCGGCGTGTTTTCCATTCTCTACAGTCCCGATCCAGGTGTCGGAATAGAGCCAGAGAGTACGGCTGTCGCCAAGGTCGATGGAGTAGCAGCCATCCGCTCCGGTCCAGCCCTTCTTGCGGGCGAAGACCCGGTCCCATTCGGGGGCCGGCGTTCCCGGGAATTTCCCGCCCGGGTTCGGTTCTTCCTGTGCCGTGAGGGAGCAGAGACTCAGCATGCCGGGCAGGATGACGGCCGCCAGAGCCAGTGGGGCGCGAGTTGGTCTCATTCCGGGACCGGCAGCCCGGCGGCCCAGCACAGGGCGTTTCTCAGGAGGATGTTCATGCCCGGTTGCGCGAAATCATCGACATGGCCGAGGCTGGTGTAGAAAACGCGGCCACCGAAGCTGGTCTTGTTCGTCCAGGCGATGGCCTCGGGGGTCTTTCCCTCGATGGTTCCGCGAACCAGTTCCCTTGCGCTCTTCGCCAGGGGGGCGGTCTTGTAGAGCGAGCCGCAGCCCTGCAGCTTACTGAGATCTACTCCCTTAAGGATCGGGTGGACCTTTGCTCCAGCCGGGGAGCTGAGCGCGACGCGCGGGCCGTTGCCGTGATGGCCGGTATAGTTGCCGCCGATGATTTTGTGGTCGAACCCGGACCATTCGACAAGGTCATCTTTCCACTCCCCCTTTTTCCGCATGGCGAAGGCGTGGCTGGCGGTCCGTATGGCGACGATCGGCTTGCCGTTGCCGGCGAAGTCAAGCAGCAGCTTCATCTTGGCCGAGGGGAGGAGGCGGCGGCGAACGCTGACGAGGATGATGTCGGCCTCGTCGATGGCCTCGATCCCCGGCAGGTCGTTGCGCTCTGTCTCGCTGGCGTGGACATAGTCGACCTTGAAGAGATGGCCGAGATGTTTCTGCGCGAAGGCCGGCAGGGTCTGGTCGGTCTTGTACTCGCGCTCGGCCATGATGATCAGCAGGTTGGGCCGCTTGTCGTTCTTGAAGCGGAAGGCGTCACCGCCGAGGAAGCTGTCGCTGGTGATCGTCGGGCAGATGAATTTCTCGATATGCTCGACGATGAGATCGGTGCCGGTGAAGTGGCTGACGTAGGGAGCCATGGCGGGGTTGTACATGGTGTCGGTCAGGTCGCGCATGAGGACGACGTTCTTGCCGTTGCGGGCCATCTGGCGCAGCCCGAAGGGGCGTCCGAGCACGCACAT
>Ga0310342_100000538_pt1 | contig 21521 bp, 11 predicted proteins | sample S15DNA20500_MG_FD_206155 | JGI IMG/M metagenome (GOLD analysis project Ga0310342, IMG submission 206155) | Marine microbial communities from station ALOHA, North Pacific Subtropical Gyre - S1503-DNA-20-500_MG | ecosystem: Environmental > Aquatic > Marine > Oceanic | place: Pacific Ocean: North...
CCACCTTGCGCGGATCCTTCCAGTTGAAGACGTGATAGTCATAGATCGTGATGGCCCGGTTCGCTGTAGCCAGGATCTCCTCTCGGACCACCAGGCGAGCAGCGGCGGTCACCTCCAGGGATCTCTCCGTCACGATCCTTCGCGACAGCAGCGGGTTGAGCCTCTTCACCCAGGTCTCTCCCGGCGCCAGCCGTGGAAGCTCGAACCTCAGCCCCTCCACGAGAAGACCCTCCCCTTCGCCCTCGAGGGTAAAATCCAGGGAGGCCGCGCTGAGGGCCTTCGAGGTCGTATTCCTGACCCTGACCTGCCCGATGCCGTTCTCCCGGTAGGAGTGGAACAGGCTGGAGTAGATCGGGCCGAGCTCCAGCTCGAGAGCGGGCCGGCCGGCTAGGGAGCCAGCCATTCGAACCGGGCCGGCAGCGAGATACCAGCCTCCCAGGAGCAGCGCGACACACACCGCGGCGGCGCTGAGAAGGATCGCCCGGCGCGATTTTCTCGATGAGCGCTCGAGCTCGCGGCCCAGAAGCCTGCAAACATCCTCGGCCGGCTGCGCCGGCTCGGCGAATTCGACCGGATCGAAACAGACGGTGGAATCATCCATGTATTCGATCGAGCCGGTGGCCGCGAAAACGAACTCCGCGCCGTTGCCGCAAATACGGATCACGTCGCCATCCTCGAGCTTGTGCTCACGCACCTTCTTGCCGTTGAGATAGGTTCCGTTCTTCGAGTCCAGGTCTCTCAGCAGCCAGCCCCTGCCGCCCTCCTCGTCGAAGACGATGAGAGCGTGCCGGCTGGACACGACGGGGCTGTTCACCACGACATCGCCGCCCTGGTCGCGCCCGATGCTCAGCCGCTTTCCCTCAAAAGCGACGAGCTGGCCTCGTAAGGTTCCCCTGCGATGGACCAGCGCGGGTCCTTGCACGGGGCTTTCACTCTTCACCGAAGGCTGCTCCCCTGGGTTCTCTTCTCTTCAACTTCTCCGCGGGAGCTCTCCCGCAGACTCACTACTTCTCTCTCGCGGCACAGCATCCATCAGGAGCGTACCGGTTTCCCTATTCTCTCTATCCGCTCCGGCCGCATCAAGTATTCGAGGCCTGGGAAGATATTCGGAAGTTGAGAGCGCTGGACGGGTGGTGGAGGCGAAAACCTACAGACCGCCTTCGCAGCCAAGCTCGTCGTTATCCGAGGCATCTCTGCCCTGCGCCGGATAGGGAGCTGAGGGAGCGCGCCCGCCGCGGTAGAGGAAGTCGAGGACCCTGATGGCATCGGTCACGTTGAGGCGCCCATCGTCATTCGCATCGAGGGCATCCTGGCAGCCGATCGGCACTCCCGCAAAGAGATGCCGGACGATCCTGACCCCATCGCTGATATTGACAACCCCATCGAGGTTCGAGTCGCCCCGGATAAACTGGGGAGCTGGGGGCAGGATCGCCACCGACCACTGGTTGGAAACCTGCCCATCGATATTGCGCACCTCGACCGTCGCGAGGCCGGGATCGATGTTCTCCGGAATGACCACCGTAAACCTACCGGGATTATTCCGATTGAAGTTCACAGGAATCTCCAGCTCGTCGTTACCGCTGCGGAAGACCACGACCAGGTCCTCGTGAAACTCGCTGCCCGTGACGGCCAGGACCTCCCCGAGGCCGATGGGGTTGGGCTCCGCTCCGGAGATGATGGGACGCTCCCACCCGGCGGTGCTGGTCACCGTGATCGTGTCGCTATCTACCACCTCTCCACTGTCGCTGAAGCCCAGGATCTCGATCTCGTTGGCCCCCGCCACCAGCGGGATATCGTCGATGCTCCAGTCGCGGAGATCGCTGTTCGAGAACCGGAAATCGACATCTTCGATGAAGTCCCCGTTACGCGACACCGTGAGCGTGAAGACATCAGCCGGCGACTCTCCATCGAGATCGATGAAAGGCTGGGCGCCCTCATGGGTGATGTCCCTGCCGCTGTTGGTGGTGATCCGCAGACGCACAGCGGGATAGCAGGCGGCGTTGACCCGGCTGCGAAGGTAGCCGTTGCGGCTGTTGACGAAATTCGAGACGCTGCCGGTGCTGCCGACACCCGCGCCTGAGATCTGCGAGATATAGGCGCTCAACGGCGAATTGCCGCCGGTGTAGAAGAAGTTGTCGATCATCCCCTTGAGAATGCCGTAGTACATTCTCTTCAGACGAGGGCGGTTCAGCATGCGGGTGACTTCGCTGAAATGGTTGGGAATGGTGCCCGTCGGGGTCGAAGGAATCGTGGAAAACTCCCCTCCCCCGGCGTTGCCGAAGGTCAGCTCCAGGTCCCAGGGGACCAGGCGCCAGAGGCCATCGGAAGGCACCCTGTAGAAATAGCAGTTCTTTCCACGACGCCCGCCCCAGGTATCCCAATGATCGATATTCGTCTCGATCGCCAGGACGCGCAGGAACTCCTCCACGTCCAGGGTCGAAAACACGGCGTTATCGAAGGCCGAGTTCGAGGTTACGCGGGAATCCATCAGGCGGCAGAAAGCGATGAGCGGGGCGAAGTCATCCTCCGTCTTCCGGTTCCTGAGGGCAAAATACCAGCGATAGTTCTCCTTGTTATTGCCGCCCCCTGTGCCGCCATAGGGGGGGAAGAGCACCCGGCCCTCGGCATTGCCGGTACGAGCGCCGCTGTCGTTGAAGCTGAAGCGGTCATCCATCTCGTAGTGAGCGCCCGAGGGGCCATCGCTCTCGGGAAACCAGAAATTCATGTACTGGCGGTTGGGCTTGTCGAGTGCTTCGTAGGTGCCAGTGCGAACGTCATTGAGCTGGAAGCGAACCAGCGACTGGAAGTCGAAATACGGCAGGCGGGTGGAGCCGGCGTTGCGGCGCATCAGGTAATGCGCCAGGCGCTCCTTGCCATCGGTGGAGTGCTTCTCGAGATTGAAGGCCGTCTTGTGGCCGTGCAGGGGTTCGTCCTTGGGTATCTTGACGGAAAAGCTCTTGTCGAAGCTGCCGCCGCCGGGTCTCCCCCAGGGGCTGCCCGCGAAACGAATACGGGAACCATAGTAGATGTCATCACCACCGAAGATGAACGAGCCATCGAGCATCTTGTTCGACAGCACGCGCCGGCTGCGCAGCTCGTTCTCATGCTCCTCGTGCATCACGAATCGATAGTTGTGATGGTTCGTCGACGGATTGCGGGTGTCGTGGCGATAGATATTGTAGAGCTCTTCGGTGGCCGAGGCGCTGGCGGGGTTCACCACCGGGGGATGGGAGCGCCCGAGTATATCCCTCGGATAGCGCTCGGCCCGGCCGGCGGAATCCTCCGCCTCGATGAAGTAGATCACCCGGGTGCCGTTGGCTTGTGCGGGGATGGTGCCGGAATACTCACCTGGCTTGTCTCCCTCCCGCATGGCCACGCGGGAAAAAGAGCCCGAGACCGTATTCGTGCGGTAGCGGATCTCGACCTCGTTGACGCCATCGGGATCCCTGACACGGGCCGTCACGGTGACCGACTGACCACTGCCGGGAACGGCCGGGTCCTGCGAGACCTTGTCGATGGCGGGTCCCATATTCGAGGAGCCCCGAAGGTCGACCTGGCGTCGGGTGACCGAGTTGATCCCGCCCGGAGAGCCGAGGGTCCTTGGAACCTCGAGAAAGTGACTGCCGGCGATACCCGGGCTCGAGGCGTTGCCGACATTGTAATCACCGATGCAGAGCAGGGTGGCGCTGCCGATCTTCCACTTCGCATCGAAGCGAATCCTGTAGGACGTGCCGCTGGACTGGCTGCTCGTATTGCACTCGATCCGGTTGACCTTATAGTCGCCGCCGCCGTTCCAGGCGATCAGCTTCAGGCTGCCGTTGCCGTCAATCACCTCGTCGCGATCGGTCGTGCGACCCGAGCTGATATGGGTTCCCTCGATCCTCCAGCCACTGGTATTGCTGTTGAAGGTGCCGTTGGAGACCATATTGGAGCCTCCGTTGGAGCGGGTCAGCTGGACATTGTCCACGATCGCGATGCCCTCAGCCATCAGCAGCATGCCGAAGTCCGAATCACCGCCGCCGTGCTGGGCCGTGTGGGTGAAGCTGTTTTCCGTCGCCTCGTCGGAATCATCGCTGGCATCCCAGGAGGTCGCCACCGAGCCATCGCTCTGCGGGTCTATCTTCTCGAGCGATGAGCCTCCTCCGTCAGCCCAGCGCGACCACTGCCCACCATCGTAATAGCGCACCTTGTCGATGATGTTGCCATCGAGGTCCCGCAGGCGCAGGCGCTCCCCACCATTGGCGAGGCTGCCGCTATAGGGTGTCTGCACCAGGACATCCGACCTCAGGCCGTAGTCCCGCTCGAGCCTGCTGATGCTGGTGGCGATCACCAGGTAGCTGTCTGGAGCGATCACGGTGCCCGGGGGAAACTCGAAATCCCCTACTCCCTCGACACTCCAGCCGCTGATGTCGTGGGCCCTGTCGCCGCGATTGTAGAACTCGATGAACTCATCCGAATCGAGGCCGGAGATCGGGTGGTACATGATCTCGTTGAAGATCACGTCGCGGACAACGCCCGTGTCGTTCGCCTCGCCGGGCGTGGGAATCGCGGCGCGGGCGAAGGACTCCTGCCCATCGGGATAGCGCGCCTCGCTCCGGCCTTCAACCTTCGGCTCGAAGATCCGGGCATCGACAACCCGGCTCCCCGCGGGGTTCACCAGCGCGATGCCGACGCGCTCACGCACGTCCTCCACGATGGAGAGATCGAGGCCGAGCTGCGCCTCGGTGAAAGAGACGAAGCCTCGCGCGGGAATGCGCGTTCCCTCGGCGATCGTGAAACGCCGCAGGTCGCTGAAATCATCACTGAGGTGGAAGCCGCCGAGCTCCACGGACGCGAAGCTCTTATTGTAGAGCTCGATGAAGCGATCTCCTCCAGCGGCCAGGAAGTGCCCCTCGTTGACCACCACCGGAACGGTCGCGATGTCCTCGGGCAGGATCTGCCTCCTGCTCACCAGCGTCGGGATAAAGGACAGGTCGGAGCTCGTCTCGCTGGTATTGTGGACGCTGACCGCCAGGATGTTCCTGCCCGCGTTCAGGGCCGCGGTGGGAATGGTGATCTCCGCGTCCGCCTCGTCGGGCGCGTCCCCCACCGTCCCGTCGGATTCCGTGGTGTTGGTTACATTCCCGCCGGGCATGTTGACGCGGCCCACCTCCTCGGAGTTCACGTAGACCACGAAACCATCATCGAAGCTCACGCTGAGAACAACCGAGTCAAACTCCGAGGGGTCGTCTATCTCGAAGATCTTCCTGCAGAAGACGCTCACGTAGTTGTTGCGCATATCATCAAGCTCGGTGCGGTCATCTCCATCACCGTAGCCGATGCCGGTGGGTCCGCTCTCCCAGTCCGAATCATCGAAATCGAGCTCGCGCCAACTCCCCGGGGGATTGCTCCGACCCCTGAAAAAACTCCAGGTGGAATTGTCCGGGATGAGCACGCTGTCGACAAAGCTCACCTCGGTGTTGAAGTTCGTCCGCCCGGGAGTGCCCCCCATCTCCGCGCTCAGCTTCCAGCTGTCGGGATCATCGCAGTCGGAATAGGGCTTCTTGATGGAGAGGGTGTGCCCGGTACCTTTGGCGCCGCCGGGCCACTGGCCGCGGTCGTTGTAGCTCACCCGGCTGACACCGACCCCCTGGGGATTCGCCAGCTCGATGGTCTCGCCGGAATTGTCCAGGGTGCCGATGAAATCGCCGATCGTATTGGATATCCCGTACCTGGCCTGCACCGCCTCCTGGTCGCGGCACACGACCATGTAGGCGCCGTCGCGGATAAAGGTTCTCTCGGGAAAGACCAGACTGATTCCACGGGTAAAACGGTAGCCCGAGAGATCGTACGGTTCCGAACCATCGTTGAAGATCTCGACGAATTCCAGCTCCGGGCGCACGACGCCTTCGCCATCGGCCGGGTCGAAGTTGATCTCGGTGATGACGAGTTCCGCCCTGCACACAACCGCCCACAGGCAGCAAAGCAACAGGTACCCCGGCAGCCCGAAAACACCCCGACAGGTCGCCTGCAGGACTGTGCGTTTCAATTTCATCACAACCTCTTTTTCCCGGTCCAACAGGTTAAAAACCGCCCACCATCAAGGGTAAGGCATGGCCTGGAGGATTGCCATCAGTACTTGATTTGAATCGGCCGAGAGGCCCCCTCAGCAGCCCACCTCATAGCAGAAGGCGTCATCCGCGCCGGCTGCGGGTTCGCAGAACGGAAAAGGATCCGGAGGGGGTGGGCCTCCCATGAAGAGAAACCGCAGGGTGTAGATGGGCCGGGTGATGACCAGGTGAATCCCCTCCCCGGTAGAGTCGGCGGCGGCAGGGCAGGGCAGGCTCTCCCCCAGGAAGAGGAACCCCAATGTCATTATGGCATCGCCGATGTCGACCGTTCCATCGAGGTTCGCGTCTCCCCTGAGAAAAGGCAGGGAAGGATGGAGGCCCTGCTTCCGGATCCTGAACTCGTCGACGAGCTCGCCGTCTGAGTCGAGAGCCCGGGTGCGAAGCTCTCCGGCCGATATGTCGAGAACGACGCAATGATGAACGGACTGGAAGGTGTGGATGAAGGGCCGATCCCTGGCCCCGTCCAGCTCGCCGTAGAGAACCCCGCCGCCGCCGCCGGTGACGATGTAGACCGTCCCGCGGGGTCTCTCGAAGACCGGGTCCTGCCAGCCATCGCGGAGCACACGCTCGCGCACCGGGTAGGAGCGCTGGTAGTTGTGATCGTGGCCGGAGAGGACCAGGTCCACCCCGTAGCGGTCGCAGAGCTCGGGAAGGAGCTGCCGGATCGGGTGGCTGTAGTTGGCGTAGGACCCCGCGGTATAGATCGGCAGGTGCTGGTAGATGATCAGCCAGCGCACTCCCCGCTGGCGCGCCGCGGCAAGATCCTGCTCGATGAATTCCAGCTGGGCGGAAAAATCGGAGTGGATAAAAATGTAGTCGAGCACGGTGAAATGCGCGGGGCCCCAATCGTAGGAATAATAGACCCCGGTTCTCTCGTTGTCATCGTTGGGGACAGTGAAGACGTCTCTCCACTCAAGATCCATGCGCGCCAGGTTGAAATCGTGATTCCCCCTCGAAGGAATGAAGCAGGTCCCCGAGAGCAGGTTCCTGTAGGGCAAAAAGACCGCGGAATCCAGGCTGCGGCTGTAGATCAGATCCCCGGTGTGCAGGAACAGATCGGGCTCGAGCCCTTCCATCACCCCCCCGACCCTGGCCTGCGCCACTGAGCCGGTGCCGCTGTCTCCCACCACCACGGCGCGGAGGGTTCCCTCTCCCGCCGGTGGGGCTGTCCGAAAGCGCAGGTGATCGCCCTGCGCCAGGATGTCCTCTCCCGAATAAATCGAGTAGGAATACCGCGAGGCGGGACTCAGTCCATCGAGCCGCAGCCTGTGGTTGGAGCTCAAGGGACCGGTGACCTCGAGGATTCGTTCATCCGGGCCCACGCAGCGAATCCGGCCCTCGATGGCCTCGCTGGTAAGCCAGATGACCTCGACAGAGGTTTCATTGAGCCCCTGCAGATAGGGACCACGCAGGAGCTCCGGCTCCCCCTCGTCCTCTCCCGCCCGCAGCGGGAAACAACTCATTACCAGGAAAACGAAAATAAGTAACCTGTAGCTCACGACCTTCTCTCTAAAACGAAATTCCCGCCTGGAAACCGCAGAGACGACCCATGCTCCCGGCTCCATTCTAGTTCCTGCCGAAGCGAGAAGACAATAATAACCGGTCACGGGTCGGGAGCGCCTCCTATTGCATTCGGGGACCGTTCCTGCGATGATCGCCGGGCCACCTGGGGAGGTCTCTTCGAATTGGAGAGGCCATGAAGAGATTCCGACAGCTTTCCTTCCTGCCCAGCCTGGCGCCGGTGGGAAGACCCGATCCGGACGCCGAGGCGCTGCGCTGCCGCCCTGGCGTCGAGTATCACGAATTGCGCATCCGCGAGATCCTCAACCGCTCGGCCAACGGACGGCTGCCCTTCGTCTGGACAATCAACCCCTACCGCGGCTGTGAGTTCGCCTGCAGCTATTGCTATGCCCGCTATACCCATGCCTTCCTCGATCTCCCCCGCTGGCGGGACTTCGAGGAGAAGATCTTCGTCAAACGCGGAGCCGCCCGGTCACTGCGCAGGAAGCTGCAGAGGGCTGCCCTCGCTGAAGAACCGATCGCCTTCGGCACGGCCACCGATCCCTACCAGCCGGCCGAGCATCACTGGCAAGTGACGCGCTCCCTGCTGGAGGAATTGCTCTATTTCGAGGGACTCCAATTCTCCATCACGACGAAGTCTCCCATCATACTTCGCGACCTCGAGCTCCTCACAGAGCTGGGGCGACGCCATGACGTCAGGGTCAACGTCAGCATCACCTGCCTCGACGCGGCCCTCGCCCGCCGGCTCGAGGGACACGCTCCCGCCCCGGCGGCCCGCATGAGGACGGTCGGCAAGCTCAGCCGGGCGGGTATCTACACGACCATTTTCTGTATGCCCATCCTGCCCGCCATCAACTCGGGCGCCGATGTCCTCAGGCCGCTCTTCGAGGCCGCCCGCCGGGAGGAAGCTCGAAACGTCCTGCCCAACGCTCTCTACCTGCGAGAGGAGATCCGCGAACCCTTCCTCTCCTGGCTCGAGGGCGAGTTCCCGGACCTCGGCCCGCTCTACAGACGCCTCTACGACAGGAGGTCGTACCTGCCACGCGTCGAACAGGAGAAACTCCTGGGCGACTTCAGGATGCTCAAGACCGAATACGGTTTCGAACGCCGGGATGCGGACGCTCAGAAGGAGAGCTGAAGATGGCCGGCATCGTCAAAGGTCACCTCGCTGGGCTCCTCGACGACCTCGAGATCCTCCCGGCCCTCGACGAGCGGCAGGCACGCCTCGGAGAGGTAGACGTTTTCCAGGCTCAGGGTGTCCCTGATGAGGGCTATTCGCGGGCCGTCCTCACGCCGCGGACTGGTCCTGATCCCGGCCTCGAGGAGTTCACGGTCATCCTCGACCACGATGGGCATACAGCCGCCGGCCGGTGAGTTGGCGGTCATGCAGTTGAGGTTGGTGACCGCGTGGTCGATCTTGTCGCGGAAACGCTGCGTGATGTACTCGGCGAGCCCCATGCCGACGGCGTTGCCATCGCTCTCATCGGAGATATCACTGAGGCAGATCCTGGTGATGGCCGGCATTCCCTCCATCCACGGCGTACCGGGGATATAGCCGTAGACCCTGCGGCCGATGATGTTGGTGTCCATCCCCGCCCCGGAAATATTCTTTCCCAGGCGGCGGCAGTAGAGAACGTCGAGCTCCATCAGCGGCAGACGACCCATCAGGCTGAAGGCCGTCTTGAGGATCTCGGCCTCCTGCTCAAAGAAGCCATCGACGCTGACCCCGATCAGGTCAGCGGTGTCGTGGTAGGCGTTCTCGAGTATCGCCAGGCCACCGGCGATCTTGCCGCCGGAAACGATCAGGCCGGCGGCGCTGCGGATGGCATCACCGAGGCCAATATCAAAAACGCGGCTGTGGTATTCCGTCGCGCCATCGAGCTTGCCGAGACCGATGGCGCAGATCTTCGCCAGGCCGCTCTCGATCGGCCCCTTGTAGTCCGTATGCGGCTTGACTCGGTTCAGGAGCAGCACCCCGTCGGCCTCAACCGCCGTCTTCGCGAGGTAGACCTCGACTCCCTCGGCTGTGGTTCCCTGGTGTTCCGTTTCCATCGCGGCGCGTACCGGCGCTCCGACACCTTCCTCGGTGACGCCGTAATGAGCCAGCAGGTGGGCCTGGCCCTCGGCTGTCGCGCCGCCATGGCTGCCCATGGCGGGAATGATGAAGGGCTCGGCGCCGCGTGATCTGAAAAAATCCACCGCGGCCCTGGTGATCTCGGCGATATTGGCTATTCCCCTGCTTCCCACGGTAATGCCAATCTGGGCTCCCTGGGAGGTTCGCTCCGCCGGAATCACACGATCGAGCTCGGCCTGGACACGCTCGACAATATCATCGACCCGAGGCCTCGGGAAGGATTGCCGTACGGGGAAAAAACGCGGGAGTTTCATCGAGCGAGCCTGTTTCCTGCCTTGTTCAGTCTTCAGTACCTGTCCACGAAGCGATACTGGCCGCCATTGCGTTCAGCCAGCTGCCTGAGGAGATCGGATTCCGCCCCGAAGGCGATGGTGTGAATCGTCACCCCGCGAGCCCGGTTCAGGACGTCGATTTCCTTCAGGATCGCCGCGGGCGCCGTGATCCTCCCCCTGGTAGGCAGGCCATCGGTAAGGAGATAGATCGTATCGACCCGCTTGTCCTTGAGCGCGAACTCCAGAGTATCGAAGACATTGGTTCCGGAACCTGTGGCTATCCTGGCAACGTAGGCCAGGGCCTTGGCCCGGCCCCTGCCCCGCAGCGGCTGCAGGACCTTCTGCCATGACCTGTAGGTCGCATCGAAGGCGATGATGTTGAGAGAGGTGTCGGCGGGGAGCTTCTTCACGAGGCGCGTCAGCTCTTTCTTGAGAATATCGATCTTCCTCGCCTTGCCGTCCTTGACCACGACCCCGCCCTGCTTTTCTTTCTTCTTCTTCTTCTTCTTCGCCGGGGCGACACGGGTACGCCCATCGCCCCCCGCGGTTTCTTCTTCCTCCTCCTCCTCCTCCTCCTCGGGGCTCTCCGCCTTGACGGCCACCATCCGGCGCATGCTACTGGAGATATCGGCGATAAACCCCAGGCGTTTCGAGGAAACCTCGATACCGAAGTATTCCAGGCCGCGCTTCTTGACGCTGGTGATGCCTTCCTCTTCCTGCTTGGGAAACTCGAAGGTCGCCTCGCTCTGGGCCCACCACTTCTTCCAATCAACGGCGGCGAGGCCGAAGTTCTGGCCGGAGGCGTTCACCAGCAGCTCCAGCGCCCTGACCTTGAAGCTCTCGTCGGGGTGACTCCCGACGACCTTGATCAGCGCCCCGATCATGGACTTGACGCGAACCTGCCGAAGCGATCGAAGGGCTACATTGCGTACCGAAGCGTCCGAGTCTTCGAGCCCGCCAAGCAGGATCTTCATGGCGCGCGGATCCGCGGCTCTCAGGGCAAGGCTCCCCATGGCGACAGCCCTCAATTCGGGATCCTTTCCGGAGGCGGCCTCGATCGCGAACTCGATCCCTTTCTCAGAGGCGACCAGGGCATCGAGCGCCCGCGCCCGCAGACGAACATCGACGCCCGGCCTGTCGAGCGCGGCGCCAATCTCCTCGAAGGCATCTCCGACTCCGATCTCGGCAAGGGCCTCGATAGCGGTAATCGCCAGCTCCCGGGACCGGTGACCAACCAGCCTTACGAGCTCGGCGCGAGCGCCCTCGAGCTTCAGCTCGGCGGCCAGCCGCGCCAGCACGTACAGGCGGTCCGTTTTTCCTCCGGCCGAAGAATAAGCTTCACCTCCCAGCCAAGTCCTCACGGCCCCGTCCGTGATTTTCCTGAAGACGCCTATGGTCAGCTCGAGCCGCTGCGCGGCTCCCGCATCGCCCGGACGTGATGCCTTCGCGCCCAGCTGCTGAAGCAGCAGCTTCGACTCGGCGAGCCCCAGCGAGCCCTCACTCTCCGCGAGGGCCCTCAGGCAAGCCTCCCGCACTCCGGGCGGCCTCTTGCCCAGGCCCTGCAACAGGATGCTGGCGACATCCTTGCCCGGGCCGGCAAGCAGGACGCGAGGAATAGTTTCCCTCACGTAGCTCGCGGTTCGGGCATTGTCGAGCTCTGCCGCGAGCCAGCGTTCCGAAGCCGTCGTCGACAGGACGCCGATCTTCTCGAGAACCGGCACCACATGGATGACAACAAGGCCCGGGCGCTGATTCAACGGGCCTGTCACCTTCTTGAGAGCCTCGGTGTACTCACGTACGAGGGGGCCCAGCTCAGCGGCCCGGGCCGCGCACGGAACAAGCAGGATGAGCAATAAAAGCGGTTTTCTGAGAACGGGCATTTCTACTCCGGTAAAAGCTGGATCCCGGGAAACCCGACTGCCGAGGGGCGATTCTATACAAAAAAACCCTTCTTAACCATAACAGCCTGCGGAACCTCCGGCATCGGCAACCTGCTGAAACCCCGTGCTGCTCACCGCCGCTCGGCTATTTCCACGAGGTATCCCGAGGGGTCCTTGACGAGGAAAAATCGCTCCACGGACTTGCCGGCGCTCCCATGGGCGCCCGTCTTCGCCCCCTCGAGATCGCTGTCGAGAATCTCTATTCCGTTGCGATGGGCGTTCTCGAAATAGCGGTCGAGCTCCCTGACCCCCAGCACCAGCATGGCTCCCCAGCCCAGCGATTGGGGCCGGGGCCCGAGGCGGTAGGGATCTTCCGCTGACTGCTGGTCATGACCATGGACGACCAGCCTGAAACCCGCCAGCTCGAACTCGGCGCAGCCCCGTGCGCGGCGGCTGGTCTTCCGGGGTTCGACATTGAGAAGCCGCCTGTAGAACTCGACGCTCTCCTCCGTATTCGCCGCGGCCAGGTAGATTGAATCCAGGGCCGGCGGCCGGGTCGGGCTGGTATGGTCCAGGTCTCGAAGGCGGCGGAGTATCTGCGCCTGGGTGGCATCGATCCGGCCCCTGTCGGTATAGCGCAGGCGCTCATCGAGCAGCTCGTTCCTTGCCCTCTCATCCGGAGCGCGCAGCAGCGCCCTGGAGAGATTGATAAAATTCTCCAGCTCACGTCGCACCAGCGGATCACTCCAGACGTACTCGAGGAACCGGATCGTCCGCCTGGACTCCTTCCAGAGCCCCCCGAAGCGATCCGCGTATTCGCTGGCAGCGCCAGGTCCGGCATCATCACCGGGATACCAGATCTCCTGCTGGAAATAATCCTCGCCGATCAGGTGCGGAGCGATGTAGAGGTTCTCGAAAAAAGCCGCCCGCAGGCAGGCGACGGCGACCTCCAGCTCCCCCGCCGCAAAAGCCTCCAGCGCGGAGTTGAACAGGTCCGCCGGGTTTTCCTTCCTGACGATCATGCGGCGCCGCCCTCGAATTGGAGCCGGGCATAGTCCAGGTTGAGCTCGGAACCCGTCTCCACCGGACCGGCCCCGTGGGAGAGAACCCCGATCTCGGCGCAGGAAATCTCCACCGTCATCCCCTCGGAGAGAACCTTGACCGGACCATCGGGCACGACATCCGTTCCGGTAGAAAAAACCTCCGCCGGCTTCAGCCGGATATGGCTGGCCGCCCAGGAGACCAGGTCGCCGATGGGAGCGTTGATGCTGGAGGTATTCGAGTCGCGCTCGAAGAGCTCCTCGCCGGCGGGACCGAGAATCCGGGTCCTGATCTCGAGGTTTGGATTGGACTGGTTGTCGCTCAGCAGGATCAGGGGACCCAGGACGAGGGACCCGGTGAAATGCTTGGCCTGGTAGAGGTAGAGCAGGGTCTCGTTCTCTATGCGATTGCCGCTGACATCATTCGCCAGGGTGTAACCCCAGATCTCCCCATCGGAATGAACCACGGCGGCCAGCTCCGGCTCGATGCCCGCCGAGACCGTCTCCCGTTGGCAGGCCTCCCCCTGCAGATCCTCTGAATTGGTCAGGTCGGTTCGCAGCCCCATCCGTCCTCCGGGACCCACGAAATGTTCCGGCGAGGTTCCCTTGAGAAAGAGCTCCGGCCGCTGCCCCCGCTCCTTGACGGCCCGGTAAACGAAACCGTAATCGCCGCGGTTTCCTTCCGTCTCCCGCTCGAGAGCGGAGTTGATGTAGGTAACCCCGAAGGCCTGGGCCCGCCGGGGAATCACCGGAGCGACCAGGTGATCGCTCCCCGCGGCCGGAAGCGGCGAGAGAGCACCTAGGTCGAGCGGCTCGGCGCCGCTCTCCCCGGGCGAAAAATCTCCGGCCCATTCCCCCACCCGCAGCCGGCGGCTCTCCAGCCATTCAACCAGCTCGACCACGGGTGTCGGCAGGCCGCTGAAGGTCCACCTGGCGGCCTCCCAGCTCGCCTCGGGAGCCGTCCGCCGGTAGCTTCGCCTGTGGCCCGGCAGCGGAAGACAATCGGTGAGATCCCATACGTCCGAAAGCGTCTGGGTGCCGCCGGATACCTCGAGACCACTGCCGCCGAAGAGACGAATCTCCCCGCGGCTTGCCGACCAGTACTGGCCCAGGTGGGTTAGGGTCGCCATCTCTTTACCACCTTCTCACTTCTCCCAACCGGCTCTTCGTACCCGGCACGGCACCCGGATGCGAATCCGGAAAGGCGTCCGGGCACAAGGTAAGCTCCAATCACCACCGATGCTGACTCTCCTGTCCCTTGGTTGATGATAGTATAGGGCCGTAATCGAGCGAGACAATCGCGGATTGGCGCTCGCTGCAGGAACGCCGGTCGGAGAAAAACGCGCCATCATGGGTACAGAGGTCATCAGCGCCAGCGACAGCGGCATCAGCCGGGCGCTGCTGGAGTGGTACGAGGCCAACCACCGTGATCTTCCCTGGCGCAGGAACCCCGAACCCTACAGGGTCTGGGTCTCCGAGATCATGCTGCAGCAGACCCGGGTGGATACGGTGATCCCGTATTTCGAGCGCTTTCTCGACCGTTTTCCCACCCTCTCCGACCTCGCGGCGGCGAGCGAAGACGAGGTGCTCACCCTCTGGTCGGGCCTGGGTTATTACCGGCGGGCGCGCTCGCTCCTGGCCGGGGCGAAGACCGTCATCGAACATCACGCCGGCGTATTTCCCAGGGACTACGAGGCCGCCCTGGAGATACCTGGAGTCGGACCCTATACCGCGGCGGCAATCCTCAGCGTCGCCTACGGCGAGCCCTGGCCCGTCCTCGATGGAAACGTGGAGCGGGTCCTCACCCGGATACTGCGGCTCGCGGACAACCCCCGCACGGCCGCGACGAAGAAATACCTGAAGGAGATCGCCGGTGGCTGGATGCCCCGCGGCAAGGCCTCCAGCTTCAACCAGGCCATGATGGAGCTTGGAGCTCTCATCTGCGTACCCGTGTCGCCGAACTGCGCCGCCTGCCCGATTCACGATGCCTGCGCCGCCGCCGAACATGGCGATCCCGAGAACTTCCCGAAGCTGCCGCCGCGGCGAAAGACGGTGGCCGTCGAGCTCGAGGCCGGCATCATCCGCAGGGGTAAACGCTACCTGCTCGAGCGCAACGAGGACCTCGACTATCTCGAGGGGCTCTGGAGCTTCCCCCTCGCCCGGCCCGACTCCGGCGGCATAGCCGCCCGGCTGAGGAAGAGGCTGGCAACCAGCATCGAAGAGGGGGCGGAGCTCGAGGCCATCAGGCACTCCATCACCTTCCGGCGCCTGACCCTACGGCCCCGCATCCTCGGGGCGGGCAGCTTCTCCACCAGGGCGAAGCCGTCCTTTCGATGGGGACGGGCCGATGAGCTCGGCAATGTCCTGCCCGTCTCCTCCCTCTGCCTGAAGATCGCCGACAGGCTGAGTTGAGAGGCCCTGGCCACCGCCGTAAATCCCCGCAGGCCGGGCTTGGCGGACCCGCCGTCGATGCTTATACTGCGAATTCGTGATGTCCCGCCGGGGATGGCCGCGGCTTCACCCGGGGAAGAAACCGACCGATGACAGGATACCAATGACAGAATCCACCGACGCCGAGCTCCAGGATCTGCCGATCTTCGACCCCCGCGAGGGGGAGATCATCCTGAAGCCTGAAGACGGGGCGCAGGGCTATTGGGTCGGGGCCCCGGCCGTCACCTGGGATGCGTCCCGGGACTCATTCCTCTTGTGCTACAGGAGGAGGAGACCGCGAGAGCACACCCCGGACCGCGGCTACCTCACCGTTGTCGCGGAATCCACGGATGGAAAGAACTTCGAGACAATCTGGAGCATGACCAAGGACCAGCTCGACACGACCTCCATCGAGAAATGTTGCCTGCTGCGCTGCGAGGACGGCGTCTATCGCTACTACTTCAGCTACGTCGATCCCGCCGACGAACGCTGGAGAATCGACCTGGTCGAATGCGGCTCACCCGGCGATATCGACATCTCCTCCCGCCGGGAGGTCTTCACCGCCGCCTCGGCCGACGCCGCCCAGGACGCCCCGGTCGAGGGCGTCAAGGATCCGATGGTCTACCATATCGATGGAACCTACCATATGTTCATCAGCTACGCGGAGGGAACTCCGCGAGACGATGGAGATCCGGGGCTCATGCACGAGACCTCGGACGTCTTCAACACAGGGTTGCTCTATTCCACCTCGGCGCTCGCGACCTCCACGGACGGCCGCGACTTCCAGTGGCGGGGCAATTGCCTCGATGTAGGCGCCGAGGGCAGCTGGGACTCCTACGCCACACGCCTGGGAGCGATCGTGAAGGGAAGGAACGGATGGTACGGCTACTACGACGGCTCAGCGAGCCATCTCGACAACTACGAAGAGAAAACCGGCTTTGCCGCCTCCGGCGATCTCTCCACCTGGACCAAGCTTACCCCCTCGGCACCCGCGATCAGCGTACCGCATGCCACCGGCTCGGTGCGCTACGCCTGCGGGGTGGAACGCGGTGACACCCTCTTCGTCTATTACGAGATGGCGCTGGAAGATGGATCCCACGATCTGCGCCTGGTCACCCTCCCGGCGCGTGGCGCCTGATCCCCCGTCAACTCTTCCACGCCGCGGCACTCAGGATGCCTCGGTGTTCAGCACCTCGTCGATCGTCCTGAAGAGCTCGGCCGGACGCAGCGGCTTTGCTATATAGGCATCGAGCCCACCCTGCAGGCAGCGCTCGCGGTCTCCCTTCATCGCATTCGCCGTCAGGGCGATGAGAGGCGTGTGGGAGCCGGTTCCGCGCTCGCGCTCGCGAATCTCGGCGGTCGCATCGAGTCCGTCCAGCACAGGCATCTGGATATCCATCAGGACGACGTCAAAGTCTCCCGATTCGAGGGCATCTACGGCCAGGCGGCCATTCTCCGCCACCTCGACCGTATGGCCCTTACGCTCCAGGATTGCGACCGTCACCTTCTGGTTCACCGGGTTGTCCTCCGCCAGCAGGATCCGCAACGAATCCGTCTCGATGTCCTGGGCGATACACGACGTCTCCTCGGGCAGCCGGCCCCTGGCCGCCGTCAGGGTCTCCACGATGCTGTCGTAGAGATCCGCCTGGGTGACGGGCTTGTGGAGGAAGGCCCCTATCCCCAGGGCCCTGCTTCTTGCCATATCCCCGGGCTTCTCTCCCGAACTCAACATCATCACCGTCGTACCCCCAGCGGCGGACAGCGATCTGATGCGCTCAGCCACCTCAAAACCATCCATGCCGGGCATATGGTAGTCCAGCAGGATAAGGTCGAGTCCTCCGCCCGGGCCTGGCAACGCCTCGATTCGTTCGAGCGCCTCCGCCCCGCCGGAAACGAGCACGGGCTTCATTCGCCAGCCGCTCAAGGTTCGCTCGAGAAAACGCCTGTTGGTCGCGTTGTCATCAACCACCATCACGTTCAGACCCTCGAGCTGCACCGGGGGCCGAACATTTCCGCCGCTGCTCCTTCCCTCGCCAGCCTCGAAGCTGCTGGTGAAGTGGAAGGTAGAGCCCACTCCCGGTTCACTCTCGACCCAGATCCGTCCACCCATCATGTCCACCAACCGTGAGCTGATGGCCAGGCCGAGGCCGGTACCACCGAACTCCCTGGCTGTCGAACAATCGGCCTGCGAGAAGGCCTCGAAAATTTCATCCCGGCGCTCGGCAGGTATACCGATGCCGGTATCCTTGACCGAGAAATGGTACTCCGCCTTGCCGCCAACGCTTTCGGCTGCCCGCACCCCCAGGACCACCTCCCCCTCGGAGGTAAACTTGATGGCGTTGCTCAGCAGGTTGACAGCCACCTGCCGCAGGCGGGTGGGATCGCCGACCACCAGGTCATTGTCCCCGTCGGGGATGTCGAAGATCAACTCCAGGCCCTTTTCATGAGCCTCCAGGGCGAGGGTCCTTGCCGCTTCACCAAGACATTGCTTCAGAGAGAACTCTATATTTTCCAGCTCGATGCGACCCGCCTCGATCTTGGAGAAGTCCAGGATGTCGTTGATGATTCCAAGCAGCGAGCTCGCGGAGCTGCGAACCATCTCCAGGTACTCACGCTGTTCGTTATCCAGGTCGGTGGCCAGGGCGATTTCCGTCATACCGATCACGCCGTTCATGGGAGTACGAATCTCGTGGCTCATGTTCGCCAGGAATTCGCTCTTGGCTCGGCTGGCTGAATCAGCGGCCCGCGCCTGTTTCTCGAGCTCATCACAGCGACCCTGCAGCTCCTCCAACTCAGCGTGATTTCTCCCGAGGGTCCGGTCCTTCACCCAGAGAATATCCAGCAGCTCATCACTGCGGTCTCCACCAGCGGCCGAGACCACCAGGAGGACGGCGAGCAGGGCGAGAGCGCAGAGGACGCCGATCGCCGGAGTAGAAAAAGCTCCGGCGAGGAGCCCGCAGGCACCCGCTGCCAGCCAGGCCAGGACGAGCCCCCAGCTCATCCGCTCAACGATGAAGTCGTAGTATTTCCTCAACATATTCTCCGCACTCCACACTCGACACGAACGCCGATGGATCCGCACAAACCGCTCCCCCGGTACCCCGTATCCCCTTCGAGTCCGGCCGCGCGACACGAACAGCCTCGTTATTCAAGTCTACAACGCTCCACCCCGGCAGGCTTCCTGCGGGGCGAGAGCTTACCGGAAGACGTCCCAGGACCCCGTGGAGAGCCCTCGAGGCGCTTCGGGCTCAGGTGAGGCTGCGCACGAGCCCCCCGTCCACGGGCAGCACAATACCGGTAATATAGGAGGCCGCCTCGGAGCAGAGAAAAACGACCGCCGCGGCGAACTCCTCCGGCTGCCCGAACCTGCCGGCGGGAATGATCTCCCTGGCTCCCGCCTTGATGTCATCGAGCGGAACTCCCGCCGCCTCCGCGCGTTTCGAAAAGATCGACTCCAACCGCGCGGTGGCGGTAGAGCCCGGGGCGGCCGTGTTGACCGTCACCCCATCGGCAGCGACCTCATCCGAGAGCGCCTTGGCGAAGCCAACGACGGCCGAGCGCATGGCGGTTGAAATTGTCAGCCCCGCGATCGGCTGCTTCACGCTGGTGCTGGTGATAAAGACGATGCGCCCCCACTGCCGCTGGCGCATCCCGACGACAACCGCGTCCGCGAGCTTCTGCGATGATCTGAAGGTGGTCTCGAAACCGAGCTTCCAGGCCTCGTCACCGAGGCCGGAGGCATCTCCGGGCGGAGGACCGCCGTTATTGGCGATGAGGATATCGATCGGGCCAAGAGCCTCCTCGGCGGCCGAGACGAACTCTACGGGACCATCCTCACTGCCCAGATCCGCGCACACCGCCGCCAGCACGGGTTCACCCCCGCCTTCGGCGGCCAGGCGGGAGCGGATGTCTTCCAGCGCCGCATCGAGGCGCTCCGGGCTGCGCGAGCACAAAGCCACCGAGGCTCCCTCACGCGCCAGGGCCAGTGCGACCGCCTTGCCTAGACCGCTGGAAGATGCCGCAACCGCCGCTACCTTTCCACTCAGACCGAGATCCATGTTTTCCTGCCCTTTTTTTCTGCGTGATCCTTCCAGCGACAGCCAGGCGCCCTCACTCTTTAGCCTGTTTTTTTTCAGCCTGAGGCTTCTTTCCCGGTGTTCCCGCGGGCAGGGGGACCTTGAGAAGCCCCAGGCCCGTCGCGAGCTCGACCTTGGGCCTGGCGACATCTCCACCGACCTTGATCTTCAGGATCCCCTTCTTGATGAACCCCAGGATGTTTTCCACGTCGATACCGGTCAGGTCGATGAGCTCCGGCAGGAGAGGCAGCTTGAGCCTGGTGCTTGGCAGCTGCGGTTCGAGTTCGAGCGCGAGGTTCCCGTCGAAGTCCATGCTCCCCGTCCCGGAAAAGGAGAGAGCGGAGTTGCTGCTCTTCATCTCCAATTTTTTGGTCAGGAAGCGGCCATCCTCTATGGTGTAAGGAATGCTCAAGGTGTCGATCTTCGAGCGGGTGAAAAGATCCGAGAAGCCGAGATTGATCAGGTTAGGGATCTTGAAGAGCTTGAAGATCCCCAGGAAGAGCGGCAACTGGGCAAGCTCTCCATCCTTGATGGAGCCGTAGCCCTCACCGCGGATCGACCGCTGGTCACCGGTCTTGCCCGCGAAAAATACCTTGCCGGACGCCTCACCGCCGATTCCATTGTCGACGAGGCCGAAAACATCTCCGGAAGCCTCCGACAACTGGATGCCGGAAGCCGCGAACTCGCCGCCAAGATCACCCACCTTCTCGCCGGTGTCGACATAGAGCATGCCATCGAGACGGCCCCTGTAGAAATTAGGGGAGGCGATGCTCATCTGGAAGGTGTCGGAAACATCTCCCTTCGAGAGACGGCTGATGATGCTGCTGGAGAGATAGGGCCCCTTCTCTCCGGGAACCTCGGCGTTGTCCACCAGCCTCCGGATACGGTCGTGCGGCTCTCCGAATGCGAACAGGATGTCGCCATCGGCGAGCTGCAGGCGATTGAAACGCGCCCTCTCGACCTTGACCTCGCCCCAGAAATGATTCGGGCGCTCCCTGCTGTGCCCGCCGGTAAAACGACCCTGGGCATCCATCCCACTGACTTTGACGCCGAAGTTTACGGCGGCATTCTTCGTCCGGATCTCGGTTCCCTCGAAATAGGTCTTATTGTTGGCGGGGTCATCGAGATCCTTCAGGTACCAGCCGCTCAACCTGCCCGAGAAGGTACCCTGCAAACCCAGGCCGCCGATCAGGTTCTGAAGCCGGGGCGGGAAAGCCTCCCGGAAATCTTTTTCGAGCTCGAAATCCTCCAGCCTCAGGCTGTACTCCAGCCTTCTGCTTCCCTCGCGGCTACGCAGGTTGCCGTCGAACGAGACCTGGGGCCCTGGCCCTGCAGCCGTCTGAAAACCGCTGAAATCGACCCTCTGCTTGTCCTCCAGAACGATCCGGCCTGCGCCGAGACGAAGCCGGTATGGGAAATCAACCGGCCGAAGCTCTCCGGCGAGAAGATCGAGCACCGTCTTCGCCCGCAGCCTCCCATCTTCAGCCGTAGAGATCACCACGTTCGTCTTGAAGCCTCCCTTGAAGGCGAAGGTGTCAATCAGCTCGGCGACCTCCGGCTTGAGCGCGGCGCGAATGTCCTTGTCGTATTCAAGCTCGTCACAGGAGATGCTGAGATCGAGCTTCTCACCGAGCACGGACGAGCCCTTGCAGACGATCTTTCGCTCTCCATGCCACCCCTCGAGATCAAGGGTGTCGATGCTCCGGCGGCGTGAATCGTAGACCGCCTCCCCGCTGATCCTCTCGACCGCGTAGGGAAATCCCCGATAGCTGATCTTCAGCTCCCTGGGATAGACAGAGAGGATGACGTAGGGCTCGGACGCCTCCTCTCCCTCGCCCGGAGGCAGCGGCCAATTGACCTTCGCCTTTGCCGCGACCCAACCCGAGGGACTCAGGCCGTCCCACACCTTGACGGCCTTCTCATCCAGGATGCCGCGCAGCCGTCCATCGAGGGCGAGACATTCGGCGGGGTCTTTACCACCGATGTCGATGACGGCCTCGGAGGCTCCATCGCCTCCGATGGAGAACTTCACCTCCGAGATCGCCAGCCACGCGGTCC
>Ga0310342_100000539_pt1 | contig 21515 bp, 18 predicted proteins | sample S15DNA20500_MG_FD_206155 | JGI IMG/M metagenome (GOLD analysis project Ga0310342, IMG submission 206155) | Marine microbial communities from station ALOHA, North Pacific Subtropical Gyre - S1503-DNA-20-500_MG | ecosystem: Environmental > Aquatic > Marine > Oceanic | place: Pacific Ocean: North...
ATTGGTAGACGCGCCTGATTTAGGATCAGGTGTCCCCTGGACGTGCAGGTTCGAGTCCTGTTCCCGGTATCTTGCTTTTTTTCAGTGCTTTAGGGGTCCTGGCGGCACCGTCCGCCTTGGGAATAACTTGCTGCGATTACTGCTCAGGTTACTGCTCAAACAGTAATCGTCCGACCTGCACCCCACTAAGGGCCACCCATTCCAAAACAGCTGACTGGAGGGCGCTTGAGGGCGCAGGGCGAAGATGCAATTTGAAAGGATCGCTATTGGTAAGCCCTTTCTTTTGGGCGAAGGGAAAATGGCTCGCGTCGGCTCTGGAAATCATTGCACCCCCGCCCCCCAGCCCGTTCCGGAGCCTTGACGAAAAAGGGGATTCCTCTCCGCAGTTAACTACGGCTCCACCACTGCTGAAGTTTTTCCAGCCCGACCCGCGCAACCTCAGCAGGATCCTCGGCCCAGTGTTTTTCATTAAATAATTCCAACGAAAGCCAGCCCTCGTAGCCGATTTCCCGGAGCAAGGCGCAGTAGCGCGTGAGGTCGAGATGTCCCTCGCCTGGCATCACACGGTTGTGGTCATGCTGTTCCTCCCGGGGCGGCGCCCCAGGGGCATCGTTGAAATGGGATATGGCGACCTGTTCGGGTTTGAGTTTCAGAATGGACTCCACCTCGCCGCCACCGCGAAAGACGTGGTAGGGATCAAGGATGATCGTAGCATCGGGATGACCGCAGCGTTCCATCACATCCAGTGCGTCCTCAATCGTGTTGAACTGATCCACAAACCCAAGGAACTCCATGGACGGCTTCACCCCCATGGTCGCGCCAATCTCCAGCAACTCACGGTAGCGTGCCGAGCCAATGTCATGATCCGCCTCGCCCGCAGGCGGACTGGCAATGACATGCGGAGCACCCAGTTCCGCCGCCTGCGCCATGCGCCGTTTGCATTCCTCAAGCACCACGGGATACGCCTCCGGTGCGGCATCGAACCAGTCGGCAAGGTAAATGGTCGTCGGCACAACCAAGCCCTGATCGGACAGAGCGTTTTTCACATCCACCATCGTACCCCCACCTGCAATGTATGCATCAAGCTCATCGTGCCATAGTTCAATGGCGCCATAACCGGTCTCCCCGACAATGCGGATCTTATCCAGCAAAGGAACGGGCCGAATGGTGCTGGCATTAAGACAGCAGGGCATGCTCAAGGGTAGATCAGGGGCTGCACCTGTCAAACTGGTTGCCTTGGCAGTGGAAGTAGTGCCTCTCAATCACAGCCCCTGCAAAACCAGGGGAAAAGTGGCGGAGCGGACGGGGCTCTCGGTCCACACACGCAGGGCGCAAAGCCAAACCACCCCCCACCCTGTTTCCTGCACCCTGATGTGGGGGTGTGTTTGGGCTACAGCAGAAGGCTGGTCCTTACCACAAGTCCTTCCATCGTGTCACCGGCAGACTAACCAACGAAGTTGTTTCTCCCGTTTCGTTGCTTTATAATGGTGCCGGCATTCTCCGCCTCCTGTCTTCCTAGGTATGCTGAACATCTTCGGACAACAACACGGTGGATTTTGCGACCGTCGATCGCGTCGCAATTTTATCAAGATCGGAGCGCTGGGACTGGGTGGGTTGAGCCTTCCTCAGTTGCTCCGCGCGCAGAAGGAGACGGGAACCGGACGATCGAACAAGGCCATCATCATGATCTACCTGCCTGGGGGGCCGCCCCATCAGGACATGTATGATCTGAAGATGGACGCTCCATCCAATGTGAGAGGAGAGTTTTCTCCGATCTCGACCAAAGTGCCCGGCATCCGCATTTGTGAGCACCTCCCGCGCATGGCGGCGATGGCGGACAAACTCGTCTTTGTCAACTCCCTGGTGGGATCGATCGGCCAGCACGCCTCTTTCCAGTGCACGACTGGGCGGAGCAGCAACAATCAGCCCGCAGGAGGTTGGCCCGAGCTCGGAACCGTGATTTCGCGTTTGCAGGGCGGCGAGAAAGAGACGGTACCCAGCTACATCAATCTCTCCCCGAAAATGAAGCATAGCCCCTACAACTTCGGGAAGAACAGCTTCGTCGGGGTCAGCCACCGCGCGTTTATGCCGTTGGGGGACACCAAGTCGGACATGACCCTTCAGGGGATCACGATGGAGCGCTTGGAGGATCGCAGGCGCCTACTAAAGAGCTTCGACGGCCTGCGGCGCAATCTTGACGCCAGCGGCATGATGGAGGGCATGGACGCCTTCCAAGAGGAGGCCTTCGATCTTCTGACTTCGAGCCGACTCCTGGAAGCGCTCGACCTCAGCAAGGAAGACCCCAAGATTCGGGAGAGGTATGGCAAAGGGACAAGCAAGGTGCAAGGCGATGCTGCTCCGCGCATGAACGAACAATTCCTCGTCGCCCGGCGTCTGGTCGAAGCCGGGGCGCGGGTGGTGACGGTGAGCTACAGCTTCTGGGATTGGCACGGGAGCAACTTTGCGCGAGCAAAGGAGAACTTTCCCGATTTCGATCAGGCTCTCACGGCACTGGTCGAAGATCTGCACCAGCGCGGAATGGCCGACGACACGACCGTGATTGCATGGGGCGAGTTTGGACGCATGCCTACCATTAACAAAAATGCGGGACGGGACCACTGGCCGCGGGTGGCCAACGCCCTCCTGGCCTGCGGTGGGATGCGCACGGGGCAAGTCATCGGAACGACCGACCGAATGGGCGGAGAAGCCGACGAACGACCTGTCCACTTCCAGGAGATCTTCGCAACCCTCTATCACAACATGGGGATCGACATCAACAAGGCCACCTTGCCTGACCTCAGCGGCCGTCCCCAGTTCCTGGTCGACACCGAGCACCAGCCGCTCCCAGAGGTAATTTGACCGCTAAGGGGGGTGTGTTATTTTAGTGACTGTGCGTTCGTCTCAACCTCTTCGCCCTTGTTGTTGAAGTATTGCCCTGAGACTTCTTTGCCGTCTTTGTAGGTTCCTTCCCGCCACTTCTGGCCGTTCGGGTGCCAAGAAAGGAAGAGGCACATGACCTAGCGCTTTCCCTTTCCCTCTTAGCCAGGATTCTGATAGATCAGGAGCGATATGAAATCACTCCTTGCTCTTCTGGCTCTCTTTGCGTGCGCAGTCCTACCCCTCCACGCGGCTGATGTCAGCGATCTGACTTACACCACGGACGATGAGAGGGTCACCATCACCGATTGTGATGGAAATGCCTCCGGGGAACTCCTGATTCCAGACACGATTGAAGGAAATACCGTCACTGAAATCGGGAGCGGTGCTTTCAATGCATGCGCCAGCCTGACGAGCATCACAATTCCTGAAGGTGTTACCAGCATCGGTGAGCGTGCCTTCTCTAACTGCGCCAGCCTGACGAGCATCACGATTCCTGCTGGCATTACCATCATCAGTAATAGTACTTTTTCTGGATGCACCAGCCTGGCGAGCATCACAATTCCTGAAGATGTTACCAGCGTCGGTGAGCGTGCCTTCGCCAACTGCACAAGCCTGACGAGCGTTACAATTCCTGAAGGTGTTACCAGCGTCGGTGAGCGTGCCTTCGCTAACTGCACAAACCTGACGAGCATTACAATTCCTGAAGGTGTTACCAGCGTTGGTGAGAATACCTTCTCTAGCTGCGCCAGCCTGACGAGCGTTACAATTCCTGATACCGTCACTGAAATCGGGAGCGGTGCTTTCATAGGATGCGCCAGCCTGACGAGCATCACGGTTCCTGACAGCGTCACCAGCATCGAGGAAAATGCGTTCCGAGAGTGCACCAACCTGACGGGTATTACCTTTCTTGGATCAGCTCCAACCGTGGGTGATTTGGCATTCGACAATTTAGCGGATGGTGCACAAGCAATCGTGACACCTGGGGAAAGGGCCTCCTTTGGTGATGCCGGCTCCTTGTGGAATGGGCTGCTCATCGTGGACTGCATGGATGCTCTATGCATTCTGACCTGGAGCACGACCGATGGGACGGTCATCATCACCGATTGTTATGAAAATGCCTCCGGGGAACTCCTGATTCCAGACACGATTGAAGGAAATACCGTCACTGAAATCGGGAGTAATGCCTTCTCTAACTGTATCAGCCTGACGAGCGTTACAATTCCTGTTGGTGTCACTGTCATCGATACTAGTGCATTCGAGAACTGCACCAGCCTGACGAGCGTTACAATTCCTGTTGGTGTCACTGTCATCGATACTAGTGCATTCGAGAACTGCACCAGCCTGACGGGCGTTACAATTCCTGACAGCGTCACTAGGATCGATACTAGTGCATTCGAGAACTGCACCAGCCTGATGAGCGTTACAATTCCTGACAGCGTCACTAGGATCGAAAGTAGTGCTTTCGCTGAATGCAGCAGCATGACGAGCGTTACTTTCGGGGAAAATAGCGCGTTAACCTATATCGGGGATAGTGCCTTCACTGAATGCAGTAGTCTAACGAGCGTCACCATTCCAGATAGGGTCACTATGATTAATGGTTCCACCTTCTACGAGTGCACAAGTCTAACGACTGTTAAGATGGGTCGTAGTGTTTATGAGGTTGATTCTGGAGCCTTTCAGAACTGTATCAACCTGTCGGAAGTTGAATTCCCCATGGGAGCTCCAAGCGACGTGCATGTAACTTCTTTTCTCAACATCGCGATTGGAGCTCGGGCCGTTGTTTTACCTGAGTATTCTTCGAGCTTCGGCACATTGGAATCGAATCTCTTCAATTTTACCCCTGTCTGGAACAACCTTATTGTCGCTGACGGGGAGGAAGTTCCTGCCCCTTGCACGCTTGAGCAACTGCAGCAACTCAACACCCGGGTGGGAGACCTCCAAGCCTCGATCGAGGAGAAGGATGAGCAGATCGCGGAACTGTCTCAAAGGCCTACAGTGGAGGAGCTACAGGAAGTCCGCACGGGATCTCTCGTCCTGAGCGCTGACCAGGAGACCAACCTTGTCACCCTCGAATTCGAGATCCAGGAAAGCGAGAACCTCCGGGACTGGGTCAGTCGGCCCGAGAAGGTGACCACCACTCTCCCTCTGGAAGAGGGCAAGAAGTTCGTTCGCATTGCGCTGAGAAAGTAAGGACATCCTGAAAGTAAGAACATCCTAAGAGATTTGTTCTTCTGTATCCTCTTCTTGCTGCCCTCGCCGAACTTCCCTCTTGTCATTTGGATCAATTTGAGCCAAACAACTCCCCGTCCCTGCCTCTAGCGGGGATATTTAACTTAAGATAAGATATTATGGCATCAGGTAAAGTAGCTCGTTTCTTCGATCAAAAAGGTTTTGGTTTCATTCAACCCGAGGGAGGCGGCAAGGATTTGTTCGTACATATAAATGAGGTTGAAGGAGGTCAACTTCAGGAGGGTGACACAGTTGAGTATGAAGCCACTGAAGGGCCAAAAGGGCCACAAGCTTCCAGCGTTAAGGTTGTTTAACCTCATTCAGCCACCATTGTTGGCTGACTCCATTCCCCTCACCGTAAATTAAGCCCTTTTACCGGGGTTGGTTGAGGATCTTGCTGTTGCATTTTACTGCAATAGCTGCACCTCTGTACGGGAGTTCCCCGTTCTGCAACCGTTACATTGTCACGGTTGCACGGGATCTCTCGTCCTGCGTGCCAATCAGGAGACCAACCTCGTCACCCTCGAATTCGAGATTCAGTCACGCCGGCCTCGCTCCCCCGCCCGATGAAGATCCTTTCCATCATCCCCGCTCTTCTGCTTGCCAGCCTCCTGCCCCTCCCCGCGGACGACCGGCCCAACATCATCCTCATCATGGTGGATGACATGGGGTTCTCGGACATCGGCTGTTATGGAAGTGAGATTGCCACCCCGCACCTCGATTCCCTTGCGGCCCGGGGGGCCAGATTCTCCCAGTTCTATAACACGGGCCGCTGCTGTCCCACGCGGGCCTCGCTCCTGACCGGCCTCTACTCCCACCAGGCCGGGGTGGGCTGGATGACTACGGACCAGGGCGTGCCCGGCTACCGTGGGCGGCTCAACGAACAGTGCCACACCATCGCGGAGGTCCTGAACCGGGCCGGCTACTTCACCGCCATGACCGGGAAGTGGCACGTGGGTTACTCCGAGGAGGTCAATCCCACCGCCCGCGGTTTCCTCCGCAGCCTCAATCTCGACCAGGGAGGAGTACATTTCTCCAATCAGACCGGTCGGATGGAGAGCCGCAAACTGTACCTCAACGGAAAGGAAATTGCCAAGGACGATCCACGGCTCTCTCCCCCGTGGTACGGATCCAATCTCTGGACCGAGCAGGGGATCCGCTTTCTCGACGAGGCCCGCACCGCCAACAAGCCCTTCTTCTGGTACCTTGCCCATGTCGCGCCCCATTTCCCCTGCATGGCCCCGGAGGCGGCCATTGCCAGATACCGCGGCAAGTACCGCCCTGGCTGGGACCAGCTGGCCCGGGACCGCCACGCCCGTCAGGTGAAGTCCGGACTGATCGAAGCGAGCTGGAAACCGGAGCCCCGTCCCGCGCAAATCCCGGCCTGGAAGTCACTGGGCGAGAAGGCCCAGGTGCGCTACGACGACATGATGGCCATCTACGCCGCCATGATCGAGGAGATCGACAGAAACGTGGGCAAGCTGGTGGCCGCCCTCGAGAAACGGGAACAACTGGACAACACCCTCATCCTGTTTCTCTCCGACAATGGTGGAAACGCTGAAGCCGGCATCAAGGGGCGCTACGAGGGCAAGCACCCGGGCGACCCGCATTCCAATGTCTTCATCGGACGGTGCTGGGCTCACCTCAACAACGTCCCCTTTCGCCAGTACAAGCACTACAATCACGAGGGCGGGATTGCCACGCCCCTCATTGCCCACTGGCCGAACCGGATCACTCCCCGCAAGGACTGGATCAGCACGCCCACCCACCTGATCGACCTGATGGCGACCTGCGTCGATCTCGGAGCAGCGAGCTACCCAAAAACCCGCAAGGGCCGACCGGTTCCCGCCATGGCGGGGCAAAGCCTGCGCCCGCTCCTCACCGGCAAGGGAGAATTCGCCAGGCGCCCCCTCTTCTGGGAACACGAGGGCAACGCAGCCATCCGGGTGGACGATGAGAAACTGGTGCGCCTCGGGGAGAAGGGTCGGTGGGAACTTTACGACCTGGCCACCGACCGCACCGAACAGCAGAATCTGGCCCCCCAACGGCCCGGGCGGGTAAAAGCCCTTGCCGCTCAGTGGGAGGAATGGGCCCGGCGTTGCCAGGTCCTCCCCAAGCCCAAGCCGAAGGCCAAGCCCAGGAACAAGCCCAGGAGCACGCCCAAGCCGAGGAAGGCCACCTCCCGGGTTCTTCCTTCCTTTTCCTCACCCGTGGTGGTCGGCGCGGAGTCGCCGGACCGTCCCGGTTCGTCCTCCAACGGGGGTTCCGATACCTGATTAGCGAACCCCTCCCCCGACACCTCAAGTTCCGATTCCGGTTCCTGTTGCTGTTTCGCGTCCAAAAAAGCGGCGGAGGACAAATCCTTCCGGGATTGATCCCGGGTGGATTTCTCAGCGGGGGCCTCAGCAGTCGGGGCAACCACTCCAAGGCCAATTTTCTGCCCGCGATCCGCGTCCCCCTCTGCCGCCTTATCAGCGGTCCGCTTTGCCAACGCCGGGCGAGTGGGAGGCACCGGATCCGATTGTGGAAGAAGCTTCGGTCCCGGTTCAGGAGTGGTGGGCCGGGGAGATGGCACTCCCGCTCCTTCAGTCGGCGCGTCTTCCCCGAGATCCTCGTCCGCACTCACCTCTTTTTCCGGGGCCCGCCTCCCCGCCCCGTCCTGGTTGGGAACACTACGAAGCCGGTTGTCCTTCTTCCCAGAGGGCGCATCCGCCAAAGCAGGGTAGGATTCCACCACTTCCGCATCCCGGGGGAGACCACCGGGATCCGGGGTAATTGATTGGCTCTCCCCCTCGAACTGTTTCCCGTCATCCGCTCCCCTGCCAGCCTCGCGGTCAAAAGCCATCCAGGGTCGGGTCAGCAAGGTCACAAGGAAAAGGGTGAGGGCAAAACAGGCCGCCGCCGACCACATCACGCGTCGACCGGCCCTGCGGATGCGGCGCTCGCGTGCGCGCTCCCCGGCAGCTGAGTCCATCACCGGGATCTTTCCGGTGGGACCGGCCAGCGCAAGCGCTTCCAGGATCTGCTCCCTGCGCTCCGGGGCCAACTTCCAATCCTTGTCATCCTCCGGAACCAGGGTATCGCCCAGCAGGCCATGAAGTGACTCCACCTGCTGCTTGAAGGCCTGGACCTCTGGCTGCTCAGCAATCATGCGCTCCAGTTCCTCGGCTTCCGGCCCCGAGACCTCGCCCAGAACGAGGTCCACCACGCGAGCCTCGGCCCCGGGATCCATCCCGTCATGAAGATCATCACTGTAGTTGTCGTTGCCCATCTTTCCTATCCTTTCGCTCCCTCTACCCCCGCGCGCCGCAGGGAATCAGCGAGGTCCTTCAAAACGTGATGCAGCCGGTAACCCACGTTCCCGACGCTCATGCCACTGCGTTGGCTGATCTGCTCGTACTTGAGTCCTTCGAAATACTTGAGCCGGAGGAGGAGCTGGTCGCGCTCGTCGAGGCCCTCCATGAGCATGTGCAGGATCCCGGCTGCCTCCATCTTCCCGAGCACATCGTCGGAGGCCTCCCGTCCCATGTCCTTCCGGCCCGCACCCATGCCGCCATATCCGCCCCGATTGGTCGCATCCCCGTCCCCGATGCTCTCCTGGGCGGCAGGATCGGCAAGCGTCTCACGTTTGTTGTCGCGAATGTGGTTGTAAGCCCTGTTCCGTAGACAGCGAAATAGCCAGGCACGCGGTTGCCGGACCTCGTCCCAGTGCTGATGGAGGCGCAGGAAGGCGTCCTGCACCAGGTCCTCGGCCACTTCCCGGCGTCCCACCAGGCCAAACGCGTAGCGTAGAAGCGGGGTCTCCTCCGCTTCGAATACCGTTTCAAGGGAAGGCTTGGGTGCCTTGGGGGGATCAGGGGACATGGGAACCACGATGGCCACGACCACGGCCATCGGCGGGAAGCATTGTAGACCTGAAACTGCCACCTGATTCCATCCTTTCTAGCCTTAAGACACTCCAAATGAACAAGCCTTGGAAAATTTCGGTCAATTTTGCCATGATTATGATCCCCATGAGCACAAAAAAGCCTTTCCGAGGGAGCCTCCGACGGCCTGAAGCCCTGAAACAAACCCTCCTGCGATGCTGAAAACAGCAGTGGATCCACGTATTCACCGGCACAAGACCCTCGACCTCCGGGCATTCCCAACCTAAACAAATCGGCCCCCGCAGATGTTCTTCCTCAAGAAAATGTTTCAGCTCCGGGATCAGACCAATCCCAGCGCTGAGAAGCCGTTCCTCGAGCACCTCGAGGATTTGCGGGTATGCATCACCCGCATCGTCCTCACTCTGCTCATTTCCACGGTAGTCTGCTTCATCTTCCGCAATGAGCTCATGGACGTCATCCGGCGTCCGGTCACCGAGGTCTGGGAACAGGGGCAGCAGGGAGCCTTGAAGGACACCGGGATTGCCCTTGAGGACTGGGAGAGCGCCAAGAACATCGCGGAAAGTTTCAATGAGCTGCGGCCCGAGGACCGCACCCACTATCTGGAAAATTACGAGAACCCCGAGGAGATCCTCAACAATATCCGGATCGTCAACCTCTTTCGTGCCGCCCTCACCTTCGAGAATGAAGTGGAGCAACGGGAGTTCATCGAATCGCACAGCGGCCTCGACGAGGCCTTGAAGAACAAGCTCCTTGCCCTGATCGAGGGCGATCCCAATCCCAAGTCCGACGCACGCGGCAAACTGGTCCTCATGCAGGCCCTCAAACCCACCGAGGGCTTCATGCTCTCCATCAAGCTCGCCTTCTTCGCGGGGATCGTGGTCTCCTTCCCCTTCCTGCTCTACTTCATCCTGCAGTTTGTCCTGCCCGGCATGCATCAACCCGAGCGCAAGGCCCTCTGGCCCGCGATGGCCATCGGCTTCGGCCTCTTCCTCGCCGGGGTCTTCTTCTCCTACTATATCGTCCTGCCCAAGGTCCTCGAGTTTTTCCACGATTACAGCTCGGACATGAAGATCGAGAACGAGTGGCGCATTGGTTACTACATCTCCTTCGCCACCCAGTTCACCCTGATCTTCGGACTCAGTTTCGAGCTCCCCGTTCTGGTCATGACCCTGGTCAAGCTGGGCATCCTCAACTGTGAGATGATGCGCCGCACCCGGGCCTACGCCATCCTGGCCATCTTCGTCATTGCCGCCCTCATCACTCCCACCCCGGACGCCTTTACCCTCTGCCTCCTCGCAGGTCCCATGGTGATACTCTACGAGATCTGTATCTGGCTGGCCTACTTCCTGGAACGCAAGACCTCCCGCCTTGAGGCCGAGGAGGAGAAAGAACGCATGGAACGCCTCCTCGAGATCAGGAAGCGCAAGGAGGAACTCGGCATTACCGACGAGGATGGTGGAGACGATGACGACGATCCCCATGACCCCCACGATCCGGATGATCCGCACGACCCGGACGACGGCAATGATGGTGAGGACGAATACGAACACGGTCCCTATCACGACGAGCACGACCACGGGACCGAGCACGACCACGGGACCGAGCACGACCACGGGACCGAGCACGACCACGGGACCGAGCACGACCACGGGACCGAGCACGACCACGAGGCGGAGGACTACCACTATCATACCGACGACGACTCCTTCCGTGCGGACCAGCATGAGGAAGGAGATCTCGGCTTCGGGGACGACGGCCACACCGGCGAGGAACCGGAGGATCAATCCGGGGAGAGCGACTCCCCGCCTGCTCACGACCGGGAGCAGCAGGGCTTCGACTTCCACGAAGAGGTCGACCCGGCCGACCCCGGGGAGGAGCGGGAGAAAGAAGAGGAACATCTCGATCCCCAGCATCCCCCCGAGGAGATTCCGGACGAAGAGAGACACCGCGAACGGGACGATCCGGATAAGCGCGACCAGGATTAGGCCCGGGCGACAAGTGACCTTCCCCTCCCGGGGTCCCCTTCCACCGCCTTCAATGGCCCGCTGCGCTCTCGTTCCTCGAGAATACAAATGGTCGGGACGACTGGATTCGAACCAGCGACCTCCTCACCCCCAGTGAGGCGCGCTACCAAGCTGCGCCACGTCCCGATGTTGGCAATTTGGATGGGGCCAAGAGCCGCGCGCTGTGTAACCTGCCGCATTCGGCATTGGCAAGCCGCGATTTTCCTGCCATGTCCACCCGTTCATCATGGAAGCCACCAAGGTCGCCATCCTGGGCGCAAGCGGCTATACCGGAATGGAGCTCGTCAGGCTCCTTCTGATCCATCCCGCAGCGCAGATCACCGCCGCCACGTCCCGCAGCAATGCCGGAAGACGGATCGAGGAGGTATTCCCCAGGTTTTCCCAACTCCCCGGCAGCCAACTTCCCTTCATCGAACCCGATATGGAGGCGGTGGTGGCGAGCGGTGCTACTGTTGCCTTTCTTGCCCTCCCTCATGGAGCAGCTGCGCAATATGCCACCGCATTGCTCGAAAAGGGCCTGCGCGTGATCGACCTGAGCGCCGACTTCCGACTGCGTGAAGCTGCCACCTACGAGGACTTCTACGGCGAAACGCACCCGGCGCCGGACCTCCTCGCAACGGCGGTCTACGGACTGCCCGAAATCCATGGAGAGGCCATTGCCGCCGCCCGCCTGGTGGCTTCTCCCGGTTGCTATCCCACCTCCATCCTGCTCCCCCTCATCCCGCTCCTGCGCGAGGGCTTGATTGACCCCGCCACCATCGTGGCGAACTCCCTGAGCGGAGTGAGCGGTGCCGGACGCAAGGCCGACCTCGCCCTCCTTTTCGTGGAGTGCAACGAAAGCATGCGCGCCTACGGCCTTCCCAGGCACCGCCACCTGTCCGAGATCGAGCAGGAGCTTTCCGCCGCCGCCGGAAAGAGCGTCACCATCACCTTCGTCCCCCATCTTATCCCTGTGAACAACGGGATCTGCACCACCACCACCGCGATGCTGCAGGGAGACCTCGCAAGCGTGGAACACGCCCTCCGTTCCACTTATGAAAACAGTTCTTTCGTTCGCTTGCTCGGAACGGGGGCCTGCCCTGATACTAAGAATGTGACCCACACGAACTTCATCGACATCGGCTGGCAACACGATGAACGCACTGGTCGGCTTCTCTTGCTGAGTGCGGAAGACAACCTTGGAAAGGGAGCGGCCGGTCAGGCCCTGCAGAGTTTTAATATCATGACCGGGTTGCCGGATATGACGGGCCTGGAAACGGTTTAAGAAAGAAAGGAACGAACGGTTGGCGATGGCCTTCAAGAAGGTGAAAGGCGGCGTGTGCGCCCCGATCGGATTTTCGGGCGGCGCGGTAAGCTGCGGGATCAAGGATCCGGAAAATCCGCGCCCCGACCTCGCTCTCGTTTACTCCAAACACCCCTGCGTCTCGGCCGGAACATTCACCTCCAACCGGGTGAAGGCGGCGCCGGTAAAGGTCACCCAGTCCCACCTCCGCGCCCGTGAGCTACGTGCCATCGTGGCCAACAGCGGTAACGCCAATGCCTGCACCGGAGTCCCGGGGATCGAGGACGCCCGGACCATGGCCAAGGCGGTGGCCGCTACCCTGGGCCTCCGGCAGCGCGAAGTGGGCGTATGCTCTACCGGAGTGATCGGCCTGCCGCTGCCCATGGACCGGATGAAGACCGGACTGGCCGGACTGGCCGATCACCTCAGCGCCAGGGGAGGCACCGAAGTGGCCAGGGCCATCATGACGAGCGACACCACCGTGAAGGAGATCGCCATCAGCGCCACCGTGGGCGGAAGGAAGGTGCGCATCGGCGCCTGCTCCAAGGGGGCCGGCATGATCTGCCCGAGCATGGCCACCATGCTCTGCTTCGTCACCACGGATGCCAACATCAGCAAGGCCTGCCTGCAGAAGACTCTCCTGGAAGCGGTAGAGGGATCGTTCAACCGCATCTGTATCGACGGTGACATGAGCACCAACGACACGGTCCTGCTACTGGCCAACGGACAATCCGGAGGCAAGCCCATCGCCCGTGGCAGCCAGGCCTGCCGCGAATTCTGCGAAGCCCTCCAGCATGTGCTCCTGGAACTTGCCAAGGCCTGTGTGCGCGACGGCGAACGCGTGAGCAAGTTCATCACCCTCGAAGTAGTCGGCGCATCCGTCTATCTCGACGCCAAGAAGGTCGCAGAAGCGATTGCCAAGTCAGCCCTCGTCAAGTCGTCCTGGAACGGCGACGACCCGAACTGGGGCCGCATCATCCACGCCATCGGCTACTCCCGGGCCCGCATCCGGGAAGAGCTCATCGACATTTCCTATGATGGCAAACCGGCCTGCGAAGGTGGCCTGATGGCCAGGACTCCCATCAGGACCCTGCGGGACATTGCGGCCAAGGACAGCTTCACCATCACGGTGAACCTCCATCTCGGCAAGGCCGACTATACCATCTATACCAGCGATATTTCCCCGGATTACATCGATTTCAATCGCAGCGAGTACTCCTACTGGAAGAATGCAGGGGTAGATTAGCACCACATCCCCGGACGGATCCCACGGGTTCTGCTTCCCCGCCCGGGAGCGGCTATGCCGGGCGGACGGCACAAAATCCATCCTTCCAGCTCACCCTGACCTCCACCCCATAGCACGCACTCAGTTGCTCCGCGGTGAGAACCCGACGCTTCCTTCCATCGGCCAGAATCCGCCCCTTCTTCATCAGGACCACCCGGTCGATCTCGGGAGGAATCTCGCGCACATCGTGGGTGACGAGCATGACTCCCGTCCCGTTCCGCATGAGTGCGCGCACCACCTCAATCAGATCCCAGGCCCCGGGGAGATCCAGGGAGGTGGTGGGCTCGTCGAAGATGAGCATCTCGGGTTCGTGCACGAGGGCCCGGGCCAGAAGGAACCGGCGGCGTTCACCGGAAGAGAGCTCACCATAGTCCCGCCACATCAGTTCGTGCACGCCCGCCGCCTTCATGGCCCTCCAGGCCCTGCGCTTCTCCGCCGCCGTGAAGGTCTGGCCCCGCGTGATCCCGTAGGTCCCGTGCAATCCGGTAAGCACCACGTCGCTGGCCAGTTCGTCGTCGGCAAAGAGGCCATGCTGCTCCGGGGTGACCAGCCCGACGTGCTCGCGCAGATCGTAAAGCGACCAGTACTCCTCTCCGAAAAGCCGCGAACTGCCCTGGTCCGCAACAGGATGAATATCCCCCGAGATCAACGCCAGGAGCGTGCTCTTGCCCGCGCCGTTGGGGCCGAGGACAGCAATCTTCTCCCCGGTTTCGATCCGCAGGGACAGCCCGTCAAAGACCTTGTTGTCACCACGCCACACCGTGACGTTCTCCAGCTCAAGCACAGGTGAACCCACCGCATGACCTCCTGCCCAGTTCGCCGACCATGTTCCTTCTCATCATTCCACCTCTGGACTAGCTTTATGGTGAATGTCCGGACCCAGGCAACAGCAAATCGTCCCGGGGGCTCTTTACGAAGCCCTTCCTCACCTTCGTCCGTGAATGATGACCTCGCTGGAAACCGCCATCATCCCGGCTCAGGCGCACTCTACCGGACCACCACCCGCTCCGAGATGCGGTGGAACTCGCGCGCTGCAAAACTCAACACCAGCTCCTCGAGGGCCTTATTCTTCAGGCGCGAAATCGACTCCACGCTGAATCCCTGCGCCACCAGCTGCCTCGCGACGTGCGATTTGATGCCCCGGGCACGGAGATAGAAGATCTCGTCATCATCTATCATGGCCGAGGTGCTCCCGTGGGAACACTTTACCTGGTCCGCCTTGATCTCCAGACCGGGCATGGAGTTTGCCTCGGCGGCCTCACTCATGAGCAGGTTGCGACAGGTCTGGTAGGCATCGGTCTGGTGGGCTTCTTCATCGACCAGGATGAGACCGGAAAAGATGGTCCGACTCTCGTCGTAAAGGGTGTTCTTGTAGAGGAGATCAGAGTAGCTGCGCGCGCTGGCGTGATGCTGGAAGGTGCGCTGGTCGTATTCCTGCTCATCCCGCGCAATGCTCACCGAGAGCATATCGGAATGGGAATTCTCGCCCTCCAGACGGCTGAGGAATTCCTGCCGGGCCCAGGCCGCCCCCGCATTCAGGATGAATGATTTGGAGGTGGCGTCGCGGGCGACGGTGGTATTGCCCACCTGGATCATCCGGGCCTGATCACAGAGGTCCTGCAGGGCCAGATAAGTCAGCTGCGATCCCGGACCGGCCACCAGGTCATTGACCGCGATGGTCCAGGCATTTCGGGCGCTGGTATCGGACTGGAAGTAGTCGACCACCGTGACCCGGGCATTCCTGCCGGTCACTACCAGGCTGTGGGGGAAGGTGATGATGTGGTCGCCGGCAAGCCAGTGAAAGATCTCGATGGGATCCTCCACCACCACTCCATCCGGCACGTAGATGAAGATCCCGGAGGAGACGTGAGCCTGGTGCAGAGCAGCGAACTTGGCCGAGCCCAGTTGGTGCTCGGACTTCATGAAATACTCCTGCACGAGATCGGAGTGTTCCTCCAGGGCAAGCCGCAGGGGCAGGCAAATGACCCCCTCGGGAAGATTGAATTCCTGCTCGTTCAACCCGGCATTGAAGAATCCGATCCGCGCGGCCCGCTTCTCCAGACCGCTGGCTCCGCGGTGCGTCCCCATGGACTGTGGATCGGGAAGCTGCACGCCCTCGAAGTCGAGATGCCTCAGGCCGGCAAAACGCCATTCCTCGTCCTTGCGGGACGGCATGGGCAACTCTTGAAAGCGCATCCACCCGGCCTGTCGTGAGGCATTGAACCAGTCCGGCACTCCGGCAAGCCGATCCGGTTCCCGCTCCAGGGCATTCCCTCGATCCAATGTCGTTACCATCAAATTTGGTCCACTGAAAACTGGACGGGGATCATGGAGAGCTATCCCACACTCCCTTCCATCTCCAACTCGATAAGGCGCTTGAGTTCCACCGAGTACTCCATCGGGAACTCCCGCACCAGGTCATTGACGAAGCCGTTCACCGCCAGGCTCATGGCCTCGCCCTCACTCATCCCCCGTTGCTGCAGGTAGAAGAGCATTTCCTCGGAAACCTGAGAAACGCTCGCCTCATGCTGGGTGGCGTGCTGGTTGCCCCGCACCGTGATGGCCGGATAGGTGTCCGTCCGGCTGTTGGTGTTGATCAGGAGGGCATCGCACTCCGTGTTGTTCCGGCAACCCTTAAGGTGCTTGGGAATGTGAACCTGACCGCGATAGGTCGAACGCCCCTCGCCCACCGAGATCGACTTGGAAACAACGTTGGAGGTCGTCTCATCGGCGGCATGAATCATCTTGGCCCCGGTATCCTGGTGCTGGCCTGAATTGGCGAGGGCAATCGAGATCACCTCGCCCCGCGCCCTGCGGCCCTTCATGACGACCCCGGGATACTTCATCGTGAGCCGGCTCCCGATGTTGCAATCGATCCAGCGCACTTCTGCGTTCTCGTGTGCGATCCCGCGCTTGGTCACCAGGTTGAAGACATTGTCACTCCAGTTCTGCACGGTAATGTACTGCAGCTTGGCGTCCTTCATGGCCACCAGCTCAACCACCGCCGAGTGCAGGGTAGCGGTCTCGAACTTGGGAGCAGTACAGCCCTCCATATAAGTCAATTCCGAACCCTCGTCACATATGATGAGGGTGCGCTCAAACTGACCGAAGTTTTCGGAATTGATCCGGAAGTAGGCCTGCAGCGGATGCCGCACCTTCACTCCCTTCGGCACGTAGATGAACGATCCCCCCGAAAAGACCGCGCTGTTGAGAGCCGAAAACTTGTTGTCTCCCGTGGGAATCACCTTGCCGAACCACGGCCGGAAGATTTCCTCGTAGTCCTTCAGGCCTTCCGTCGAGTTGACGAAGATGACACCGTCCTTTTCGAGTTCCTCCTTCACATTGGAGTAGGCCGCCTCGGAATCATACTGGGCCTCCACTCCCGCCAGAAAGGCCCTCTCCTGCTCCGGGATACCCAGACGCTCAAAGGTCTCCTTGATATCGTCGGGCACCTCGTCCCAGCTCCGGGTCGGCTTCGTCCCATCCGAAAGATAGTAGCGAAGGATGTCGAAATCGATGTTCTCGAGATCCTTGGAGGCCCAGTGCGTGGGCATGGGCTTGGCAAGGAAGGTCTTGAGAGCCCTGTGACGGAACTTCCGGACCCAGTCCGGGTCCTCCTTCACATCACAGATATAGTCGATGGTGGCGGAACTCAGCCCGCGACCTGCATCGTACTTGTGCGACTCGGGGTAGGAAAAGTCCCCCTTGCTCTGGTCGATATCAATCGCCGCCTGCGTCCCGTAATCCAATACTGCTTTACTCATGTTCTGCTCCCTTCATTCTCAGTTTTATCCCGCCACCGGGATTTCCTCCTTCAGGAAATCGTAGCCCTTCTTCTCCAGTTCGAGGGCCAGCTCCTTGCTGCCGCTGCGCACGATCTGGCCATCCGCCAGCACGTGCACATGATCCGGTTCAATATAGTCGAGCAGGCGCTGATAGTGCGTGATGATCAGGAAACCGCGCTCCGGCGAACGCATTGAGTTCACCCCGCTCGCCACCACCTTCAGGGCATCGATGTCGAGGCCGGAGTCGGTCTCGTCCATCACGCAATAGCTCGGCTCCAGCATCATCATCTGCAGCACTTCGTTGCGTTTTTTTTCGCCACCCGAAAAGCCTTCGTTAACTGAACGCGTTGTGAACTGTCGATCAATTCCCAGTTGGTCCATCTTCTCGTAGAGTTCCTTGTAGTAGGCCACCGCATCGATCTCCTCGCCCTCCGGAAGACGCGCCTGGCGGGCGGCGCGGATGAAATTCGCCATGGTAACCCCCGGGACTTCCGCCGGGTACTGGAAAGCCAGAAAGAGCCCGGCCCGGCTCCGCTCGTCGATCTCAAGTTTGAAGAGATCCTGCCCGTCCATGCTAACCGATCCACCCGTCACCTCGTAGTCCTTGTGACCGGTAATGACCTTGGCAAGGGTGGACTTGCCGGACCCGTTCGGTCCCATGATGACGTGCACTTCACCGGGAGACACTTCAAGGCTCAGGCCCTTGAGAATATCGTTTCCGCCAATGGCGGTGTGGAGATTTGTGATAATCAGGCTCATCTTAACTGGGCAGGGATAGGAGCAGGATGAAGATCAGGAACCTTTGGGAAGGGATCCGCGGATGGTGACCTCCAGCTCGCTCGCCTCAATGCCATTCGGCAGGTCGAGAAGATCGGTAATCTGGCAGCCATCCTTGAATGAAATGTCGTGAATCGTTCCTGTCTGCTTGTCTTTAAAGTGGACATGGGACGACCGATTCACGCAGAAGCGAGATGGTTCACGGTCGAAGTTTACCCGAGTGATCAGCCCGTGATTCACGAGGGCATCCAGACAGTTGTAGACCGTGGCCAGGGAGATGGTGGGGATGTCTTCCTGAACCCGCCGAAAGACCTCGTTGGCAGTGGGATGGTCCCGCTTGTGGAGAAGGATACTGTAAACCCCCCGCCGCTGCTTCGTCATGCGAAGCCCCTGCAGCTCGGAAGGGATCTCCTTCGCCGCAGTCGGTAGTGCTTCACCGTCGTTGCTCACCATGCCCGGAAGCTACGTGAGCGAAACCAATTCTCAAGACATAATTAGAACTATTCTAATTACGTCAGGAAGAGAAATGGGATTCTGCCGTATCGATGGTAAGACGGGGTGATCATGACAGGGGAATTCCTGCCCCTGGGGTTCGTTACCGGAGAATTCATGGTGGCCACCGGACTCTTCGGGGCAGCACTCTCCCCCATCCCGATTGGCTGGAAACTCGAGTGGCGTGAGGGGGCGCAGGGACGTTCCCTGCCCCTCACCTGCCTGACGGCCTGGGGGCTCGCCACCATGATCTCGGGTCTCCTGCTCCTTGCTACTGTCGCTCTGATTATTCTCCCCATCGATCCGCCCATCATTGAAACCTCTCATGTTATCCTGCGGGTGGGCGGGGTCTCCACCCTCATCGCTTTCATTCCGGTCATCGCCACCGTCTTCATCACCTACTTCTTCGCGGCCCGGCACCGCGCCCGGGAGGTGATCTCGGGACTCGCCAAATCCCAACCCGGGACCCGGCATCCGGCCGAGGAAGCTCTTCCCGGCCCGGAGGGCTAATGCCCGCGCCAGAAGAGCACGGCGCATAGCAGGGTAAGCGCTCCGTAACCCAGTCCGCTGAAGGCCAAGATACGCCAGCGCTTGTCGCTGGCCGTCGCCCAGGTTGCCAGGTCGCGGAAGGTGTAGGGCATCCCCACCCAGAAGAGCCCCTTGGTGAGCAGGAGATAGGAGAAGATCGGGACCAGCAGACGCGTGGCCGGATCCTTGTTGAAGGAAGCCGCCAACAGCGGCCCGGTCACCATCAGGGCCAGCACTCCCAGGGCGCGCACGAAAAGAAACTCCTTCACATAAAGAACCATCCCCAGGAAGGCGATGGGGACGAAAAGGCGCAGCCACGGTTTCACCGCGTTGAACTCCCCGATGTCCATGCTCAGGAAGGACAGCAAACCCATGTCATCCGGGGCAATGAGAAGCCAGAACCAGGACATGCCCACCGCCAGAGTGTAGATTCCGGCGGTGTGGTGGCGCGGCAGCTTGATGAGCCACTCCTTGCAGACCTTCGCCTTCCAGGCCATCAGGCCGTGAGCACCCAGGAGATAGGCCGCCATGGCGTAGCCCGCAACACTGAGGGGAATACTTTCGTAGGGATGCGGACCCATTTCCGTGCGCGCTAGCTACGCCAGCACCGGGGGCAGGTAAAGGGCAAAGGCCGGAATTCTACCCAAACCACAGCTCCACCCGAGCCTGGAACTGGATTTTGAATCCGGAACATGTTCCGCTAGCCCCCCGCTACCGCTTTCCCAAAGAGGGTAAAGCCGGTGGAATCCTCGATTTCCACCTCGAATATACCCCCTGTCAGGCGCTCCCGGTCGCCGTTGAAAACGACGATCTTGTTTTGCGTGGTGCGCCCGCTCAGGCGCTTCTTGTTGGTCTTGCTGGGGCCCGAACAGAGGATCTCCTGGCGCGTACCGATAAGGGCCGCATTCTTGGGGACCGCGATCTCACCCTGGATACGCAACAGTTCCTGGTTCCGCTCTTCCTTCAACCGCTCCGGGAGTTGCCCGTCCATCTCGGCCGCAGGGGTGTTCTTCCGCTTGGAGTAACGGAAGATGAAGCTGTTGTCGAACTGCAGACGTTTCATGCAATCGACCGTAGCCTGGAAGTCCTCTTCCGTTTCGGTCGGGAACCCGACGATGATGTCGGTGGTGATGGCCATGTCGGGTCGCGTCGCCCTCATCTTCTCGCAGATCTCGATGAATTGCTCATTCCTGTAGGGGCGCCGCATCACCCTGAGGATGCGATCGCTTCCGCTCTGCATGGGAAAGTGAATATGCGAACAAAGCTTGGGAAGATAAGTGAAGGCCGCCACCAGATCGTCGCGATAGCCGATGGGATGAGGCGAAGTGAAACGAATGCGCTTGATCCCCTCCACCTCATGAACTGCCTCGAGAAGCTGTACAAAGGGTGACTTGCCCTCGACTTTCCCGAATTCGGTACGCCCGTAGAGGTTCACGATCTGGCCCAGGAGAGTCACTTCCTTGGTGCCCTGCTCCGCCAACTGTCTCACCTCTTCCACCACATCCGCAATGGGGCGCCCGCGCTCCCGCCCCCTCGTGTCGGGCACGATGCAGAAGCTGCAGCGCATGTTGCATCCCTGCATGATGGACACGAAGGCCGATGGCTTCTTCCCTGCCGCCACATGATCCCGAATGGTGTTCTGGCTCCCCTCCTCCGCACCGGTGTCCACCAGCTTCCCGTTCCCGGTTCCGGCACCCGGGATCCGGATTCCCTCCTCCTCGACGGTATGGCCCTCAAGGGACATCGAGAGCTCATCCATTCTCTCCTCCATCCGTTTGCGCAGGATGTCATCCACGTAGCCAAAGACCCGGTGGTACTTCTGCGTCCCCACTACCAGGTCGAGATGGGGGATGCGCTCGAAAAGTTCCTCTCCCCGGCTCTGCGCCATGCAACCCATGAAACCATAAACCACATGGGCCCGCTTCTCACGGTGCTTGCCCATCATTCCCATCTTGCCCAGCGCCTTCCGCTCGGCCTGGTCGCGCACCGAGCAGGTGTTGACCAGGATGGCATCGGCCTCCTCTTCTTCACGGGTGAGGGTATAGCCTCCCTCCACGAACATCCGGGCAACCTGCTCGGAATCACGTTCGTTCATCTGTCATCCGTAGGTCTTGACGAATACTTTGGGCACGACTCTTCCCGTGCATGCTGACGACGGGACGGAACCCTTAGCGTCCCTGCCGCAAAAGATCAACCTCCGGCTTCTTTGGCACCAATTGAAGCTGGAGCCGCAATCCATGGCATAAGGAGTGCTTTTTCGGCCCTCCCTCGCCCCGGGTTTCTGCTACAATGGCCGTGTTGGCTCCACAAATCGACATCTTCATCCTCTACCTCGCCACCGAGCGT
>Ga0310342_100000542_pt1 | contig 21493 bp, 13 predicted proteins | sample S15DNA20500_MG_FD_206155 | JGI IMG/M metagenome (GOLD analysis project Ga0310342, IMG submission 206155) | Marine microbial communities from station ALOHA, North Pacific Subtropical Gyre - S1503-DNA-20-500_MG | ecosystem: Environmental > Aquatic > Marine > Oceanic | place: Pacific Ocean: North...
ACGCCGCTCGAGCCTGGAAAAATTCGATCTCTTGATGTCCGTCAGAGATCAAATTGAATTACACCAGGGAGACCTTCTTGATCAACTCTCCTTGATCCGCCTGCTCGAACGTGTCGAACCTGGTGAAGTCTATAACCTGGCAGCACAAAGCTTCGTTCCGACCAGCTTTGAACAGCCTTTACTGACTGGTGAGTTCAATGCACTGGGCGTGACACGAGTGCTGGAAGCAATCCGCCTGGTCGATCCGTCGATCCGCTTCTACCAGGCCAGTAGTAGCGAAATGTTTGGGAATATTCGGGAAGAACCACAAACGGAAACCACTCCCTGCTGGCCCCGCAGTCCCTACGGCGTCGCGAAAGTGTACGGACACTGGATCACCATCAACTATCGGGAAAGTTACAACCTGTTCACCTGTAACGGGATCCTCTTTAACCATGAATCTCCCCTGCGCGGAAAAGAATTTGTTACACGCAAGATCACCGATGCAGTTGCCCGCATCCATCATGGAATCCAGAAAAAACTAAAACTTGGCAACCTGGATGCACAACGTGACTGGGGATTCTCGGGGGATTATGTGCGCGCCATGTGGATGATGCTGCAACATGACAAGCCAGACGATTACGTCATTGCTACCGGCGAGAAACGCACCGTGCGAGAATTCCTGCAACATGCCTTCGATCACGTAAACTTGAACTGGGAAGATCATGTCGAAGTTGATCCTGCCCTCCTGCGACCCGCGGACGTTAATACGCTCTGTGGAGATGCAACCAAGGCCCGGCAAACCCTCAACTGGAAACCAGAAGTCTCCTTTACCGAACTCGTGAACATGATGGTCGAGGCCGATCTGCAACGCGTGGCAGAAGAACTCAATTAATCATCCGACAACCACCACAAACCCGTCGAGCGACAAGCCCTGAACACCTATCCGCAGGAGTCCTTGCCGAGTGAAGGCCCTCATCACCGGAATCACCGGATTCGCAGGTTCCCACCTGGCTGAAGCCCTGCTCGCTGCCGGGGACCAGGTACTCGGACTGACCCGCCAGGATAACTGGCCAACAAATCTTCCCGCGAAACTGGCCGCGACTGTCGCACTACTAAAATGGGATATCACGCAACCAGTCGCAACAGAATTACAGGCTGCCGTAGCAGAATGGAAACCAGATTGCTGCTACCACCTGGCCGCTGTTAGCATTCCCGCTGATTGTGGTACCACGACCCCGACCCCGGCGGCCCTGGCCTGCAATGTGGCAGGCACCCAACACGTCATTGACCTGGTGACCACCCTCCCCCAGGTCCCACGATTTCTGCTCACCAGCAGCAATCACGTCTACGCACCAGTGGACGCCATGGATCCCGTCGTTAGTGAAGAAGCACCCGTGAACCCTGAATCCGCTTACGGAAAAACAAAACTCGCAGCCGAAGCCATCGTCCTACAAGCTGTCCAAAGTCAACAACTCAAAGCCTGTATCGCAAGAAGCTTTCAACACACCGGTCCCCGCCAACAAGCGAGACTGATGGTCCCCGAATGGGCCTGCCAGTTTGCCCGGGAAACAGAGACCGTCCGCGTTCAAACACTCGACAGTTATTTAGACCTCAGTGACGTACGGGATGTCGTACGGGCCTACCGTGCTATCATACGACAGGAAACCAGCGGCGCCATCTACAACGTGGGAAGTGGAACTGCTATTCGCAGTGGTGACGTCTGTGAACTCTTCCAACAACGTGTTACCCCACGCCGTCAAATCGAAGAACTTTCCCCCGGCCAACGACAACATCCAATTGCTAATATCAGCCGGTTGCAGAAAGCAACCGACTGGCAACCCATCATCAAACTGACCCAAACGATCGAAGATACACTCGGCTACTGGAAAGAGCAGCATGCCTGACATGGCTAGCAGCTGACAGAACCTATTTTCACTCATCCGTAAAGTCACTCTAGCCGATAAACTCTCCACGGGATTTAAAGAGTCTCCCGGTACGCAACAACCAGACTACACTTTGGCGAAAACACCTGAAAATTGAGTATCATGCGATCCCGGATGTTCGTTCGTCAGACCAGCGTGCTAACACTACTACTGAGCTATCTGCTAGCACTTCCCTTGCAGGGACAACAAGTCGATCCACCGGCTGGTACATTACCGGAACAGGAAGTGATCCCTGCTGTTCCCGATGATCAACTACCGGAAATCGGTATCACGCCGGATTCTAATGAGCCTCTGTCACCCTGGTTACGAAGAGGTTTAGAGCAAACGGAGCCTGGCTTATTTGAGGGCGGTTCACGTTCACGCCGTTCCATCTGGGATGACCCGTCGCATCGAACCCGGATTGATCTGCAACAGTTACAGGAGCGTGCACCTGCTGACATGTTCCAGGCTTTGGAACGCGAGGTTGGGGTGTTAATGCAGCGGACTCAGCGGGGAGCAGCCGCCCCCTTTATACGCGGGTTAACCGGCCAGCAGGTCTTGATCCTGGTCGACGGCATTCGACTCAACAACGCGACCTTCCGGCTCGGTCCAAATCAATATTTCAATACCATTGATCCCGGCATGGTCGACCATATCGAGGTCCTGCGCGGACCCCAGACGGTGCTTTACGGGGCCGATGCCATAGGTGGCGTCATCAACGTCGTGACCCGTAACGCGGCTCAACAATTCTCCAACTACTACCAGGCGGGGCAATGGACACATCGTTACAGTTCGGCGGACAACGGCTATGCAACGCGTTGGAACATAGAGGGTTCGACAACCAATGCCTCGATGTTCGCTGGTGGCGGGTACGGGAACATCAATAACCTGGACCGTGGTGGTAATCTTGGTCGCCAGCCGTGGACGGACTATGCCCACTATTCCGGGGACATCAAGTTTAATTACCTGGTCGATGAACAGCATATGCTCACCGTTGCTTTGCAGCACTACGAGCAGGAGGATGTCGCTCGCAGTGATCGGCACCCAAATCGTTTAACTGTTTTCGACCCGCAACAGCGTTCCCTGATCTACTTACGTTACCAGGGAGCCAATCTTCCCTATCTTTTTGATCGCTATGCTTTCACGGTCTCTTATCACCGCCAGCGACAAGGAAGCAGCGATCATAAGCTAAGCACCACGAACCTGGACGTGGGTGAAGTGGACAATCATACTTTTGGTTTAAGCTGGCTGATGTCCACTGATCTCTGGGAGTGTGGCCAGTTAACCTATGGATTTGATCATTATCACGACGAGGTCAACGCTTTCAAGAATCGGTTTGACTCTACAACAGGCAGTTTCGTGGAAACCCGCACGCCCAGTTATCCAGATGATGGTCTTTATGAACAAACGGGAGCCTTTCTACAGTGGGATGTTGATCTCTCCACGCGGCTCTCAGCAGTGGCTGGCGTTCGCTACAGCCACATTGCCGCGGCCGCCACACCAATTGTGGACGTCGACCATGACAGTAACCCTCTTACCCCGGACATCCCGACCCCGGTGAACATCAGTCCCACCTTTGATAACTGGTCGGCCAGCATCGGACTCAACTACCAGGTCGACGAGCAATGGCTACTGGTTGGTTCAATTTCCGAGGGCTTTCGGGCACCCAATCTCGATGACCTGGCGGCCACGAACGACAACGTACAGCAAAGTTCGGCGGACACGCCGAGTATCGACCTGCAGCCGGAACAAAGCCTCAGTTATGATGTGGGAGTGAAGCTACAACGACCCTGTTTGCGAGCTGAATTCTATTATTTCTGGATGAACATTGATGACATGATTCTACGCACGCCATCCGGGAGTATTGGTTCGACAACCCTCTTCTCACGTAGTAACCGGGACTCCCATATCAATGGTCTGGAATGGTCTGCTCAATATGACCTGGTTGACAACTGGACCTTCTACGGCCAGATGTCCTATTACCTGGGAACTGATCTGGTGCGAAATGAGCCACTAAGTCGAATCCCACCGACACAAGGTGTCTTGGGGCTGCGCTGGCAGGACCCCTGTCGTAGCCAGTACTTTGATTTCTTTGCCTGGCTAGTGCGACGGCAAGACCGCTTGAATTTCCAGGACATCTCCGATACACGGATCCCGGATGGTGGAACTCCTGGCTACGCAACGTTCAATTTGCGCTGGTCAAATAGGTTCTCGGACACCCAACGGATTACGCTTGAGTTGGAAAACTTGCTGGATCGATCCTACCGGGTTCACGGCAGTGGTGTCGACGGTGCCGGGATTTCCGCCAACATCGGCTACGAACGGCTTTTCTAGGTCTTTAAGAAGACTCTCGAAGCGAACCACTTGCTCTTTGAGTCACTTTCAACCGATAATGGCTTTTAGTCCCAACAGGGCGACCTTGCCAGTTTTATTGTTCGTGTCCGGAGTGGCCATTCCTTGTCAGCGTTGCCCGTCATCGACTTGATTCCTTGCCGACCGAAAAAAACCGGCAAGAAACTACGCTGGGCACTCACCGCGTCAATACTGATTCACACCTGTGGCCTTTGCGGACTGGCGGCCCGCTACTCAAGACTGCTCGTTCTACCAGTCCACGTTTCCACGAGTCATGCGACTGAAACGATCGTGCTCAGCGCTACAGCCGAAGAACGTACTCCCATCGAAGCAGATGCACTGCTGGCAGAAAGCGCCGTCACGATTTTTCCTCACCAGGCGATCATGGGCTCTCACGTATTCCATGACACGCCCTCGACCGATGTTGCTCTGTCCGAACTGTTAACGGAAATAACACTGGCAGACAATCTCGAACCACCAACAGAGACCTACGACAGCCAGCAGCCGGCAATCCCGCTACTGACCGAAACCATTGATTTCATTGAAGAAGATCTGCCGGCAGAGAAGGCTGTTGTAAAAACCGTTAAACCCACATCGCAAGCCAGTGACTCCACGGCAAAGCTGACACCGCCAGATTTAAAGGGCAATGTCCTTCCGCGTTATCCGGAACGGGCCAGGCGACTCGGTTGGCAAGGACGGGTATTGTTACGGATTTGGATCAACGAACAGGGATCGGTCACGCGTGTAGAAGTGGAAGAAAGTAGTGGTTATTCGTTGCTAGATGCCGCAGCAGTCACTAGTGTCCGCACATGGCGTGTTCAACCGGCCCAGCGCAATGGCCAACCTGTCGCCGGTTCCTGGTTACTACCGATTCGATTCCGCCAGCCCTAGCAACTGTCATCAGGGAACAGTTGATCACACACTGGCAAAGGTTCTGCTCATGTGCGGCCGATTTGCTTTACGCAGTTCTTTGCATCAATTAGTCGATCAATTCTTGCTGGCGAGCAGTCCCGACCTCTCGCTAAAACCCCGCTTCAACATCGCACCGACGCAAACAATCGTAGCGCTGCGACGCCCGACTGGCAGCCCAGCCCGGGAACTGGCTGGCTTTCATTGGGGGCTCATCCCTTCCTGGGCCAAGGACCCTGCGGTCGGCAATCGCATGATTAATGCCCGCAGTGAAACCGTTGCAGAAAAACCCTCCTTCCGGGCAGCCTTCAAAACTCGGCGCTGCCTGGTTCTCACGGATGGCTATTACGAATGGCAACAACGGGGCAGTCGTAAACAGCCCTATTTTTTTCACCGCAGCGATGACCAGCCATTTGCCTTCGCGGGATTGTGGGAACGCTGGCTGGACCCCCAAACGGGGAACAACAAAGAGACAGCGACTATCCTGACGACCGAGGCAAATGAGCAAATAGCACCTTTTCATCACCGCATGCCAGTGATCCTGGAGCCAGAGAATTACGATTCCTGGCTGGATCCTGAACTGAGCGACCGATCCGTGCTGGAAACCCTACTGACTGCTCCACCATCCGAGGCCCTGATCATCGATCCGGTCAGCACCCTGGTGAACAGCCCCCGCAACGATGATTCACGCTGCCTCGAGCCACCCCGGGAGCTCTTCTAGAGACGCTGCAAGTTAGCGGGGAATAGTTCGCAGGGTGTAATAAGCTTCCGCAGGATGAAACGGCTGTTGAGCAGATCCCGCCAGATCTTTGAGGCGAAATTCGTAGACAAATCCTTGCCGCAAGTCGTTGAGATGCAATTGCACACTCATCCCGTCGGCAGCCACCACGGCCTGGGAAGGTTTTTCAATGCGGCGATCTTTATCGGACCCGCCGTAGGCTGGAGTAGAAACACGCGTATAGGAAATCACCGAATAGTTCTCCAGGCTGGCTGCCCGCTGACGATCGACAGGACGAGTAAATACTATTTTAAACCCGTCAGGCTGAGCGCGAACTTCTGCAATGCCAGCAACGAGTTGCTTGGGATTAAAACGCATTTGAACCAGCGAACCGATGTTATTGCCACCACCCCAACCGCTGTCTCGAATACACCCGACATAAAGTTCCCCGCGCGGCGAAACCGCGCACGATAAGGGACCAACAAATGTCTCCCGCTCGCCAGCAACATCAAAACTAAACGGATAAGCGGCTCCCTGGATCGTATTTCCCACCTGCTGCAAACTCATGCGAACCAGCCGCCGGGTATCGTATTCACAGCCCACCAGATGTCCTTCAAAGGGCCCAAACTGACTCCCAGCTTTTTCCGCTAATAGCTTGGCTGGCGTCTCCAGGAAACAAATGCCATTGACGCTTCGTGTCCACGGATGCGGAATATCAATGGCCGGAGGAGTTAACGGTGGAGCAAAACCATCACGGCGTTCCACCTTGTTCAGAAACCCGTAACGGGCACCCGCGACAACGTGATTCAATTCATTAAACGGGTTGTAATTCCCCTGGTTGTCCGTCACGAACAACTGTCCCTGACGGTTCCTCGCAATCCCTGTCGGAAAACGGTGTCCACCGGTCAGTTTCTTCAGCCGAAACGCCTCTGGATTGCTGCTGGTGGGAGCCTGCGGCACCAGCTTCACCACTTTACCACGCAAGTGAGCGGCCGCCAGTGAACGATCGTCCTGTTGGCAGGCAATGGCAATGTAATAATTGCCTTGCTTGTCTCGCGGTAAACCAATTGCCCAATCATGGTAGTCGGTGGTATGTCCCCAGCCTGAGGCCAGCGTCACGACACGATCAGCTCGCCCGTCACGATTATCATCAAACAGCCGTAACAACGCATACTTGTTGATCACGTCGACATGGTCTGCATGAGCAGCAATCCCAAAGGGAGCCGCCAGCTCATCACTAAAGGGACTGACCTGGTCCTCCATGCCATCGTTATTCGTATCCACTCCGCGCCAGACCCGTCCCTTAAGTGACGTAAAAAACAAATGGCCAGCTGGATCCCAACTCATCGCCGTCGGCATCAAATCGCCCGCTAATGGTAAACGGACGGCATCAAAACCAGGCACGATACTGAGAGCGACCGGCTTCGGTGGTTTTACACTGGGCAGTAGTTGTGGAAACCGATCAATCGGAAAATCACTGCTGTACATCAAATCCAGACGCACTGGCTGATCCGGTTTGGACGACCCGGCTACCTGCAGCCAACCATCCGCGGCCAGTTTACCACCGGTTCCCGGCAAACGAATCTGCACACCCCCGTCTTGCAGTAGATCGATCTGACGAGACGCCAGTTCGATCTTTTTCCCCGGCAACTGCTCCGGTTCTGCTACCCGCAACAGCAAGGCTGCTCCCGCAGGTATCCCGGAAACTTCCAGTTGCCGCTGCCAGCCGGACAAACGACCGCTCGCCGGCAGGGCAGTTAATCGTTCCTGAACGGTTACCACCAGTTTTTCAGTACTGCCTGTATCAAAATGAAGTCTTCGACGAAACTGAATTCCTCCTTTGATGTGTTGCCACTGGTCAAGCTGTGTCAAGAACTGCCCCTGGGCGACCGGCGCCAGGCGACGGTCTGCCAGTTGCAATTGCAACTGGCTCTGCTTTCCCTTGATTGTCATCCAGGACTTTTCTGGCACATCCCAAAACCATGTTTTTCCCTGGGTACGCTGATGGGCCACGTCTCCCTGCCACCAGCCAATCAGCCGATTCGTCTGCAGATCGAACAAGATATTGTGACGATTTGGCAAGCCGATCAACAATGGTTTCACGTAAACATCCGCACCCACGTGGAGCACGTCGGTCAACACAGCCGACAACTCGTGGCGATCCGCAACACCCGAGCGACGCACGATCCGAACAGCGCCAGAAGGTGGAGGTTTAAAGCCCGGCTGATTCAACACGCGCCACACCGCGTCTAATTGTTGATCCACATCGTCATCCAAGACACCTTTCACTGCCAGCTTGATCGAGGGCATCTCCATGCGAGGAACCATCCGGATGGGGTTACGCACAAACCGGTCAAACCACTCTCTGCGAAGGCGTGTTGACAAACCGCTCAAATCGGGGCCTCGTGCATTTAACGGAGCCTTGACAGGTTTCACACCCCCAATCTCATGACAACTGGTACAACCAAAGCCCGCGGTTGTTACCAGCCGTCGTCCAGCTGCCTGCACAACGCGCTCGGCTACTGCTGGCAACGGCGGTACGGTGGCTGGCCCACCGGCCGCCATACGATCCGTTGCAACCAGGTGCTCGACCAGGTCAGTTACTTGAGTCTCGGTCAGAGGAAAACGCGGCATCCGCACGTGCAACCAGGGCCGGTGTACGGGTCCCTCTCGTTGAATCACTTTCTTTAACGCCTGGTCATGCAACTTGTCACCCACGCTATTCAACGAGGGAGGAGTCATCGCAGGCAACAGCGAAGCCAACGCCGTGTGGGCTGCTGCGACCTTCGGCAACCCGGGAACAATTCCTGCCTCTTCGTAGCGGGCGTGGCAGGCCAGGCAATTCTGTTCGCGCAGCAGTTGAACAGCATCGACCGTCGCCGGTTGCTTGCCAGGCTTGGGCTGCGCTACAGCGCCCACGAACTCCTGGACCGCGGCTCGATCTGCTGCCAACAGGCGATAGCGCGGTTGAGTCGCAGCAACTTGCCCGGTCCCACTACAAGCGGTCTGCCATTTCGATTCCGGGCCCAGCGGGCGAGCAGTCACTGCCGCCGGCACAATCTTCTGGTTCGTTTCATGGCAGGAAGTGCAGCGGAACTTCTGAACTAGTGATTTCCCCTGCTCAACTTGTTGCGGGGTAAACTTGCCAGCTGAACCAGCTGGCTGGGTACCTGCTGCGGTCAGAGTCTTCAAGTACTCCGCCAGATCCAGGCGCTCTAAGGGCGTCAACTCGAAAGTGGGCATCCGGTGCTGCGGATTGATTCGCTGGGGAGCTTTCAACCAGGAGGCAAAAAAGTCACCCGTTCGTTTATCGGCAACCTTGCTCAGCGAACCACCACCAAACAGATTCGCCGTGCCGAGTTCCCCTACCTGGTGACAGGCCAGGCAACCGGTGGTCATCAGTAACTGCTGACCAGCCTTGGCATCCGCGGTCGTCCGGGGCTTGTCTCCCTTCTTCTTGCCATTGTTCTTCTTCGCCGGCTTGACCGGTTGTTTCGACTTCAGCGACAGCGATTTGGACTGGCTCCAGAGGTAGGCCACGATCGCTTCGGCTTGCGAGCGGTTCAAATCAAAGTCTGGCATCTGCCGCTGGTTGGGATCAGCATGGTGGCTACCAGCCAACCGGCTAATCAACCAGCCTGGTTGCATAGTCCCTTGCAAATGCTGTAACGACGGTGCCTTGGCAGTCGCTGGTTGCCCGGGAATTTCGTGGCACTGGGTGCACCGCAGGGCACGAACCAACTGGTGGCCGCGATCAAAACGATTCTTCGGAGTCTGCTCGGGATCGTGATACCATTGCTTCGGATCAACGGACTCCCACTGGAAGCCTGGACCCGTCCAGTACAGAACCAGTTGCCCCCTGGCACTCTTGGATCGATAAGTCACGCGCAGTGGGTGCCAGCCAAAAGGAAGTTCGATCGGCTTGGAAACCAGCCAGCCGGCTTCACTGGTTTGACCATCAAGCAGCAATTGACCATTTAATTTCAACTGGAGTTGCCCGTTCACGTAGGCGGCCAGTCGATAAGGTCCGTTAACCTGGGACATCAGGTATCCCTGCCAGGTGACCGAGAAAGGGCCGGGCGTCAGTCGGGAATCCGGCCCCGCCTGCTGCCATGAAAAGGCCAGGCGAGAATCAACTCGGCGACAACGGCTGCCATCCGCGGCCTGGTAATCGGCCACCAACCCAGCGCGGTATTGGTCGTCTAAATCGGCGGGCAACTTCGTTTGTGCCCGACCTGTCTGGGCCAGCAAAAAGAACGCTGCCAGGAAAACCACTGGTACCCGCCGTGGAATTTGATTCATCGATTCTGTTTCGCCCCCGGTATCGTGTGTCAGTCGTCTTACCCCAGCGACCGGTCGACTGATGCTAGTCTACAAAGCGACGGGAAAAGCACAATCAGGGACTGACTTCGACCATGTACAGGTCGGTGCGACCGGCCCGCTCGGAAACCAGGGCGATTCGTTTGCCATCGGGGTGCCAGGCCGGATAATCATCTCGATCCGGGTGCCTGGTAACACGCTGCAAGCCCGAACCGTCCAGGTTCATGACATACAATTCACGGTTTCCATCGCGCTGACTGATAAAAGCAATCCGTTTACCGTCATGAGAAATAACGGGACGAATATCTTGCATGGGAGAGTTCGTGAGACGTTTCACTTCTTTCCCGTCAGATTGCATCGAGTAGATTTCGTAATTTCCGTCACGCGTGGAACCAAAAATAACCGTCTTACCGTCGGGCGTGTAAGCGGGCCAGTTATCAATTCCTTGCCCGTCGGTCAGTGCCTTTCGATCCTGGGCTTCCATGTTAACGGACCAGATCTGTTGACTCCCCTTTTCGGGAAAGCAATAGAGAACGCGTTTTCCTTGCGGTGAGATCGCTGGACTGCGCATGCCGGAAAAACCACCGGCCGGTTTAACCTCTGAGCTCTTGACACCTTGCAATTCACGAATGACCAGCGCCAAGCTCAAGTTTCCGCGGCTCTGAATAAAGGCATAGTATTGACCGTTTGCAGAAAACGCCGGGGAAAACTCTGACTTGGGAGCATTCTTATGAAACGGTTCGGTACTCCCATCACGCATGTTACGACGCATCAATCGCATCTTGTCACTCGACTCATCCACCACGTAAACCAGTGTGTCGCCGTTATCGATAAAGACCGGATCTCGCTTGATGCGACCATCACTGGTCAGCCGGAGTTCTTCGGCACTGATCACGGGCATCTGCAGGAGACCGAAAAGTAACAGGACCGGGCAAAACCATTTCGCGATCCGATAAGAAAGATTCGAGCAGCGAGTATTCATCGGCAGGTTACACCAATTCTTCAATGACATTACCGCCATCGAGTACTTGCATCTCAGCCCGCTGCTGGGCCGTCACACCACATAGTTCAGCAACAGTCGTGCCCGCCATCAGCGGTGTGATCGGATCCGTCACGGGATCTTCTCCGCGTGCATCACTCTCACCAATCACCCGCCCCGGTTCGATCCCGGCACCTGCCCACATTGAGAAGTAGCAGCGCGGCCAGTGATCCCGTGCCGCTCGTTTATTGATCTTCGGGGTACGACCAAATTCTCCCATCGCCAGGACCAGGGTTGTCTCTAACAGCCCACGCTGTTTCAAATCATCCAGCAGAGCTGAAAACGCCCGGTCAAAGATGGGACCATGACGATCCTGCAATAACTCGAAATTGTAAATGTGGGTGTCCCAACCAAAATCGCACCCGGGCGACATGGCCTCCACGTACTCACTCCAGTTTACCTGGATGTAGGGCACTTCCGCTTCCACCAGCCGCCTGGCCAACAGGCAACTCTGGCCGAACTTCGTGTAACCGTATTGTTCCCGGGTCGATTCCGATTCTTGCGTCAAGTCAAACGATTTCACGGCCTCGGGCTTCGTTAACAGGTTGTAGGCCGTCTGGTAAACGCGGCTCCAGTTAGCTACCTCTGATCCGTCAGTCAATCGCCTGGTCTCATCAATCCGTGCTAACAAGTCCTGCCGGTTGACGATGCGGTCAGGGGTCAACCCATCGAGCAATCGCAGCCCAGGCAGTTCCACTTCACCCAGTGGTGTGCAATTAACCAGGAATGGATCGTGGGCGGGCCCTAATGTCCCACCACCATAGCCTTTAATCCTGCGAGGAAGATCTCGCGGAATCCCCCGCCCCACGTAAAAGAACGGAGGCAAATCACCTGGTCGCTGCTGGGCCTTGGAAATAATTGCCCCAAAGTTCGGCTGGACCGGTCCCGGCGACTCCTCGTAGCCAGTCAGGCCCACCGTCCCGGCACCCGGATGCCCACCGTTGGAGGAAACCATCGAACGTACTAACGTAAACTGGTCAGTCCGTGTGGCCAGCTGTGGCAACAGTTCCGTAAACTGGATCCCGGGAGTTTTTGTTTGAATCGGGCAGAAGGGTCCCCGATATTCCTGCGGCGCTTTGGGTTTGGGATCAACCAGATCCAAATGGCTGGGAGCACCCCAGAGCCAAACCAGGATCACGGATTTCGCTCTCCCCTGATCAGCAGCCTCTGCGACACGCGGCAGGCCAGTGGCTGAAAACGCCAATGGCAATCCCGCGCTCAGCTTCAAAAACGAACGGCGGCTAACACCAGCACAAGTTCGTGATCGAAAGTTTCCCACGTGGAGCATTACTGGTTTACCCTTCAAACGCTAATCAATTGTGTGCTACTACCGCTTCGCTGAATTACTATCTTACCATAATATTTCAGCGACCGTCTGTAGAGATTCAGCGGCGAGAAATACCCGCTTTCTTAAAAACGGCCGCCATATTTCGATAACAGGTCCTGGCAGCCACCGTCGCGTCGTATTGGGGTTGCCGCCAAACTGCACTGCTCACCTCGCAGCAAATATCCCCCGCGTAACCCCCAGCGGCAAGTGTCTTGAGCAAGGTAACATAGTCGATCGTGTTGGCCTCACCCGGCAGGGCAAAGGTCACCTTACCATCCTGCTGTACTGCATCTTTGACAGCCACGTGAGCCAGGTAAGGGAGCGCTGTACGAATGGTCTCCTTCAAATCCAACTGCCGAAAAGCATAGTGGCTGTAGTCATAGCACATCTGGATCGACGAGTTCTTTCCCAGCTGCTCAATCAACCAGACCGCTTCGCGCGGTTGTGACATGCCGCCGCCGCGATGTGGCTTGATGGCAATGATGGTCTTCGTCGAGCGGGCCACTTCACTCCACTTACCCAGCCGATCCACGAACAGCTGCTTGGATTGCTGCCAGTTCTTGCCACCCAACACCGTCTGGATAATGGGAGGCTGCTGTGGAGAAAGATCATGTGCCAATTCGGCAGCCTCTCGAAGACGACGAATATTTTTTTCCTGAGCCGCCTTTTCTCCGCTGGGCCGCAAATTCTCCATCAGCGAGGCCAGGCTTAAACCAGATTGATCAATCTGTCGCCGGATGGCCGCCCGCCGTGACTTAGGCATTTTTTGAGGCTCTGCATCCCAGCCCTCGGTCGCGGTTAACTCCACCGCGTCGTAACCGATCTCGGCCAGCAACTTGATAGCCGCCTCGGTTTTCATGCCCCGTGTGCCATAGGTACCAAAGCCGAGCGTCAGTCCGCTGCGCTGCCGTTTACTCGCCGCTCGCCCCCATATTCGTGCAGCCGGTAACAACGTAGAAAGGCCAGTGCAAGCCGCACCGCGTAACATCATTCGGCGTGTCCAAGGTTGCATGAGTGCTCCTCGTTGACATTTCCAAACAGATAAACCGACATCTTTCCCTGCTCGCTAATTGCTCCACCACTACTGGGCCGCTAAAGTAGGTTCAGTCGTAGTAGCGAAAAAATCGCGGGCGCTCTTCACATTCTATCACCTGCCAGCGCAGATACCACGAGTCATCGCAGGCAACGTAGCTTATCCCAGGATCAATAACATGCGAGTGCACCTTGCCTACCGCAATCCCCTGCCCCTCTGCTGGCAACTCTCACGGAGGGCGATCGTAACCGTCATCGTTCTGTTGGCTTTTTTTCCCATGGTCAGCAGTCCTTTACTCGGCCCTCAGTCGCGGGCAGTGGAAGACACCGAAGGACCTCCAGTGGTCTTTTACGCGATGGGAGATGTCCCCTACGTACCGGAAGAAGACAAATTGTTGCCCCGGCAGATCGCCGAGATTCCTGACGATGCTCAGTTCCTGGTTCACTTGGGCGACATCAAAGATGGAACCACCCCTTGTGATGAAACCATCTACCAGAAAGTAGCCAGCATGCTGGCGAAGTCGAAGGTTCCCACGTTTATCATCCCGGGAGACAATGAGTGGAATGACTGTCAGAAACCTGAGCAGGGCTGGAAGTACTGGCAAAAACATTTCCGCCGGTTCGATCAGCGCTGGAAACACGATTTTCAACTATCGCGGTCCAAGAAACATGATGAGAACTTTATTTTCGTCCACCGCCAAGTTCTATTTGTCGGTTTAAATCTTGTCGGCGGACGTGTGCACGACCCGCAAGAGTGGAAGTCTCGGCACCGTGATAATCTCGACTGGACGACGGATGCCATCAAGCAACACGGAAAACAGGTCCATGCCATGGTGATCCTGGCTCATGCAAATCCACAACCAAACCATGATGATTTCTTCAAACCCCTGGTGACAGCAGCTCAACAGTTTGCCAAGCCGATCCTTTACCTGCACGGGGATGGTCATCATTGGATCAAGGATCAACCCTGGGAAGCCAAGAACATCTTACGGGTCCAGGTCGATCAGGGAGGAAAAGCCCCCCCGCTTAAGATCACGATCCACAAGAATCCTGAGGAAGCATTTCAATTTGATCGGCGCAAATAGCAGGCCACCTACTCTCGCAGAGGCCAGCTCTTATTCACGGCGAGCGACCAGAATCGTCGCCAGGTAGAAGAGGCCGACGAGTGCCAGCAGGCCTTTAATCTGGTCAAAAAGAGTGCCACGGGTAAACCGTTGCCAGCCCGTTTCACTACCCATACCATGGCCCAACGGACCTGAGACCGGAACCATCTTGAAGCCCGTGGACGAATCCACTGCTGGTTGTTGCCGGGCGGATCGAACCGGTACCAGGCGAAATTCCGCCTTGGTTGTTTCACCAGCAGACGTCTTCAGCGAATCTTGGGGAGAAAGTGGCGACTGGTTTGTTGGCTCCAATTGAGCGACCGAGTCCGGGGTTAGCTCGTCCTGATCGAGATCTGCAATGGGCAATCCCTCGGAAGCATTTTCAGCTTCAGCGGCTTGGTCATCACCTTGTTTCTCCGGCAAACCGGCAGTCGGGGAAGCTTGTTCGCCCTCCAAACTTGGAGATGCGAAGGGCAGCGGCTTGGCGGTCGGTTGGCTGGCCAGTTGCCCCAGGGGGTTCAATTGTTGCAGAAGCGGGTCAAGAAACTGTTGGACTCGACCAGAATAACTGCCCGAGGTTGTCCCCCGCCCGGCTCCAAAAAGTACGCCGGACAATTCACCTTGCTCGTTAAAAATGGGACCGCCGCTGTCACCTTGCCTGGCTTCCACGGACAGCTCCAACATTTCATACGGAAAATTCAAACCTGGTGCAACGTATTGAGTGCACTTCCCTGCAGTCATGCGGTATTGGCCCGAACCATATCCGGCAATCGCCAGTGGATCACCTGGCCTGGCTGCTCGAGCAGCTATCGGGACAGCATCAACCTTCGGAGTCCAGATCACCAGGGCTGCCAGATCCCAATTGCGATCTTTTTTCGCAACCCGTGCGGAACTACGAAAACCGTCCGGAAACGCCACGGTAATTTTACCCTTGGCATCACGGATCACATGCCAGTTGGTAATTACCATACTTACTTTTTCGCTGCGCGCAATCAGTGTTCCAGATCCGTAGGACGTACCATTGCCGTCATCAACGATGATCCGTACTACAGCGGGATGAGGTGTCTGCCAGTTACTGCGAGGCGTGTTCCAGGCACGTGGTTTTGATCCCTCTTCGGCAAACAAAGCAGGCTGAGCAGTCGCAACCAGGCATAAAGATATCAGCGAACAAATCATGGCCGCTCGAAAGCTGGCAGCGCAGCGAGATCTGTCCACGGGCGTGGATGGCAGCACAAAACAATAGAGAGTTCTTAAAACAATCACGAGTCGGTCCACAATACGAGAAACAAATGTTAACAATTAACCCTGGTGCACATTCATATCATCGTCCGGACCTCGAGAAAAACCGTATGAATCCAGCAGTTGACCGCATCTACCGTGCAACAGGAAAAACACGTATAGGCAGCATTTCGTTCGCTGCTATCGGCACAATCCGACCGACAAGAACACCCTTGGTATACCATCTGTACACGTTGTGGCAGTCGTATGATGCAACCGGTCCACTGATCAAGAAAGGGCGGATCAGAACGATCAGAACAGTTCTGCCAATGGTTTCCCATTGTTCTGAACTGCGTAGTGCGGGCGGCCCCGCGGGTCCAGGTAAGTGGTATCGAGCGGAACTCCCATGTGGCGATAAATGGTCGCTGCCAGGTCGCCAGGAGTTACCGGTCGGTTGCGAATCTGGCTACCATCGCGCTCCGTGGACCCAATCACCTGGCCGTGACGCAAGCCGCCTCCCGCCAGGACCATCGACATCACGACCGGCCAATGATTGCGACCATCGATACTTTCCTGGGTACCAATATTCGGCGTGCGGCCAAATTCACCCATGGCAATGACCAGTACATCGTCCAACAGGCCACGCTCTTCAAGGTCGGCAATCAGTGTCGTATGCAGGTGATCGAACAATGGCAACAGCGGGCCTAACCCCTTGGAAATTCCTCCGTAAACACCTCCCGGAATTCCATGGTTATCCCAAGTCCCAGAAGCCGTGTGGTAACTCAAGTCAAGGGTCACGAAACTGACTCCCGCTTCCACCAGCCGTCGCGCTAACAGCGTTTGCTGACACCATAGATGCTTCCCGTACCGGTCGCGAGCCTGCTGGGGTTCTCGGCTCACATCGAGTGCTTGCTGAGCCCGCCGCCCCAACAACATGTCAACTGCTCGCTGATGGTAACTGTCCATTGCATCCATCGACCCTTCCAGGTCCAGGGACTGGCGAATACGATCGAACCCCTTGAGCAAGGCGGCTCGATCCTGAACGCGCTCGTGAGTCAAACCAGCGGGCAACTTGAACAGGTCTGCTCCCGAAGTCTGCCCCGTATCGACACCAACCTTGTCGTAAATAGGTAAACGCGTTGCCTGGTTAGCAATGAAGGGATCATATTCCTTACCCAGGTAGCCGGCATAACCGACGTGTGTTGGATGACGCTGGAATGCCACGTAAGGTGGCATCGAGGGATGGTTGGCACCATGATGCTTAGAGACAATCGAGGCAATCGCCGGGTACTTGTGGCCACGCGGGTTAGTCCGTGGCGTGGCTGCCAGGTTGCCCGTCTGGAACACCATGTTCGGCTGGTGGCTGCTCTTACGGGCGTCCACTGAACGAATCAGGGTCAGCTTGTCCATGATGGCTGCCTGCTTTGGCAAGTGTTCACAGATTTGCACACCCGGCAGTTTTGTGGAACGAACGCCAAACGGACCACGATTCTCAAAGGGTCGATCGGGCTTGGGGTCCCAGGTGTCGATATGACTGGGGCCGCCGGCCATCCACAACAGGATGACACTCTTACCGGTCTTCATACTCTGTCCAGAAGCTGCCGCTGCGCTGCGCATTTGCAGCAAACTCGGCAGGCTCAAGCCAGCCAGGCCGGCCATACTCGCCTTGAGCATGCCGCGACGGTCCAAGACCGTGAGTCCTTCACGCTGGCGACCGTTGAAATCAACAAAGGCGTGATCTTGATGCATAAGTTCTGAGGTTAGAGGACAGGTAGTGACTCGCTGCTGCTGAATACGTCAGGTCCCAGCAGGCAGTCTCCTTACCAGAATATCGACCAAAGAGCTTAACTTCAAGCGAGAAATCCTCTCCCAGCACTGTCAGTAAATCTTTTCGTCACTGGTTGAACATCTTCAAGGCCTTAGCCTACATTGATTTAGCCAAGTTTAACGTGGTAAATTCGCCGTGTCATTCCGATTGACCGACAACGCGGTTCGCCGCCAATCGATGCATCATGAGTTCAAATTCATCGGCAGCAAGTCATCGTCGCACCAGGTTTCGCATCACTGCCATCGTACTGGCAGTGTTCCCTTTCCTGTTGCTGGAAATAACCGTCCGCCTGTTCGGTTGGGGCTTGCCGCGCGAATCCTATGATCCCTACCTGGGTTTTGAATCCGTACAACCACTGTTCGTTCTCGACCGACAACAGGAGAGCTACCAGGTTGCCGAGAGTCGTTTGGATTTTTTTCGCCCCGAGCAGTTCCCCGCTCGTAAATCAACCAACAGTTATCGAGTTTTTTGCCTTGGTGGCTCCACGGTTCAAGGCCGTCCTTATGCTCTGGAAACAGCTTTCAGCAGCTGGCTCAGGCTAAGCCTGCAAGCGGCGGCACCCGAGCGACAATGGGAAGTGATCAACTGTGGGGGTATCTCCTATGCCAGCTACCGACTGGTGCCAATCCTACAAGAAGTTCTCGACTACCAGCCGGACCTGCTCATCCTCTACACGGGGCACAACGAGTTCCTGGAAGATCGCAGCTATCCTCGTTTCAAAGACCCTGCCGGGACCACGCGACTGCTGAGGAGTATTCGTTCCAACTGGCAAACGATCAATTTCCTGCGTCAACTCTGTTACCGGTCACCGGGTCCAGCCGAGTCAGATTCCGCGCAGATCGTCCTGCCAACGGAGGTCAAGGGATTGCTGGACCAGGCTCGTCTGCAGGATTATCACCACGATCCGCAGTGGCAGCGTGATGTGGTCGAACATTACCAGTTCAATTTACAGCGGATGATTCGACTGGCGCAGCAGGCCAATATTCCACTGATCCTGGTCAACCCGACTTCCAACCTGAAGGACTGTCCGCCCTTCAAGATCGAACCGGGAGCAAACGTCGCTGAGGAGGTCCGACAGCAAGTGCAACGATTGTGGGACGAAGCCCAACAATCCACGACCCTGGAATCACGAATCGAGAAGCTACAGGCTGCCGTGCAATTCGACCCAAACCATGCTGGGGTCCAATACCAGTTGGGCAAATGTTACGAAGCGGCCGGTCAGTTTGAGCAGGCCAAGACCTCCTTGCTGATGGCCAAGGACCAGGACGTCTGTCCGCTCAGAATGTTAGAATCGATGCACGCCAGGCTGGTCAGCACGGCCCGGCAAACCCGCACCCCTCTAGTCAACGCGCGGCAACTGCTAGAAAACCAGTCTGCCGAAGGCATTACTGGCAACAAAGTGCTGCTGGATCATGTTCATCCGACCATTGAAGCTCATCAATGGATTGCCGAGGCCTTGCTAGAGAAGATGATCCAACTGGAAATTCTCTCACCTCGAGAAAACTGGAAGACGGTTCAGGTCGAACGCTACCGGGAACACCTGGATCAGTTACCAAAAGCCTACTACGAGCGGGGCAAGCAGCGGCTGGCCGGGCTGCGGTTGTGGACTCAGGGACGTGCGGGAGAGCTGAACCTTCAGTCACCCGGTGAAGCATCCAAAGATCCAGAACCCTGATAAGCCGGGATCCTGATCGTCTTACTTCTTCGACTTGGATGACTTTTTCTGCTTGATGGCGCCGGTCTGCTGGGCCCACTTCGTCCAGGCTGCCGCCATGGCCTCGGTTCGCTCTGGATCCTGCTGGGCAAGGTTTTGAGTTTCCGTGCGATCGGCAACGACGTCATAAAGTTCCCACTTGCGGACCAGTTTATCCCACACGCACTTCCACTTTCCCTGGCGGATGGCCCGGTTGCCAGACCATTCCCAACACAACATGTCATGGGCAATACGCTCTTTACCCTGGAAAATTGGTACCAGGGACTTCCCTTCCAGCGGCATGATTTGCTGACCCTTGAATTGCTGAGGATACTTGGCACCGGCCATTTCCATGAAGGTTGGCATGAAGTCAATCAAATGGCCGACCTGGTTGGTCATCGTGGCTGGCTTCACCGTCGCAGGCCAGCGGGCAATCAGTGGCGTACTGATCCCTCCTTCATGAACCCAGCTCTTGTAACGGCGAAAAGGAGCATTTTGAGCCCAGCCCCAGGCAGGTCCCACGGCCGTGTAGTATTGCTTCGGTCCCGGCACAGCCTGGGTATTTCGTCCACCCGGCTCTTCCGCACAACCCCCATTGTCCGAGAGGAACATTACCAGGGTATTTTGTTCAACACCTGCATCGGTGAGAGTCTTCAAGATCCGGCCAATGTTCTGGTCCATGCAATCGATCATCGCCGCGTAGACCGCCATGCGAAGATCCTCCCAGGAGTGATTAGCCGTCTCCCAAGAATAGCTGCGTGAATCGGTAGCGGAAAGCTGCCAGTTCGGATCAATTAGTCCCATCTTCAATTGCCGCTGAAGTCGCTCTTTGCGCAGCTTCTCCCAGCCCATCATGTACTTGCCACGGTACTTGGCAATGTCTTCCGGTTTAGCGTGCAGTGGGTAATGGGGTGCGGTATAAGTGACGTGGACAAAAAATGGCTTCTTATTGGCAGCGAACGTCTTGATTTGCTGCACGGCATGGTCGGTAAACGCATCGGTCGTATAATAATCATCTGGAAACTCCGTGATTTTCTTGTCATCGTGACCAAACGATCGCACCCTTGCTCCTTTAAAGGGAGGGTCACGCTGCTGCGGGTCAAAAAAGTTGCAACAACCATCGAGCAGCCCGTAGTAGGCATCAAAACCACGGTGAAATGGATGGGTCGTCGCGCCAGCTCCCAGGTGCCATTTACCACTTAATGATGTCTGGTATCCTGCGGCCCCTAAAACTTCGGCCAGCGTGACCATATTGGTTTTCAGTAAACCACCTTGCGGCCGCGGATAAAGCCCCGTGATCAAGGCAGCTCGAGTCGTCGTACACTTGGCACAATTGTAGAACTGCGTAAACCGCATTCCTTCCGCAGCCATTTTATTGAGATTGGGCGTCTGTACCTCACCTCCATAACAACCGATATCCGAAAACCCCATGTCGTCGGCCATGATGAGCACGATGTTGGGACGATCGTCGGCAGCAGAGGCCATCGGTAACAGGGAAGAGCTAAAGAAAAGCAACAGGATCGCAACGAGGCGTTTCATGATTGAGGGCCTTTTCCAGCGAGAAGATTTGAGTCCTGACAATTCCTTGAGTCTACTTGGGTCAACGGGCGGGGTCTACTGCGGGGCAGCTGGCAGGGTTCAGCGGGTGCCCCGCTCTGCCGCGTGCTGTACAATGCAATCCTGTCGTGATGTACCAACTAGCAGCTTGGCGGGGGCCGTTCCATTGAAGCAACTTGTTGAATGCAAGAAAAATGTGCCCAGCGGGACGATCCTCATTAACCGTCCTGACAAGCGTAACGCCCTCTCACGTCATTGCATGCTCCAAATAAAACAGGCCCTGGAAGATTTTCACCAGGAACGCAGTGTACGAGCGGTCATTCTAATCGGTGCAGGAGATGCGTTTTGTTCCGGCATGGACTTACGGGAAATGCAGGAGACCAACAAGGAGCAGGACCCGCAGGCGCAGTGGCACGAAGATGCGCAGCAGTACAAGCAACTGGTGGAAGTCATGTTGCGGTTCCCCAAACCACTGATCGCGGCCGTCAATGGC
>Ga0310342_100000546_pt1 | contig 21385 bp, 15 predicted proteins | sample S15DNA20500_MG_FD_206155 | JGI IMG/M metagenome (GOLD analysis project Ga0310342, IMG submission 206155) | Marine microbial communities from station ALOHA, North Pacific Subtropical Gyre - S1503-DNA-20-500_MG | ecosystem: Environmental > Aquatic > Marine > Oceanic | place: Pacific Ocean: North...
TTAAGAACAAATCATATTAACGGGAAAATCGCAATTTCTCGTCCACCTTCTGTTCCTTTTATACAAAGGTATTACCTTGATCTTATATTTCTGATTGCAGTCGGAGCCATTTTTTGGGAATTGAAAGTAAGAGGTCAAATTTCAACTGGGGGTATTTTTGACCAGGATGGGGTTAATGAAGTGCTTCTAATATCACCAATGCTATATCTCATCGCCGTTGCCTTGTTTTTCCTGCGGGCTTTCCCGCTAATCGTAAAGTTCTGTTCGGGAGAATCAGACGGGCTTGTGAAGTTGGTTGGTTGGTTATCTTTAGTTGGGTTCATCTGGTTCCTAATCATAGATAATCCTAGCTACTCAAGTAATGAATGGTCGTATATCGCAATAGGATGGGGCTGTTTTTCTCTTGGCCTATTTGTTTACAGCAAGGTTTCTAGTGCCCGATACATCGTATTCTCGATGTTTGTAATGATTGCCTCGGTTATAGGAATGTGGTTTTCCACATACTATATCCCTTCAGCAGGTGTTGATTTTTCATTTTGGGTGTTGGTGTCGATTCCCTTTTTATTAGGGCTTTTCCAATTACTTAGATATATATCCCCATTTAGTCCAGTTTGGCTGTCTCTTACTCTTTGGAAAATGTCGCGTAATCCACTTCAATATAGTGGGCTAATTTTATTGATTGTTATAGCCACTGGAATAGCAGTATTTTCGACTACTTTGGGCGAGACATTGGAGCGTAGTCACGAAGATAGAGTCAGATATTCCATTGGTGATGATGCGCGGGTAGTTTCAACTGTCGGAAACTCCTTTTTCGGTATCGACTCCGTTAGCCAGATGAATAATCGGTATTCAAAGTTAGAAGGTGTAGAGAGTGTTTCATCTGCTGCCAGACGTGTTGGCATAGTGGGTAGTGGTGATGGCCCTTTGACGTTTGATATTTTAGCCATTGAATCAGATGAATTTATTCCATGGAGCAGGAAAGATTTTTCCAGTATCCCTATGTCCGAAAATGTTCGTCGATTGGCCCCTAATCAAGATGGGGCGTCCTTAGTTATTCCGGAAGGTTCTACAGATATTGGCATCAAATTTAAGCCAATGGCCCACTATCCTCTTATGTCTCTTTGGTTGCAGGTTATCGATGACTCCGGTTGGGGTACAACCATTACATTTGATCGAACCGGATTGCCTCGATGGTCAGATAGAACTGTAGCGTTAGACAAATACCGATTTCAGTATCCGGTAAAGATTGTTTCTGTTCAGGTAAGTGAACCTGGACTCGGAGACACAGGTACTCCCGGGACGATATTCATCGACGATATTTATGTTGTTAATGAGGGAAATAAGGTTGTAATCGAAAGCTTTGAAAATAATCCTCCATGGTCAGTAATACCTACTTCATCTGTCAGTTCAGATAGATTAGATTTCTCTCTGGATGCAGCGGCGTCAGGTAAATTTGGAGCAGTGTTTCAGTTTGGGAAAGAGCGGAATGCCGGAGTACGGGGCATATTTCGGTCTCAATATGGAAATTCAATCCCAGCAATTGCCAGCGAATCTTTCAGTCAGAAAACGGGTCTCAATATAGGTGGAACCACCTTGGTTCGAGTTGCAGGCCTTCTGGTTTCCGTTGAGATTGTCGGTGAGGTTTCTTATTTTCCTACTCTTGACCCCCAGCGGGGTGGGTTTCTAGTTATGGACTTAACTTATCTTCTTTACCATCTTGGCGTTATAGATACGCATATAAATGAAATACCCAACGAAACCTATTTGGGGCTTGTTTCCTCAGCTGATTCTTTTGATAAGTCTCGAAATACAGGTCTTTCAGAAAGGAGATCTGTAGTCAAAGATTTAATTGCTGTTACAGGATTTGGGCGAGAATTGATGGAGACTACGATGGTGCTAGATACTGTCCGAAATAATCCATTGATTGTAGCTGGATGGAAGGCTTTGACCTTAGTTGCTGTGGTGATTGCTTTTTTCATCGCTTCAGCTGGATACCTTGTATATGTCGGGTTCACTGCCAAGGGGCTTCGGAATGAGATAGCATCTCTTCGCGCAATCGGGTTATCTCGTAACCAGACCATTTGGACCGTAACTCTAGGACATGCGTTGATAGTGTTATTAGGACTGGTTCTCGGTAGCTGGACCGGGATACAGATGACCAAACTTATGCTGGGTGCTGTAGCTGTTTCAGAGGAAGGAGAAGTTATTATACCTCCTCCAATTTTCGTAGTGGATTGGATGCTTATAACGGCATATTTGGCATTGTTCGTCTTAGTTTTTTCCTCTTGTTTGTTGTTGCTATCAAGACATTTGATCAAAGTTAATTTATCCGCAATCGCTAGAACTGAGAATTGAACTCAATATGTCCAAATTAACTTATCAGCTTGTCTCTGTTTGGCCGATGATCTTGCGTCGTAGCGCGGCAAAGTGGAAGCTACTTTCTCCGGTTGTTTTAGGGGTCTTGTTTGCTTCGGTAGTAATGTCAGGGACTGTAGTTTTCTTTGACTCCCTCCGAGAGATTGCTCTAGATAAATCTCTTGAACGTGTGTCTGAAAAAGATGTTGATGTTCTACTGCAAGCGAATAGGGGCCCTACGAATATTGATGAATATAGAAAGTTGGCCGATCGAGTAGAGCCCGTTATTGAAGAATTTATCTCTCCTTATGCAGTTTCGGTAACTAAAGCTGCTAAGTCAGCAACGTTTTTCCTGTCTAAACCTGGAAGTGAGGAAGAAGCTGGAATAGATGCTCGGCGTGCTTTCGTCTCTTATATGCCAAACTTATTAGAGAATGTGGTCATCAATGATGGTTCAGGAATGCCTGATCCGATTGAGGAGACTGACCCTGAGGGCGTTCCAATTTTCAGAGCCATAGTGCCGTCGGACGCAGCCAAAAATCTTAATGTTTCGGTTGGATCTGTTATCTCCGTAATTCCCTATTGGGAAGACATCGTCCCGTTCATTCGTGTGATGATCGTCGGCACATTTGATCGATCTAATCCGGAAGATCCATATTGGCATGTAGTTGATAGCGTCTTTATGTCCCCCTATAAAGCTGGGACAGTTTCGGGATCAAATTTTGACACTTTACCGCTTTATGTGTCCGAATCTGATTTTATGGAAACACTGGGACCAACCTTCACCGAGATGGTTACTACGTATGCTTGGACGATTGATGTTGAAACGGAGAAATTGAATTCTTCTAATGCTTCAGATGCAAAAAAAAACATATTGTTTGCTCGGAGTATTCTTGAGTCAGAATTGAGCCGTTTTTCCTTAAAAACAGAACTGGACAAATCCCTTGCTGAATTTGACACCCGTCTTTTGTTCACAAAGCTCCAAATGTTCGTAGTCCTCATAATGATTGTTCTAGTGATTCTCTACTATGTCGTTACTTTATCTTCACTTGTAATGGAACAGCATAAATTGGAGATATCCCAACTTAGCGGTAGAGGGGCAACGCGATCGCAGATACTCTCAGTATTCGCGTTGGAGGGACTAACGATATCAGTACTTACGTCTTTGTTGGCTCCATTAATTGCTGCTGGCGCTGTGAGTATTCTTGGATACACACCCGCGTTCTCTGATCTTACCGAGGGGGGATTATTACCCGTCAGAATTACGGGCACTTCATATCTCATGAGTGGTCTGGGCGGGGGGTTAAGTTTTTTTGCTCTCTTGATTCCCGCAATACAGGCATCCAAATTATCTGTTTCAGCAGAGAGATCACTTTCAAACAGACCTGGAAAGAGGTCAGTTGTCCAAAGGTACTATCTCGATGTTGGCCTCTTATTGATCGGATTATTACTGTTCAAACAACTTTCTGAACAGGGTTCACTGGCCGCTCGAGGGCTATTAGGGGATGTTGTAGTTAACCAGATGATGCTTGCGGTGCCCGCAGTGATATTGATAGGTGCTTCAATGGTGGTTCTACGGCTATTTCCGTTATCAATGGGTCTCATCAGCAGGATTTTTGCTTCAAGGTTACCAGTAGGAATCGTGCTAGCTATATGGAATATGTCACGCAATCCAGTTAATTATGCCCGATTAGTTCTTTTGCTTATGCTGATGACTGGTCTAGGTATATTTGCTGCCAGCTTTGGAGGGACTTTAGATAGGAGTTTTCAAGATAGAGGACTGTATAAAGTAGGGACTGATATTAGAATACCTTCTGTTCGCATCAACTCTGTAGGCCTAAGTAGATCCGTTACGGAAGCCTATCAGATTTCTGATGGCGTTAAGGTAGTCAGTCCTGCCTTGAGGTCTACTGGGTTAGATTTAACACGCGGACTTTTGGGAGATTCTTTTTCTGTTCTGGGGATAGAGCCTCAGTCGATTAGGGATATTGCGGTATATCGGCCAGATTATTCAACAACTGATCTATCTGGGCTGATGTCAAAGATACAGCATGATACCCAACCGGAAGGATTGGTAATTCCTGAGAATGCGCGATCTTTAGGATTACTGGTTAAGTCCAATATATCTTCGGTGACAGTAGCTCTTGCAGCTCGTTTGCGTGATGCTAATGGGCGGTTTTTTTCATATGAGCTTGGAACTTTGGATTCTGGTGACTGGAATTTAAAAGAGGTGCAACTATTTGGTGGCCGCAGGCCTTGGAGACAACTCTATCCAGCTAAACCCTTATCTCTTATGTCCATAAGTGTGTTGGAAACTAGTTCCACAGGCACTCTCACACCTGGGACGCTTCTCATAGATAGTATCCAATTCAGATCATCCCAATACGGGGAAATGCAGACCCTTGAATCTTTCGGGGATATAGAAAGCTGGCATTTATTAAAAAACGTTCCTGATGCGGATAAAGATCGTATGGAATTGTCTATGGTTAGTAGTAATGGGGATGGGTCACTTCTGTTCTCCTGGGGATCGGGTAACGCAATGGTTGGTAGGGGAATTTATTCAGGAGCATTATCTAAGCCTCTTCCTGCCCTGGCTTCCCAGTCTTTTCTTGATCAATATGGTCATTCTCTGAAAGACGAAGTTGTTATTTCTGTAGGTGGCCAACGTATAACAGTCTTGCTGGCTGACAAGTTTGATTATTTCCCGACGCTAAATACGGTAGATGAAGGGTTTCTAGTCATGAGCTTACATCCTCTGCTCACCGCTACTAATTCAGGGGCTTTGCTAGGTGGAACGAGCATCAATGAAATATGGATTTCAGTCGATGACTCTGTCGATGAGAACGGATGGATGGATATTGTTGAGTCTCTTGAAATAGACGCGCCCTTTCCCCACGGAGCAATCTTAGATGCTCGTGAGGTTTTAGCTGAATCTTCAGAAGATCCGTTGGTAAGGGCAGGTTGGCGTGCTCTTTTGATGATCGCCTTTGGATCAGTTTTTTTGCTTACTACTATCGGGTTCATTTCACATTCGTACTTGTCGTACAGGGAGCGAGAGACCCAGTTTGCTTTGCTCAGAACAATTGGGTTATCTAGGAATCAGCTGATGTTGCTGACTTGGGTAGAGCACGCTTCAATAATTGTAGTTGGAATGTTGATAGGAACTTGGATGGGCGGAAGATTGGGAATGGCAATCATGCCATTTCTAGGAAGTGATGAAGTGGGGACAGAACTGTTGCCACCGTTAGTAATGAACGTTGACTGGAGTAGTTTGGTCGGCATTTATATTGCTATGGGTATTGTTTTTAGCGTCGCTACAGTTATAGTGACTATGTCTGCTAGAAAGGTATCGCTAAACCGGTTGCTGAGGCTGGGCGAAAAATAATTTAGTTAATTCCCTAAAATCGAACCATCTAAATTTGGAGTAAATGAAGCGAAATCAGAGGCATTTGTAGGGAGTTTTCCCTCTAATTGGATGGTCAACAAAGAAATTGATCCTTTTGCCGTGCCAACTCTGACTCCGTTGTTAGTTTTCACCTTCCCGGGATCCAAATGTTCCTGGTCTTTATCATCCACAGTGGCATCGAGAATTTTCAAGCGTTGCCCATTAAACTTTGTGAATGTACCCGGCCATGGATGGAAGGCTTTTATAGCCCGGTAGATTTGCTCAGACGACTGCTTCCAGTCAATTTCTCCGTCTTGTCTTTTGAGTCTTTCAGTCAGTGTTGCTTTTGAGTCATTTTGAGGAATTGGCTCTATTCCGCTAGTTTGCATTTCATCTAGGGTTTCAACTAATAGATTGGAGCCCGAGATGAATAATCTTTCCGTTAAAGTATCGCATTTCTCATCTTTCCCAATTTTTACGGATTTCTGCTTTAGGATAGGACCTGTATCCATTCCTTCATCTATTTTCATTATGGTCACGCCCGTTTCCTTGGAACCCTGAAGAATTGCCGTTGCCACCGGTGAGGCCCCTCTGTACTCTGGTAATAATGAAGGGTGCAAGTTAATAATTCCTAGTGGAAATTTATCAATCACAAAACTCGGAAGCATAATTCCATATGCTGCTACTATGGCCGCATCTGCTTTGAAAGAGAGCATTTGTTCCAGGGAAAAATGCTTGTCAGAAATCCTCTGGGTCTCGACTGTTTGGAGACCAAGGTCGGTCGAGTGAATTTTAACGGGAGTAGGTGTGAGTTTTCTTCCTCTACCCGCGGGCTTGTCTGGCTGAGTATAGACAGCGGCTATTTCGTGCCCACAGTCAAGTAACTTATCTAGAACAGGTATGGCGTATCGAGGGGTCCCCATGAATATGAGTCGCAAGTTTTGTAACTCCTCAGGATGAACAACTTGGGTGTTTACTAGGGGATATTCACTATAGGACAATTGCTAGTAGTTAGATACTACTCCAACAATGCTTCACATGGGGATTTCGAAACTCATGAATTATCGCAACTGGAAAAATAAATTTGCAACATACGTTGCGGATCACTCTATTCTGGTTATCGTCACGATCATAGCGATAACCATTCTATTGTTATATCCGATGATACGTATGGAGCCTACTCAGCAAGCATCTCCCAATCCCCCGGGCCAAGTGTATGACATGCAGGCTGATATAGATGACAAATTTCCGACTCCTCTTCATTTCGCTTCTTACGTTTTAGAGCCCAAAAATGGAGATGTCATTACAGCTGATGTATTAAGGGAATTTGCCGGTAACCGGGATCGCGTCATCGATCTGGATAAAAAAGGAGAGCTTGCCGCGGGAACCCTCGATAAACAACAGTATCTATTTACATATTTTAATAACGACTACGGATTAGACATTACTGGGATACGTTCTATCTTGGAGCCAATTGAAGCTTCTCTGGCTATGGCAGGAACAAATCTGGATGATTCGACTGATCATGACATAAAAATGGCAGTTGCAAGAATAGTTGCCAATCCAGATACACGGTCATTTATCGATATGCTATCTACAAACGCCACTTTTGAAACCAAAAAAGTAGATGGGGTTGATGTGGAGTGGTGGTCGTCTCCGGCTACTATTTTTAACCTTATGGCCGACAATGAGAAGCTTGGAGGAGCAGGATTAGAGATCGGATTAGGGGGCGGGCCAGATGTAATTAATAAAGAGCATCTAAATCGTAGGGTCGCTTCAGTGATGAAAGGCGATTCTAAAACTTATGAGATGTGGGGAGTGGCCATCGATCCAAATCTTGAGTCTTCTGAAGAAGGTCAAACCGCAGGACTTTTTATTACATTCACGATTATAGGGGCAGTGTTGGTTGTTGGGATGAGCCTGAAATCGTATTGGGCTACTGCGATTACCGGAATAGGTTTGGGATTACTTATGGTATGGCTGAAGGGTATATCAGCTATTGTTGGTCTCAAGACGGGTTTGGTAATAGACTTGGTGGTTCCTGTCGGGATGATTTCTTTGGGCGTTGACTTCGTGGTCCATGCTGTTCGCCGATATCGTGAGGAGATTAACGAGGGTTATGCTCCGAGACGGGCTCTAAAAATCGGTCTGGCTGGTGTATTGGCTGCATTATTACTTGCGATGGCAAGCGACAGTATTGCTTTTCTATCCAATCTGACGTCTAGCATTGAAGCCGTAATTCATTTTGGAAGTGCCGCCGCAATAGCGGTTTTTTCCTCTTTTATCATCCTAGGTGTCGTTGCGCCAGTCACGACTATGAAAATTGATGAGCTCATCAACAAATCCAATAAATTCTATACTGGTTGGAAATTCATGTCCTTGAGGACCATAGGTTCTATTTCCGTGGCGGGTGCTTCTGGCGGTACTGTGATAGTTATGTTAGCTGTAGATAAAACCTACGGGGTATTGATGTTGGCCATATCCGCTATTTTTTTCCTGGTTATTCCCGCTATTTGGCTTATCAGAGCAGGCAAGAATACCAAGGACATTTCCGAATCCCATATGGATGATCAGTTAGTTGGAAATGTTACGAATTCTGTTGCCATGCGCGTAGTTGAAAAGATTGTAACTTTGTCAGGGTCTCATATTTTGGTTGTTTTGCTGTCTGCTACTGCGTTAACTATTCTGGCGGGAGTTTTTGCAATTAGGCTAGAGCCAACTTTTGATGTGAAGGATTTTTTTGATTCCAAGTCCGAATTTGTTATTGGCCTGGACAAGATTGACAAACATCTCGGTGATACTGGAGGAGAGCCCGGAGTCGTCTACGTTCGAGGTGATTTAATGGATCCTATGGCCGTTGTCGCCATATCTGAATTTGTAGAGTCACTCAGGATGGTTGATCAGGTGGCAGAGACGGCAAGTGGAGAGGTGATAATTGGTCTAGATGTACTCAATACGTCGAGATTTATTGTAAACAACCCCACTGCCAGAGACGCTATTGAGTCTGCTACTGGTGTGACTATTACAGATATGGATCTCAATGGTATTCCCGACACGAGAGCACAGATGGAGGCTGCTTTTAGATACTCTTTGGAAAAAGGAGTGATTGGTGAGCAGGATGTACTGGTTCTTCGGCCGGATCAGGTAAGGGGAGCAATCTATTTATCAAAATTGATGGATACTTCTAAAACTAAGGAAGACTTGACAACAGTAACATTCATGATCCCTGGAACTCGGGACCAGTCCATCGTCTCAGAAACAGCAGATAAATTGAGACCCCTTTTATCAAAGCTTGAATCTCATCCATCCATAGACCATGCTGGTTTAACAGGGTCTCCTTTTACTAGGGAAGAACAGTTATCAGCGTCGACACGCACTCTCTACACTTCTCTTCCTGTAGCTATTGCCGCTGCTACAATCTTGCTTTTAGTTACCATGAGATCAGTAAAATATGCGGTTGTTACAGTGATACCGATAGGGCTGGTTGTTGCTTGGCTCTATGGGATTATGTCAGTAGCGGGATTTGCCTTAAATTTTGTTACTGCGATGATTGGGGCGATCTCTATAGGAGTGGGGATAGATTATTCTATACACATGACAGAACGGTTCAGGGAAGAACTGGGGCGAAATGCGTGTCGGATTCAGGCTCTAACGAGGGCTGCTAGAGGAACGGGAGTTGCGCTGGTAGCCTCCGCTGCATCTAGCGTGGTGGGATTTACGATTATGGGATTCGCCCCTATGCCTATGTTTGCCTCGTACGGTCAGCTAACGGCGGTAATGATAACTCTTGCGCTTTTGGCATCTTTAATCGTCCTACCTAGTTTGCTGATGCTGGTAACTAGAGAGCCTGAAAGTGTATCTGAAAATGTCGTCAATTAAGTACGACATAGGTTGCTCCATCTCCACCTAACGAATCCCTTTCAGGACCAAAACTACTTACCAACGGATGGCTCATAAGGGTTTCTCTTATGCTGTTTCTGAGGGCGCCCGTTCCCTTGCCGTGTATCACTGTGACCTTGCTTAATCCATCTTTGACAGATGAATCAAGAAAAACTTCTAGCATTTCTAATGAGGGATCGGATCTGAGTCCTCGAACGTCTAAAACATCTTTGATAGGATCTAGGGAGCGTGGAGAAGTCCTGTTTACCTGAGCATCTAATACGGAATTATGTGAATCTGTATTTGCCTCGGGTGGGACAGATGTTTTAAGAAGTTTGTCTGCTTCCACATTTAGCCGCATATTTCCAACTAATATTTCGGCGCTGTTGTTTTCAGGATCCAATCTTGTCAGTTTTCCGCTGAGAGAAAGTCCGGAGACGTGAACAAAATCTCCCGCCGATATCTGATCTATAATCTTTTTTTCTGAACTGGGTTTCGATATATCTATCTCTTCCAACCCGTTCCGGATCCTGTCTATCTCACTGTCCACTGACTGTGAAGATTCTCTGTCACCGTGCCTTGCCCATGATAAAGCTGATTCCGCTCGGGATAATAAATTTTGGATCTCAGAGAATCTAGATTCGGCTTTAGCTCTAACAGATTCTATAATTTTCTCTCGCCTCTCAATGAGGTATTCAATTTCCTGTTGTAGTTTGGCGCGAAGAGATTTTGTCTCAGAGAGATTTTTATTTGTTTCTAAGAGAACTTTAGATATTTGTTCACGTTCATTGCTAATGTCTGACAACCATTCTCCCATCTGGATATATTGAGGAGATAATTTTTTTTCAGCCCTCTGTAAAATATTTTTAGGAAGTCCCAATCTGGATGCTACCGCCATGGCATAGCTGCGGCCCGGTATGCCAATTGAGATCTGATATGTGGGTTTCAGAGTTTCAGGATCAAGATGAAAGCTGGCGTTGCTCATATTAGGGTTAGACTCCGCAGTTGCGGCCACAGACCTGTGGTGTGTGGTAGCCACAGTAAATATTTTCTTTTCCCCAAGGTCTTCTAGGACGGCTGCTGCTATGGCTGCACCTTCATCTGGGTCTGTACTTGCACCAATCTCATCAAGAAGTACAAGAGATTGTTCAGTAGAGTGTGTAAGCATTTCGCTCAGTGATCTGATGTGTGAACTAAATGTTGATACCGAAGTCTCGATACTTTGCTGATCACCGATGTCAGCAAATATAGCGTCAAAAATTGGTAATGAACTGCCCGAATCGGCTGGTATGTGAATTCCGCATTGCTGCATCGCAGATAGCAACCCTACAGTTTTCAATGCTACGGTTTTACCACCTGTATTCGGTCCAGTAATAACGAGAATGTGCCAGCTCGGGCCAATCTCTAGATTTAGGGGTACCATGTCATTGCCAATCAGTGGGTGTTTCGCGTTATTCAGCCTTATTGCGATTCGTTCCGATTCCCATGAAGGCCTATCGGGGACCTGGTCCATATGTTGGCCAATGTTGTCCAGAATCGGGTCTGGCGCTCCGAGAGAATTGCTGTATCTTGCTTTGGCAAGTATGAAGTCTATCTCAGATACCATATCCGCTGTGTCCGAAATTTCTGTCGAAAGAGAGCCCACCTGTGCTGATAGGTCACGAAGTATACGGGCAACTTCTCTATCTTCCTCTAACGCTAGCTCTCTCCACGAATTGCATAGGTTTACTGTTGAGAAGGGCTCGATAAATAATGTCATACCTGTGTTCGAAGCGTCATGAACCACCCCAGGAATTCTACTTCTCATATTGGATTTAACTTGAACGACCAGTCGATCCCCTCTAACCGAGATTACGTCGTCTTGAATCAACCCTTCCATCTCACTTTCACGAATGAGGTGTTGCAGGGTTGTTGTAACCCTAGTGTATGAATCTCTTACCTGTCGTCTGAGAATTCCTAGTGATGGGCTTGCTGTATCTTTTACCAGACCATTTGGGCTTACTGTAGTCGTGATCGAGTGGCTGAGGTACGACAGGTCTGACATGAGTTTTGCTCTGGAAGCAAGTAACACAGCTTCTTCGGAATGCTCGAGCAGACTTGATCTTAAATCCGTAAAAGTATCTATGGTTGACGCTATTTCAATAAGCTCTTGCCCAGACAAAATTCCTCCTAGGCTGGCTCTACGAACATGATCTGAAATGTCTCGCAAATTTCCAAGTCCAAAATTTGAGACATTACTAAGGATGAATCTACCTTCGGATGTTTCTTTGATCAGGGTCTGAACTATGGTTTCTTTGTAAGCTGGTTGCATTGAGGCAGCTTTGGATTTTGATTTGTAGAAAGTGGCATTGTCAGAAATATTTGACCTTACTGACTCAAAATCAAGGAGGTTTAAGCTCCGATCTCTCAGATATTCGTATTGATATTCGTTTCTTGTTTTTTTGATCACAGTTGACAAACCAATTTCTGTTTTTAGGTACTGAACAAACTCTACTAGATAAAACTCCTAGTAATTAACAATATTAGCAGTTGGCATCAAATCAAATAAGTTGAATATGAGACGTTTTAAAAAGTGTCATCAATGTATAATTTCAGAATAATGGCAACTCAAAAAATCACTGTACGATCCCCTGCAACATCGGCAAATATGGGCCCTGGGTTTGACTCCTTGGGAATAGCTCTTGATGTCTGGAATTCTGTGACTGTCCACGAGAAAAATGATGTGGATATTGATGTTCTTGTGACTGGTAAAGGGGAGAGGGAGTTGTCATCGGGAAGAGATAACCTAGTCTTTCAGAGCTTCTCAAGACTTTTTGAAGAGTTAGGGAAAGTTATACCCGATGTTTTACTTGAATGCGATAATCAGATTGAACTCTCGAGGGGTATGGGAAGCAGCTCAGCTTCTCTGGCAGCAGGTTTATTTGCTGCTAATGAGTATATTGGGTCTCCTCTTAGTCTTAATGAACTTGTTCAGATAGCAGCAGAAATGGAGGGACACCCCGATAATGTTGCTCCGGCCCTATTGGGAGGAATGCAGATAGGAATATATGAGGAAGGTCAATTGATCACAGCCTCTGTGCCTATTCCAGACAGACTTTCGGTAGTCCTATATGTACCGAATGTTCCTATACCCACTGAAGAAGCGCGAAATCTCCTAAAGCCATTTGTATCTAGGGCTGATGCTGTATACAACATTGGGAGAGTAGCGTTAATGGTGCAAGCTATGACTACTGGAGGGTTAGATAATCTCCGATATGCGACGCAGGATATGTTACATCAGCCCAATCGGCAAGGAATTTTCCCCCCCATGAAGAATATAATTAAAGCTGCTATGAATAGTGGTGCTCTAGGTGCTTTTCTTTCTGGATCTGGATCTTCAGTTCTGGCATTTTGTGTGGATCGCGAATATACCATTGGCTATGAGATGGCAGATGCCGGTATGAAATCTGGATTAGATGGTGAGATAGTTATCACACGGCCTAGTGATAAAGGTACCTATTTGGTTCGATAGGTGAAGAAACCTCATTGAAAATATAAAGGGTTTTTTAAAAGGAAAGATTCGGTAGGAATTCATATTGTCTCTGGTAGTACAAAAATATGGTGGTTCTTCTCTTGCCAGCCCTGATTTAATTAAAAATGTGGCGAAGCGAGTGGCATCCGCTCACGATAGATCTGGCCAAGTTGTCGCAACCGTATCTGCTATGGGAGACTTGACTGACGACCTACTCAACATAGCATCACAGGTCTCGGATCGACCGGACCCCAGAGAGCTCGACGTTCTTTTATCAACCGGAGAACTACAGTCTTGTGCTTTGGTTGCTATGGCTTTGAGGTCAATTGGGAAGAGGGCGGTTAGTTTGAGCGGAGCTCAGGCAGGTATACAAACCGATTCTAGTTATGGTAAAGCGAAAATATCGGGATTGTATCCCGAGCGCATTGAGCAGGAACTTGAAAAGGATAATATTGTCATAGTCGCGGGGTTTCAAGGGATCACTGAAAAGAGGGATATAACCACATTGGGTAGAGGTGCCTCTGATCTTACGGCAGTTGCATTGGCAGCAGCCCTCAATGCCGACCAGTGTGAGATATATACGGATGTTGACGGTATATATACTGCAGACCCGCGGATGGTGCCGAAGGCTCAAAAACTAGATGAGATTGGCTTTGAAGAGATGTTGGAGCTAGCCAGCTACGGTGCGAAAATGAATCCAAGATCTATCGAATTAGGAATGGTTTACAACGTACCAATATTGGTTGCTTCTAGTTTTGAAGATCTTCCAGGTACACTCATTCATGCAGGAGCCGATATGAATATCGAAGTTGGTGAAATACGTAACCGGGTGAGGGGAATTGCTACTGAAAAAGAGGTCGCAAAAATAACTGTGTATTCTATTGTTGATAGGCCTGGTGTTGCAGCTTCCTTGTTTGAACCACTTGCCGATGCGGATATAAGCGTAGATGTGATCGTTCAGAATGCCAGTGTGTCGGGTACCACTGATTTGACCTTCACGGTTAAGTCATCTGATCTTGATGCAGCTATGGATGTTGTTCGCTTAGTTTCTAAAAATTTAGGCATAGATGATGTTGGATACTCGACTGGTTTAGCCAAAGTAAGCATAGTTGGTACGGGTATGCAAGACTCCCCAGGGTATGCAGCAAAAATGTTCTCAGCTCTTTCAGAAGGAGATATCAATATTGAAATGATAACTACTTCAGAAATTAGGATCACTTGTCTAGTTAAGGAGGAAGTTACAGCCGACGCTGCAAAAGTATTACACGAAGCTTTTGAATTAGATAAGACGAAATAGACTTGTGCCTGTTACTGTTTTCATAATCCTTTAATTATCTGTTAATGATTAACAACTGCGGCAACTGTTTTTTATCGATTGTTATTCCCACCTATAACGAAGCTGACAGGATTTTGGCGACTTTGGAGTCTGTTGTCGCATTCTTGCGTCTTCAAACCTATAGGTGGGAGGTCATAGTAGTTGATGATGGAAGCCTCGATAAAACTCCTTCTATTGTTTCCCATTGGGTAGAAGAAAACATCCTTGAAGGTGAATCCTGTAGGGTCATCTTAGTAGATCATGAGGGCAAAGGTTCTGCAGTGAAAGTAGGTATGTTAGCCGCTAGCGGAACTTACAGACTTATGTGTGATGCAGATCTTGCTGTATCAGCTGAACAAATAGGGAATTTTGTGAGATCTATTGAACGCGGAAACTACGATATCGTAATTGGGTCTAGGCAGATCGAGGGCGCGCAGCGTTTTTATGATGCTCCTCTTCGATATTTTATGGGTCGTCTATTTAATTGGTATGTTCGCGTGATAGCAGTGTCAGGATTTCAGGACACTCAATGTGGCTACAAATGTTTTACGGAAGAATCAGTTGAATATTTATTTCAAAATCAAAGGATTAAAGGTTGGGGGTTTGATGTTGAAATTCTTTTTTTAGCCGCAAAAAAAAATATGACTATTTTGGAAATGCCGGTATCTTGGAGACATGTTGAGAAAAGTAAGGTACAAATTCATAAAGCCTCTTTGGAAATGGCTCGTGATACTCTCTTAGTCAGACTGCGCTATCTATTTGGTAGATATAAATAAGAAAATATTTTGACGGTATTGCACAATTGGCCTCTGTTTACGTGGTTATTCCGACTTATAACGAAGCAGAAAACCTCTCCACATTGGTCCATAGATTATTTGATTTGAGCATAGATGGGCTTGGCCTAATAATTGTTGATGATTCATCCCCTGATGGAACAGGAAAATTGGCTGAGTCACTATCCGTAAGGTATGGCAATTCGATAAGGGTGATATCCAGACCATTGAAGGATGGACTTGGCACAGCCTACAAAGAGGGTTTTGATTTAGCATTATCTTTAGGTTGTGACGCTGTTATACAGATGGATGCAGATCTATCTCATAGGCCTGAATATATTCCAAAAATGTTAAGCATGTTGGGAAAATATGATGTGGTGGTTGGATCGAGATACATTGATGGGGGAGGAACCGACGAGGAGTGGGGGTTAGGCCGCAAGATTCTTAGTGGTGTAGGAAACTTTGGTATTAAATTAGTCTCCGGAATAAAGGTGAAGGATGCGACATCCGGGTTCAAAGCATTCAGAATTTCTGCATTGCGAATTATCCCGTGGGAAAATATTCAATGCAAAGGATTTGGTTTTCAATCTGAGGTTGCCTTTCATTCCCAACGTCTGAAATATTCTGTTTATGAAATGCCTATAGTTTTTGATGAGAGGCTGGTTGGTAAGTCTAAAATGTCGACCGGGATCGCGGTCGAAGCTATGTTTCGTATGCTATTTATTAGAATATTTGGCTATTCTGGTTTTCAAAAATGAGTCTATAGAGCGCGTGAAATGTATTGAACTCTCTAAATAACGCTGATTAGAATGCCGTCACCTTGGCTTTTTAGAACCAGGATTAATAAGGACTAAACCGTGAAAGCTAATCAGTTGACTGAGGTTCTTCTTTTCAGAAAAGAACACTCTACAGAAGCACAGAAACTTGTCCAGCATGGACTTTGGGAAGAGGCAGAAGCGGCTTACTATGGCATTGTAGAGCAGTTGCCAGGTGATGATTCTGCTCATACGAATAGAGCACGAGCCTTGATGAATCTCTCGAGAGAGGATGAGGCGGCGGAGCATCTACAAGCAGCTACAGGACTTCAGAAAGTTAGAGAAGACCGCACAAAAAGAGCGGTTCAATACGCAGTAAATTTCTCCTGGAAAGAGGCTGCAGAAATGAATCAAATGATTATCGAAGATTTTCCCTGGGATTTGGAGGCATATAATCGGCTCGGTAAGGCTTTCTTGGAATTGGGCAAAAACAGAAAGGCATCTGATGCGTTTCGTTGTGCATTAGTTATTTCTCCTAGAAGTCCTATAGCCAGTAAAAATCTTGACAGGTTGGAGAAACTTAGTCGCTCAGCTGGTTCAAAATCTGTGGAGTCGCAGTCCCAAGCAATAAATTTTATTGAGGAAACTGGAAAAACTGGTGTGACTAAACTAGTAAACGTTCCTCGTGATTTAGATTTTTCCATACTTGTTTCAGGTCATTCCGTTGAATTATTCCTCAACGGTAAAGGTATGAGAGTTAGAACAAAAGCTGGAGAGGAAATTGGTACAGTAGAGGCAAAAATAGGTTCTAGGCTGAGAAGGTTGATGGAGGGTGGAAACAAGTATGAAGCTAGCATCACCAGCGCCAGTGATAGTAATATTTCCGTTATTATTCGCGAAGTATATCGTGATCCGTCGCAAGCACACACATCGTCCTTCATTGGCAAAGCTGAAGGATTGCCTACAATCCCCAACACATCGGTAGGATATGTTATCAACGATGGTGACAAGTTAGCGAATCTCAAAGATTGGTCCAGTGACGACACTGAATCAGGAGATGAGGAATCATTTACGCCTGTGATACCAAGATTGTTATCGGACGAATCATCCATAATGGATGAAGATTATTAGCGATTCTCATAATCTTGTTGTTCAGAATTTTCGATTTCTACGGCTCGATAGTAAATTCCCCATTTTTGCATTATTTGCTGAATATTTTTGTCATCTAGGTCCGTGATGTCACTGAAAAATCCCGCAATAGAATGAACGTGCAAAAAATCCTCATTGCATACCCAGTTCGCTTCTGAAGGTACGACGTATAAAACTCCACTTTGATGGTCACATTTTATGTCTATGCGCTTGCTTCCATCGCTACTTTTTATTTTTAGTCCATTTTCTTCCATCTTTTCCTCGACACATGGTCCAATTAGTATTAGTTCAGTTTAGACTTAATTGTTGAATTATCGATTTTATTTGTGATACTGATGATTTAATTTTTATAATGGTAGGTTCTTTTAACACGCTGATATAATTCGACACCATTCCATATTCTAATAGTGTTTTGCTGATAAAAAAATAGCTCAAATTTGAGGAGAGCACGATGACCCCTCACGTAACAGATGGAAATCTAGAAATTTATAAGATCACATGCGGTCCCTACGATAACAACGCATACTTGGTAGTGTGTGGTAGGACTCGTGAAAGTATCCTTATTGATACCCCAGCAGATCCTGAAGAATTGATAGCAATAGCTTCAACTACGAAAGTCAGGTCCATTGTTATAACCCATAACCATATGGACCATTTGTTGGGATTCGATCAAGTAACTGGTGAGTTCGAAGTTCCTGTTGGTATAGGGAGTCCTGATGCACATGCTCTCTCTGTCAAACCAGATTTTCTATTAGTGGATGGAGAAGATATCGAGTTTGGGGATATGGCACTGACTCCAATATCTACTCCAGGTCATACTGACGGATCCACTTGTTTGAGAGTGGGTGGTCATCTCTTTACGGGTGACACGCTGTTTCCTGGAGGACCGGGTAAGAGTCGCTCGCCGGAGGCTCTAGAAGAATTGATAGCTAGTATTGAGTTACGCCTTTTAACCTTATCCAAAGATGTGGATATCTATCCGGGTCACGGTTCTGACGGAAAATTGTCTGATTCTATTGAAGATTACGAGGTTTATAAATCTAAGCAGCATTCAGCAGATCTTTGCGGAGACGTTGAATGGCTGAATAGCTAGATACCCTTTTTGTGTTTGTGACTTTATGGAATAGAAATATGTATCGGCGGATGGAGCTGGATACAAAACTTCTACTGACATCATTGCTGACGATCGTCATTTGCTATGGATCGATCGCAACAGTGAAACTTTTGATAATTCCTTTTTTGTCGGTTGGCGGCCGTTCCTATTTTTCCCCATGGATTCTAGCTCTTCCTCAGGTATTTCTACTGGTTTTTGTATCAGCATTGTGTTTCCGGTACCGAGTTATCAGTTATAAGGATTTGGGATTTCAAGCACCTAGCTTTAGGAATTCCTACTTTTTGGCATTTTTGTGTGTACTGGCCAATATTTTAATTGTCGTTATTTATATGATTGTTGCTACATACTTCGGGTTAAAGATTTTATATACACCCGAGATACCAAAAGATATTCTTGGGTTCGGGTGGTTCATATTTCCGAATCTGTTTGCGATTTGTATTTGGGTCCCAGTCATTGAAGAATTATTTTTTAGAGGATTTCTTTTAAGGTTGTTTATGCGGCGAATAGGAACATTCTCCGCCGTAGTATTGTCTTCCTTGGTTTTTGCAGTTCTTCATGGGCACATAGGTCTTCTAATTCCTTTATTTATTTGTTCGATAGTTATTTCTTTTCTTTATATCAGGACTGGTTCTATTTATCCTTCTATACTCACCCACGCATGCGGGAATTTATCAGTTTCACTGGTTGCGGCATCTGCTTGAATTGACGAAAATGTTAGTTAAGAGTGAGTTAAAATTTAAGCCCGTAACGTTTGGGCAATAGATGCTTTTATAATAGAGATTCCAATATGAACACTTTGAAGAATAGAATTGATCAGCGGCTTGAGAAGCTTAGTTCGGAAAATAAGCCTGCCTTGGTTCCTTATTTAACAGTAGGTTATCCTACCGTCGAACTCACAGTTCCCATTGCAACGAAAGTTCTTTCCTCAGGTGCCGATATGTTGGAGTTAGGAATACCTTTCAGCGATCCTTTAGCGGACGGTCCAACTATTCAGGAGACAAGTTTCATAGCATTGGAGAATGGAACTACTATCAGTACTGCTATTGAGTCCGTCAGAGAAATACGCACGATTGACAGTGAATCTCCATTGATTTTCATGGGATATTTCAATCCGTTTCTTAGATACGGATTTGAAAATTTGCTCATGGATATAAAGTCAGCTGGGGTAGATGGCCTTATAGTGCCTGATCTTCCAACTGAGGAATCAGATGTATTATTCGCAGAATGTCGAAAACAAAGTATTCACTTAATTCCTCTTTTGGCTCCAACCAGTACTGATGAGAGGATAGAATCTGCGTGTAAAACTGCAGGAGGATTCATTTATTGCGTGAGTCTCACGGGTGTTACTGGGGCTAGAAATAGATTGTCTTTTGGCGTTGAGGAACTGGTTCGTCGTATTAGAGCTTTCACAGATCTTCCAGTTTTAGTTGGATTCGGCATATCTAGTCAGTCAGATGTAGATAGGATTGGCCAATTTGCTAATGGAGCAGTCGTGGGTAGTGCGTTTTTAGATGCTGTAAGTGGAGCAGATTTTGGCAAAGAGGTGGAGACGGCCTCCCAATTTGTTAGAGGTCTTACAAGGCAAGGATAAATTTGTATTATTCTGAGTCAAAAGTTGTTAGGAGTTTTAAAGATGAGCAAGGTTAGGGCTATAAGGGGAGCCACCACTGCAGACGAGAATACTAAAGATGCTATTGTGGATGCTACTCGTGAAATGTTGGACTCCTTAGTTGAGGAAAACAGCTTTGAATTGGAAGATGTTATAAGTGCGTTTTTTACCACGACCAAGGACTTGAATGCACAGTTCCCTGCAGTTGCCGCCAGAAAGATTGGATGGGTGGATGTTGCTTTGATGTGTTCGCATGAGATGTTTATAGCTGATGCTCAAGAGAGATGTATTAGGGTTATGGTCCACATCAACTCAGATAGATCCGCCAAAGAAATTAATAATGTCTACCTAAAAGATGCGGTTAATTTGAGAAAGCGCGGCTTTGAAGAAGATATTTAAGAGGCTTTACGACTTATAGGTTGTTGAAGCATTTGGATAATGTTGCCGTCTGGGTCCTCAAATGTGGCGACCAATCCTCCCCAGTGTTCTAATTCAGGTTCCCTAATGAACTTCGTTCCATGAGCCTTCAATCTGGAACTAATTTCATTAATGTCGGTTACATCAAAATTTATCATTGCTCGAAAAGGGTCTTTTGAACGTCCATTAACTCTTGAGTGAAGACCAATACTGAATCGTATTTCGGCTTTACCAGCGTTCCATTTATATGCGATGAAATTTTCTCTGACTGAATGAGGAGTCAACCCAAAGGTTTGTTCGTAAAATTTTTTTAGGCGTTCTAGGTTGTCAGTCCACACAATTATTCCTGATAAATTTTCTATCATTGGATGATCCTTGTAACTCAATATGACTAGTATATGAAATATAGCTATAACTGTATCAATTTTGCTATCTGCCTCTGTTCGGAGATTGGTTATAATGTGTGTTGAGAGACAGTGCGGGGCTGTAAGTCCCAAGGGAGGAAGAAAGCTAACAGAGGGTCTCTTAAAAGGAGGTAGGTAACATTGGATAGTAGTAGTAGGAGGCGGACCAGGTAGGTGTTCCTTGGAACGCCTCCACATACAGGGGCTCCGGGTCTCCCGGAGCTCCGACTTTATTCACGAAGATTTATTTCTTTCCTTCAAAAAACTTTCTCGGATTATTTACCATAATGTCATCTATTTGTTCCTGTGATGCTCCCAGTTCTTTAAGACGTGGAAGGACTTTCCTTGTAATGAACAAATACCCATCTGGATTGGAGAGCTTTCTGCTGACTTGACCCTCTTTAGAGTCAATACTTAGGGTTACCGACCAGTCGTGTCCCAGCATAATACGTTTTCCGTAACCATCAGAAACGAGTTTCATCGCTGTTTGGGTTCGTTCTTCCCAATCTGGGGTGCCGGGTGATCTTCCCCCTGGATATCTGTCTAACCCTATCCAAACACCTTTATCGAGTAGAGATTCCAAATAGAAAGTGTCGGTCGTGTCATTACTATGACCAATGTAGACACGATTGAGATCCACTCCCTCATCCTCAAATATTCGAACTTGTTGCTCACCCACCCTATCAGGTGCCCATGTGTGGGTTGAAATAGGTACGTTA
>Ga0310342_100000547_pt1 | contig 21379 bp, 20 predicted proteins | sample S15DNA20500_MG_FD_206155 | JGI IMG/M metagenome (GOLD analysis project Ga0310342, IMG submission 206155) | Marine microbial communities from station ALOHA, North Pacific Subtropical Gyre - S1503-DNA-20-500_MG | ecosystem: Environmental > Aquatic > Marine > Oceanic | place: Pacific Ocean: North...
TGGCGGAACAACTCGGCGTGGATGCCGCGGGTCTGAAGGCGTCGGTGGAGAAGAACAACGAGTACGCGAAGACGGGGGTGGACCCCGAATTTCATCGCGGAGACAACATCTACGATCGCTACTACGGCGACGACAAAGTCGAACCGAATCCGTGCCTGGGGCCCATCGAGAAGCCCCCGTACTACGCGATCGAGGCCTTCGCGGGCGAGCTGGGTACGAAGGGTGGGCTCATGGTCGACGAACGAGCCCGCGTGGTGACGAGTTCTGGCGAGCCGATCCCGGGTCTCTACGCCACCGGAAATTGCTCGTCGGCGGTCATGGGTCGGAGTTACCCCGGCGCGGGTGCGACCATCGGACCGGCGACGACCTTTGGCTACATCGCGGCAATCGACGCGATGACCGACTGAGCGAACGCGAGGATCCGATCATGGCATTCAGAGTGCAGACCGTGATGCTGGGCCCGGACACGGACCAGTACGCGGGCGAGGGGCAGGGCACCACCGACATTGCGGGCATCGCGGCCGCGGCGCGCCGGAGCGAGGAGCTGGGTTACGACGGCGTGACCGCGCCGGAAGCCGGTCACGACCCCTTCCTGCCGCTCGTCGTTGCGGCGGAACACACGGAAGAGATCAAGCTCGGCACCAACGTGGCCATCGCGTTTCCCCGCAGCCCGATGGTGACCGCCCAGGTGGCCTGGGACCTGCAACAGCTTTCCAAGGGACGCTTCCAGCTGGGCCTGGGAACCCAGGTGAAGGGCCACGTCGTGCGGCGCTACGCGTCGACCTGGACGGGCCCGCCGGGTCCGCGCCTGCGCGACTACGTGCTCTGCCTCAAGGCGATGTTCGAGACCTTCCAGAAGGGCGAAAAACCCGGCTTCGAGGGCGAGCACTACCAGTTCACGTTGATGAACCCGTTCTTCAACCCGGGTCCCATCGAGTACCCGCACCCGGAAATCCACCTGGCGGCGGTGAACCCGTACATGGCGCACCTGGCGGGAGAACTCTGCGAGGGCCTGCGCCTCCACCCGATCGCGACCTTCCGCTACACCCGCGAGGTGGTCGTGCCCTCGCTGCAAAAAGGGGCCGAGGCGAGTGGACGCAAGCTCGAGGACCTGGACCTGATCGGCGCCCCGTTCCTCGCCATCGCGAAGGACGAGGAGGGCATCGAGGCGGCCAAGCAGGCGTTGAAGCAGCATATCGCCTTCTACGCCTCGACACGCACCTACCACGCCGTGCTGGAATTCCACGGCTGGCTCGACGCGGGCAACGCACTCCACCAGATGTCTCGAGAGGGCCGCTGGAAGGAGATGCCCGGGCAGATCAGCGACGAGATGCTCGAAGAGTGGGCGATCATCGGAACCTGCGACGAACTCGCAACCAAGCTGAAGGAGCGCTGCTCCGACATCTTCTCGACCGTTCTGCTGGACCTCGCGCCGCAACTGCGCCGCGACGAGGACTGGGTCGCCCAGACCGTCGAGTCGCTGCACCGGGACTAGGATTCGAAAGCAAGGAGAAAATCGAGATGGCATCGGAAGACCACCTTCTCTTCGAGATCGACGAGGGAGTCGGAGTCGTCACCCTGAATCGGCCCGACCGGCTGAACGCCGTGCACTGGAACCTGGCCAGAGACCTCGTCCAGCTGTTTCGCGATCTCCGCATGCGCGACGAGGTCCGGGTGCTGGTCCTGACCGGCGCCGGCCGGGGCTTCTGCGCGGGGGGCGACGCCGAGTGGATCAGTGGGGACGCCGACCGTGGCATGCCGGGTCTTTCCGAAGTGCCGCTCGAGCGCTACCAGCGCAAGACGCCGGCCGGGCCCGTCGCCGAGTTCACGAAGATGATCGTCGATGTGGAAAAGCCGGTCATCGCCGCGATCTCCGGCCCGGTGATGGGGGCGGGGCTTTCGTTCGCGCTGGCCTGCGACCGGCGCATCGCGGACACCACGACGCGCATGTGCGCGGCCATGGTGCGGCTCGGCTTTGCCCCGGACACCGGCATCACCTACTTCCTGCCGCGCATCACGCGCCTGTCGACGGCCCTGATGATGGTCGAGACCGGGCGGATCCTGGAGGCGGAAGAGTGCCACCGGGAGGGCCTGATCGACGAGCTCGTCGAGCCGGGCGAGGCGCTTCCGAAGGCGATGGAGTACGCGAAAAAGCTCGCGGCCGGGCCGAGCGTGGCCGTCGACCTGGCGCGGCGCTTCATCTTCAAGTCGCTCAGCTCGAACCTCGACGAGATGCTCGACTACGAGGCCGTGGCTTCCACCATGTCGGCCCATACCCAGGATGCGCGCGAGGGAACCCGCGCCTTCCAGGAGAAGCGCAAGCCGAAGTTCGAGGGGCGCTAGCGCTTCAGGACGACCGCGGTCGCGTTGCCGCCCAGCCCGAGGGTCTGCCCCAGACCGAGCTTTGCACCCGGGACCTGGCGCGGACCGGCCTCGCCGCGCAGCTGCCAGGTGAGTTCACAGACCTGGAACACCCCCATTGCGGTGGTGGCCTCGCCGAAGCAGAGGAAGCCGCCGCTCGGGTTGATCGGCATCTTTCCGGTGGGCAGCGTCTCGTTCGTCTCGAGCATGTGCTCCGCCTCGCCGGGCTTGCAGAGCCCCCAGTCCTCGGGGAACGCGAGCTCGTAGTAGACCGTGTTGTCCTGGAGTTCGACGAAGTCGAGGTCCTCCGGCCCGGCGCCGGCCTGGGCGAGCGCCTTTTCGACGGCGAGCGAGGCTTCGCTGTGGTAGCTGCGGCCGGGAGGAACCACGCCCGCGAGCCCGCGCGGGAGCCCGTCGTCGAAGCGCATGGTGGCCACGGAGCTGCCCGCCACCCAGACGGGATTCGAAGCGAGCTGCTTTGCCTTTTCTGCGGAACAGATGATGGCGGCCGCTGCGCCGTCGCTCACGGGGCAGATTTCGAAGAGGCGCAGCGGGTCGCTGACCAGGTTCGAGCCGAGCACCTGCTCCAGGCTGAACTCCTTGCGGAAGCGGGCGTATTCGTTGTGCACGGCCACCTGGTGGGCTTTCACCGCCACCTTGGCCAGCTGCTCCTCGGTGGTTCCGAATTCCTCCATGCGCTGACGGCACAGCAGCGCCCAGAACGACGGGCCGGGCATGCCGACGCAGCGCTGGCGCAGGAACTCGGGGTCGGTCTCCTCTTCGACGCCCGACGTCTGGATGAAGCCCTTGGGCATCTTCTCGCCGCCGACGACGAGGACCGAGTCGTAGATGCCGCCGGCCACCAGGGCGTAACCCACGTTGAAGGCGTTGCCCCCGGCCGCGCAGCCGGCCGACATGTTGTAGACGGGGATTCCGGTGGAGCCCATGTCCTCGACGACGTCGTTTCCGTTCAGGCCCCAGCCCTTGCCACCCGAAAATCGCGAACTCGCGGCGGCGACGGCCTCGATGTCGCGCCACTGCATGCCGGCGTCGGAGAGGGCGGCGACCACGGCGTCCCGGCACAGGTCGGTGACGGATTTGTCGGGGAATTTCCCGAAGGGGTGCATTCCAACGCCCAGGACCGCAACGTCTCTCATCGCGACAGTTCTCCGTGTTTGGCCCGGCCGGCCGGGCTCATAGAGGGCTCAGATCGGACGGAACATCCAGGTGGTGACCTCGGTGCCGTCTGCTTCGGTGCACATGGGCTCGATGACGAGTTCGACCTTGCCGCCCACCTTCACGGTTTTCGGGTCGTCCACGGCCATCCGGCCCACGACGCGCAAGCCGTCGGTGAGATCGACCACGCCGAGGGCGTAGGGCTCGTACGGCTCGTCGTACCGGGCGGGCGGGGGAGGGGGGTAGTTCTGGACGGAGCTGCTCCAGACCGTTCCGTGCGGGCCGAAGCTGGCGTCCTCCATCCTGGATTCGGTGCAGTCCGGATTGTGACAGAGCTCCGACCTGGGGAAGTACGGCACGTTGCACGTGGCGCAGCGCGAGCCCATCAGGCGCGCTCCGTCGGCCGTGTCACTGAACAGCCCGTCGATCACGGGGGTGCGCTTCGCGGTCATCGGGGTCTACCTTCCGTGTCTCGTCGTGTCCACAGGGGCTGCTGCGTGCGCAGCCGCCCGGACGTCGCTGTGTGAGTCACAATCTATCAGCTTCCCTGTTTGGCGGCCCGGATCAGCTCGGGAAGGATCTCGAGGCAGTCGCCGACGATTCCATAACGCGCGTAGCGGAAGATCGCAGCGTCCGGGTCCGTGTTGATGGCGGCGATGGATTTGGCGGCCGCGCACCCGGCCATGTGTTGGCTTGCCCCGGAGATTCCGGCGGCGAGATAGAGCCCGGGCCGCGTGATCTTGCCGGTGAGTCCGACCTGGCGCGACGAATCGACCCAGCCTTCGTCCACCAGGGGTCGCGAGGCGCCGGGCAGGCCGCCCAGTGCCTCGGCCAACTGCTCCACCAGCTTGTAGTTCTCGGGAGAGGCGAGTCCGCGACCGCCCGCGACGATGATTTCGGCGTCTTCCAGGCGCGGACCCTCGGTGTGCGCGGCCTCGACCACGCGCACGCGTTCCTCGATTTCCGAGAGATCCACAGCGACGGGCTCGGGGGTTGGCCTCACCGCGCCCTCGCCCCGCTCCGGCGTCACTGCGTTCGCCAGCAGGGAGACGATGCAAGTCCCGGCGTCGGTGATCTCGTAGATCACGCGTGTGTCGCCTCCGTACGCCGAGGCGGTGACGCTGAGCGGGCCGTCGGGAGCCACGTCGATGTCGACGGCGTTCATCACCACACCGGAGCCCAGGCGTCCAGCCAGGCGCGGTGCGACCAGCCGGATGTCGAAGCCCTGGTTGAACAGCACGAGCTTCGGAGTGTGCGCCGTGCAGTACTGCGCGAGCGCCTCGACGAAGGCGTCGGCCTGGCCGCCGGCGAGCTTGGGGTCCTCGATGTGCTCGAGCGCTGCGACCCCGTGTCGCTGCGCGATCTCGGGGGCCTCTTCCGGCACGGAGCCGACCACGAGCCAGTGCAGGTTCCCGCCGAGAGCGGCGCTCGTCTTGCGGGCGAGAGTCAGTGCAGCCTCGGTTTCCTCGAGGTTTTCGCCGCGGGCGCCACTCCAGGTGCACACCACCGCCGATCTTGTCGTCATGACGTCGTCGATTCCTCCAGCATCCGGAATTACCTGGGCTCTTTTCCCCGTTCCGCGCGCTAGGTGAGAAGCTTGTCCTCACGCAGTCGCGCGACCAGGCGATCGGCCAGCTCCGCCGGCGTGTCGCCCGCGATGAACTCGCAGTTGCCCTGCACCGTGGGAACGAATTGACGGGTGAGCACGACCCGCGGTGCCAGCGCGTCGGCTCCGAGCGAGAGGTCCTCCGGAGTCAATACGGTCGGCTTGACGCGCCGGGCCTTGAGCTTGTTGGCCGCCGTGGGGTAGCGAGGGTCGCCGAGTTCGTTGCTGATCGTCACCACCGCGGGGGCGTCGGTCTCGACGATCTCGTCGCCGTCGGGCGTTACGCGGGTGATGCGAAGCCTTGCACCGTCTCCGAGTTCGACGCTGCGCGCGATCGTCACAACGGTCATTCCCAGCATCTCGCCGACCAGGGCCGGGACCACCCCCTGGTCGTCGTCGGAAGCCTGTCGGCCGCACAGGACCAGCTCGGCGCCGCCCAGAGACCGGATGTAGCCCGCCAGAAGGCTCGCCACCGCGTGGGAGTCCGGTGCGGAGGAAGGGGGTGTGAGGGCTGCGACTTCGTCGGCGCCCAGCGCAGCGGCGTGCCGCAGCGGGTTTCCCGGGTCGGCGCCTACGGAGACCACACAGATCGTGCAGTCGGCGCCCGCGTCCCGCAGGCGCAGGGCGGCCTCGATCGCCTGCTCGTCGAAGCCGTTCATCAGCTGCGGAATCGTGGTCTGTGTGAGCGTCTTTCCGTCTTCGCCGATCTCGAGTCGACCGGCGAGGGCGTAGTTGTTCACGGCGTCCGGATCCAGGACTTCCTTGATGCAGACCACGATGCGCATGGAGATGCCTTTCCCGCTGGGACCGTCACCGGTCCGATGGTTCAGCTCTTTCCTTCGTCGAGGATGAACAGGTTTCCGGATTCACACCACACAGAGTCGTCGAGGTAGCCGTCCGGTTTTCGGGTGAGATCGGTGAGCAGGTACCAGCGCCACGCGGGCTCTCCGTGGTCGACGTACTCCCCGGTGAGGGTTCCCGTGAATTCCTGGCGGCCGGCGAAGCGGGTGCCCGGGATCGCGTGCCCGCCGTCGCATTCCGCCCGCTTGCCGGTGACGGTGGCGTCGAATCCGGGTCGCGCGTCGCTCGTCTGCGTCTTCACTTGTTCCACGAGCGGTCGAACCTGCTACGCGAGCTCGCCGACCCGCTCCTCGAAAGCGGCGAGCGCTTCTTCCACCAGGTCGAAGAGGATCTGGCGCGCGGGCTTCATCGCCGTCACGAACCCTACTCCCTGGCCCGCGGCCTCGGTCATCAGGTCCTCGCGGCGGTTGTCGTTGGCGCCCTGGATGTAGTCCGCGCTGAGCAGCATCTGGTAGGGCGGGGGCAGCGCGCGGGGCGCGTCGGGCTTGGCCCATTCCTGGGTCCACGGGCAGTCGAGCACGCGCATCGTCATCCCCGAGATGGAGTCGCCGTAGGAGGTGTCCGCGCTGGTGGCCGCGAGGAGGCGCTCCTTGATGATCATGTCGATGTCGGACTCGCGCGAGGCGAGCCACAGGGTGCCCGTCCACACACCGGAAGCCCCGAGGCAGAGTGCGGCGGCCAGGTGACGCCCGGTGGTGACACCGCCTGCCGCGATGATCGGCGTGTCGCCCGCCATCGCGGCGATCTCGGGAACGATGGAGAAGGTGCCCACGGCACCGGTGTGTCCCGCGGCGTCGTAGCCCTGGGCGATGACCGCGTCGACGCCGGCCTCGAGCTGGCGCTTGGCCTGGCGCGCCTTTCCGACCAGGCCGAACACCTTGATGCCGCGCTCGTGCGCCGTCTCGAGAAAGAAGCCGGGGTTGCCGAGGCCGGAGGCGATGACGGGCACCCGCTCGTCGAGCAGGACCTCGAGCTGGGCGCGTGCCATCTGCTGGTTCAGGCCGCCCCAGGTATGGAGATCGATCGCACCCTTGGGGTCGGGGACGTCGTACTTTTCCTTGATCTCGCGGGCGAACTTCCTGTGGGACTCGGGGATCTTCGCCTCGAGCTGATCGAGCGTGTCCGCCGGCGGGACGGAAGCTGGGAGGACCAGGTCGATGCCGAACGGTTTGCCGTCGATGCGATCGCGGATCCACTTGATGTCCGAGGCGATGTCGTCCGGCGTGTGCATCGCCTCGCCGAGAACGGCGAAGCCGCCGGAGTTGATGACGGAGACGGCGACGTCCTTGCAGTGCGTGAAGGCGATGACGGGGAACTCGATCCCGAGCATGTCGCAGAACTTGGTTCTCAGCGGGTCGCTGGGCATGGTGAGGCTCCTGTGCTCCGTTGCTCGTGTTCTCGTTCCGGCCAGCCATGCGCTGCGAAACGGCGCGTCTGCGGCGCCCCCGCCGGACCCCAGGATCGCATTGTTGAGGAATCTAGCCCTTTCGGGCGTTGGACCCGTACCGAGATCAGTCAGGCACGGAGGTCGGGGGAACCGCGGCGAGAGTATACTGGCCGCGTCCGGCCGACAAGGGGCTCTGGGCCCCGTTTGAATCGAGCCATCGAGTTCCGAGGGAGCCGCTTGCCCGACGCCGCGCTGGAAGGAATCTCGGTCGTCGAGTTGGGCCAGGGGGTCTCGGCTCCCTACTGCGCCCGGCTGTTCGCTGACTACGGCGCCGACGTCGTCAAGGTCGAGGCGCCGGAGAGCGGCGATGTTACGCGCTGTTGGGGCCCCTTCCCCGGTGACGTACCCCACCTGGAGAAGAGCGGCCTGTTCCATTTCCTGAACACGAACAAGCGCGGCGTCACGCTCGACGTGGCTGCCGCCGCTGGCCGGGAGATCCTGTTTCGACTGCTCGAACGTGCGGATGTCCTGATCGAGAACAATCTTCCCATGCAGATGCGGGATCTGGGTCTGGACTACGCCGCGCTCGAAGGTGTGAACCGGAACCTTGTGGTCGTATCCATCACGCCCTTTGGACAGACCGGGCCGTACAGCGAGTGGAAGGGCTACGATCTCAACGCCTTCCATCTTTCCGGAGCCAGTCACCGGTACTGCGGTCTCCCCGGCCAGGCGCCGTTGGAGCACGGGACCTTCTCGGCCGACTTCTACGGGGCCGCGGCGGCGGCGACCTGGGGCCTGGCCGCCACGATGGGACGGGAGCGGGTGGGGGGTGGGCAGCACGTCGACGTCTCCTGTGCGGAAGCCATCGCGACGACCTTCGTTGGCGCCCACAACATCGGAGCGTACGCGCAAGACGGCGTGTACGAACGCCGCACCGGAGTTGGAATGCGGCTCTCCGCCCCGGCGACGATCCTCCCGTGCAAGGACGGGCACGTGTGGATGCTGGCGATCGAGCCGGGGCAGTGGAAAGGCCTCGTCGAGGTCATCGGAAATCCAGAGTGGGCTCGGGTCGAGATGTTCGAAGACATGTTCGTACGCGGCCAGAACGCCGACATCATCTACCCGCTCCTCGAGGAGTGGACGCTGCAGCACGACAAGCTCGAGATCATGGAGCGTTGCCAGGCCGCCGGCTGTCCCGCCACCGCGGTGACGACCGTCGAGGAGGCCGCCGAGCATCCGCACCTCCGGGAGCGCGGGTACGTCCTCGAAGTGGAACATCCCGAGCTGGGCCGGACGCTGAGCCTCGCGCCCCCCTTCAAGTTGACCGGTAGCCCGACTGCCCCGCCTGCGCCGGCGCCTCTGCTCGGTCAGCACAACGATGACGTCTACGGCGACCGACTCGGCATGCGTGACGACGCACTGGCGCGGCTTCGCGCCGACGGGATCCTCTAGCCGTGGAGAACGCGCGCCCCCTGGAGGGCATCCGGGTCGCGAACTTCGGCTGGGTGTGGGCGGGCCCCGTCCTCGGCCAGACCCTCGCCTTCCTCGGCGCGGAGGTCTACAAGATCGAGTCTCGTGCGCGCATCGACATGATGCGAACCCTGCCGCCGTTCGACGGCGGCGTGCGCGACCCGAACCGCAGCCTGTCGAACCACGCCTGCTGGGCGAGCAACGGCAGCGTGAGCCTCGACTTGAAGAAGCCCGAGGCGGTGGAGCTGGCGCTGGAACTCGTGGCGACGTGCGACGTGGTGGCGGAGAACTTCGTACCCGGAGTCATGGAAGGCTTTGGACTGGGCTACGCGAAGCTGTGCGAGGTCAAGCCGGACATCGTCATGTTCTCGATGCCGACGGCCGGTCTCACCGGGCCGCTCCGCGACATCCGCAGCTACGGGCTCAGCCTCACGGGAACGACGGGTCTGGACAGCTTCGTCGGCTACGTCGACGGACCGCCGATTCCGATGGAGCAGGCCTTCGCCGACCCCTTCAACGGCCTCCTGGGTGGCTTCGCGGTTCTCGCCGCGCTGCGCCACCGGGATCGCACCGGCCGGGGACAGCACGTCGACTACTCCCAGCAGGAGGCCGTGATGCAGCTGGTCGGCCCCGCCTTCATGGACTACGCCATGAACGGCCGCTCCGCGACGCCGATGGGCAACCGGCACCCGCTGGCGGCGGCGGCGCCCCACGGAGTGTTTCCGTGTGCGGGGGACGACCGGTGGATCAGCATCGCCGTCGCGGAGGAGGGGGAATGGCAGGGACTGGTCCGGGCCATGGACGACCCCGAATGGGCGCGCGCGGCCGAGTTCGTCGGTCTGGAACAGCGCGTGCGGAACATCGGGTCGCTGCACGAACGCCTGGCTGCCTGGACGCTGGGCTTCGACGATCGCGCGCTCGCGGAGCGTCTCCAGGGCGAGGGCGTGGCGGCGGCGCCGGTCATGAACGTGGCGGACCTGCTCGAAGACCCGCACTACCGCGCGCGTGGCACGTTCATCGAGGTGCGGCACCCCCTCGGTTTCAAGGAGACGATCTACGGTGCCTACGTGAAGACGAGCCGTTTCGAGGCGGACGTGCGGCCGGGTCCGGCCATCGGGCAGGACAACGAGCACGTCTTCAAGGAATTGCTCGGGGTTTCGGATGCGCGCTACCGGCGGCTCGTAGACGAGAAGGTGATCTACTGAGCGCAGCCCTGCCCGTGGCTAGCGGCCCGTGAACTTCGGCTTGCGCTTCTCGGCGAAAGCGCGCGGACCCTCCTTGGCGTCGTCCGAAGCGAGCACCTTGGCGGCGAGCGCCTTCTCGAGCACGAAGCCAGGCTCGAGCCCGAGCGAACGGACGGCGATCTGCTTGGAAGTCCGCACCGCCAGCGGACCGTTCTTGCAGATCCGCGTCGCCAGGTCGAGCGCCGTCGGCATCAGCTGGTCGCCGGGCACCACGCGGTTCACCAGGCCGATCTCGTAGGCGCGCTGGGCGTCGATGGGCTCGCCGATGAGCAGCAGCTCCATGGCGAGCGCCCAGGGAATCTGGCGCGGGAAGCGGATGTGCGAGCCGCCCGACGGGATGAGTCCCCAGCGCACCTCGCCCAGTCCGAAGGTGGCGTGCTCCGCGGCGACGCGCAGGTCGGTTCCGGCGAGCATCTCCATGCCGCCGGCGATGCAGTGACCGTTCACGGCGGCGACGATGGGCTTGAAGACGTCCGAGAACTGGCGCTTGGTGGAATCCTCGTAGCCCATCTCGTCGCCCGAGGTGAGCAGCGGAATCGCCTCCTTGAGGTCCATCCCGGTGCAGAAGGCCCGCTCGCCGCTAGCGGTCAGGATCGCGACCCACAGGTCGTCGTCGGCGTTGAATTCTTCGAAAGCGGCGTCGAGGCCGCCGAGCATCTCCTTCGTCAGCGCGTTCAGGGCATCGGGGCGATCGATCGTCACGATGGCGACGCGGTCCTGCTTCTCGAATCGAATGGTGGGCGGGAGTTCCACGGTGTACCTCGCTTTTCGAATGGCTTGATTCAGGCGGGGGCGCGGCGAAACTTCGGCAGCGTGACGTCTTCCGTCACGGCGTCGAAGACGACCTCGACCGGCATGCCGATCTCGAGTTCCTCGGGCGGGCAGTCGACGACCTGGCTGAGCAGCCGCACCCCTTCTTCCAGTTCGATTACGGTCGGGGCGAGCGGGACGTCGTCGCTGAATGCGGGATGCAGGGCGCGCGCGACGACCGTCCAGGTGAATACGCTGCCGAGACCGCTCGATCGCGTCCATTCCCATTCCCACGAGCCGCACGCGGCGCAGATTTCGCGGGGCACGTGGCGCCAGGCTCCGCAGTCGTCGCAGCGCTGGAAGCGGAGCTCGTGTCGCTTGCACCAGGTGTAGAACTCGCCCGACAGCCCCTCCAGAACGGGGAGGGGCTTCGTGTACTCGGCACCCGTCTCGCTCATGGTCCCTCCCCTGGTTCCCGGGGCGGCTAGCGCCGCAGGATCGCGATGGAGCCGTCGCCGAAGTCGCCCCAGCCCGTCACCACGCCGATCTCCGCGTCCGGTACCTGGCGTTCCCCGGCCTCGCCGCGCAGCTGGCGCACGGCCTCGACGATGTGGGACATGCCGAGCACGTGGGCCTCGGAGAGCAGCCCGCCGTGGGTATTGACGGGCAACTCGCCGCCGAGTTCGATGCGCCCGTCCTCGACGAAGCTCCCGCCCTCGCCGCGCTTGCAGAAGCCGACCTCCTCGAGCTGCTGCAGCACCTCGAAGGTGAAGCAGTCGTAGATCATGGCAAAGTCGGCGTCGCTGGGAGTGACGCCCGCTTTTTCGAAAGCCTCGGGAGCCGCGATGGTGAGGCCCGTTCGGAAGATGTCCTTGCGGTTGGTGATCTCGTCTGCCGGATAGGGTTGCCCGCAGGCGCCGCTCATGATGGTGACCGGCTTGCCCGGCAGGTCCCGGGCTCGCTCGGCCGTCGTCACGACGACCGCGGCGGCCCCGTCGGTCTCGAGGCAGCAGTCGAAGAGGCGGTAGGGATCCGCGAGCATCGGCGAGGCCATGTAGTCGTCCAGGGTCATGGGTCTTCCGTGCATCACCGCGCCGGGGTTGAGCTGGGCGTGCTTTCGCATGGTCACCGCGATGGCGCCGAGCTGTTCGTGCCGGGTCCCGAACTCGTGCATGTGGCGGCGCGCCATCACCGAGTACCACTGGGGCGGCGCCGTGAAGCCGTGCGGTAGGTAGAAGTCGCGCGCAATGGCCCCGCCGGGGATCGAATCGACGTCGTCGGACACGGTCTGGCGGGTGCGGACTCCGGAGTAGCCGTTCCAGCCGGCCGGGAGCAGCACGTGGCTGGCCATCCCGGTCGTCACGGCCGTGGCAGCGGCCTGGAGGGAGGCCGCCGGCGCCGCGCCGCCCATGTGGATCGTGGCGGCGAAGCGCAGGGTTTCACAGCCGAGGCTGGCTGCGATCTCCTCCGCTTTCCCGAGGTTCGGGAAGGGCATGATGCCATCGATGGCGGCGGGCGTGAGCCCCGCCGCCCCGATGGCCTTCAGCGCGGCCTCGAGCTGCAAGCCGAGCTGGGTCTTGCCCGAGCCCGGCTTGCGGCAGTAGTCCGTCTCGCCGACCCCGACGATGCAGGCGTTGGCCGTCACTGTGGACTCCGCCGGGCTAGCGCCGGGTCTTCTTCCGCGCAGCCTTCTTCCGCGTGGTCTTCTTCCGCGCAGCCTTCTTGCGCTTGGGCTTGTTGATGCGCTTCTTCGGGTCGATTTTCGCGAGCCGGGCGAGGTTCAGACCGAGGATCTTCGCCTTCGTCTCCTCGGTGATCGGCTGGTAGCCCCACTTCTCCTGGAGCTCCTCGGGCATCTCGAGGTTGCGGATGTAGTTCACCGCGAGGGGCATGTCGTCGAAGGCGAGGTCGAGCCCCATGACGATCTTGTCGTCGGTCACCCACTGGAGCGCCTCGCCGATCATGTGGTAGCCCCGGTAGGGCGACCGGGCGAGCCAGCCGATGATGCCCGAAAGGCTCAGGTAGAGGTTCGTGTGCTTCCCCGCGAGTCCCATGAGTTCCTCGTGGTGCGGCCACGCCATGTGGTACGCGATGATCTTGAGATCCGGGAAGTCGAGGCAGATGTCGTCGAGCAGGTCCGGGTGGGTGTTCTTGCTCGGCTGCGGGCACACGTAGCTCATGCCGGTGTGCATCGTGAGGGCGACGTCGAGCTCGACGGCCTTTTCGTAGAAAGGCCACATGCGACGATCGTTGAGCGGCTCGTCTTCCGGGGCGTAGACCTTGCAGAGCTTCGCGTTGCGCTCCTTCACCAGGTACTCGAGCTCCCAGATCGCGTTGTCGACCCCGCGCCGGATAACCGGGCCGCAGTTCGCCTCGAGGTACATGCGGTCGGGGTAGGGCTCGATCTCCTTCATCATGAAGGCGTTCGTGGACATGCAGGTCGCGTAGCCGCTGACGTCCATCATCGATTCGCGCAGGCCGAAACAGACGTCGACGCCGGCCTTGTCCATCCACTCGATGAGGGCGTGGGCGCGCGGTTCGGGCATGGCGTCTCCGCCGGCGAGGTCGCGACCGCCGCCCCAGGAGCGCATGACTCCGTCGATGCTCTTCCACCATTTCTCGAAGCCCGGGTAGTACTCCATCTCTTGCATCGCCTCGGGGTTCATGAAATGGCACTCCGAGAGCGCCACGAAATGGTTTTCGCCTGCCATGGTGATTTCCTCCGAAGGGGGGGGGCCCCGGTTTAGCCTTGGGTTGCTCGGATCAGGTTCCAGACTCGGTTCGGTGCCGCCGGCACCTCCCGTGCCATCGTTCCCAGCGGCGCGAGTGCGTCGTTGACTGCGCACATCACGGCCGCCGGCGTGGTATGGATCGCCCCCTCGCCGCAGCCCTTGGCACCCAGCGGCGTGAAGGGCGAGGGCGTCACCACCTCGGTTTGTTCCGTTGGCGGGATCTCGTTGATGGTGGGGATCAGGTAGTCCATGAAGGTCGCGGTGAGGGGCTGCGCGTCCTCGTCGTAGACGTACTCTTCGAAGAGCGCGGCGCCGATGCCCTGGGCCACGCTGCCCTCGGTCTGCCCCTGCACGATCAGGGGGTTGAGGCGCGTGCCGCAGTCGTCGGCCAGGCAGTACTTGAGGATCTCCACCACACCGGTGTCACGGTCGATTTCGACCATGACCACGTGAACCGCCTGCGCGGCCGTCAGATAGCTCTTGGCCCGTCCCTGGTCGTCGGGCTCCGTGCGCCCGGCGGCGGTCCAGACGTGGGTGGCTTCGGGACGCGGGTCGATGCCGGGCGGCAGCAGGTCGCTGCGGGCGAGCATGGTGCCCGCCACCTCGGCCACGCTCATTTCGGCGCCGGGCATGCCCACGACTGCGAACTTTCCGTCGAGCAGCTGGATTTTGTCTGGCTCGGTCTGCATCAGCACGGCCGTCACTGCAGACATCTTCTCCCGGATGCGCTCGCAGGCGCCGAGCACGGCCCCCGTGATCGCCACGCCGAGGCGGCTGCCGCCGGGGCCGAACGACGGCGGCGCAGACTGGGTGTCGAGTTGCACGACGCGGACGGCCGCGATGTCCGTGCCGAAGTAATCGGCCACCAGTTGGCTCGCCAGGGTGTACTGCCCCTGTCCCTCGAGCGAAAAGCCCACCCGGACCGTGATCATGCCCAGGATGTCGATGCTCACGGTCGCGCCTTCGGGCACGCCGATTCCGGGAACCCCCACGGTCCGGTAGGCATTCCAGTCGAACACGCCGGGCTCGATGGCGCTCGCCACCCCGATGCCGACGATGCGTCCCTCTTCGCGGGCTTCGGCCTGTTTTGCGCGCAGATCCGCGTATCCCGCCAGCGCAAGCGCCTTGTCGAGCACTTCCTCGTAGCTGCCGCTGTCGTACTCGTTGCCCGAGGGAATCGTGTAGGGAAACTGGTCCGAAGGAATGAAGTTGCGACGCCGGAACTCCGCGGGGTCGATGTCGAGGTCCCGTGCGGCGATGTCCATCATCTGCTCGAGCACGAAGAAGTGCGGCGGCGGGCCGAAGCCGCGATAGGGAAAGGCCGGGAGCTTGTTCGTGGCCACCAGGGTGAGGTCGTACTCGGCCACGGGAATGGTGTAGGGCCCCGTGAAGGCGGCCAACGGCTTGGCGGCACTGATTGCGGCGTAGCCCTCGCCCGTGGCGCCGAGGTCGTCCACCAGTTTCACCCGCAGGCCGGTTGCTTGGGCGTCTGCATCGACCGCGAGGGACACCTCGTAGTGGCGATCCCACGCCTGGCTGCCACCCGAGGTGAGGTACTCCATGCGGTCTTCGATCCACTTGACCGGTCGCCCTCCGGCTTTGCGGGAGAGCAGGCAGGCGATGTCGGTCCCGCGCGTTCCGCCCTTTCCGCCGAAGCTCCCGCCGTGGGGCTGGCTCTTCACGTTCACCTTGTTCGATGGGAGCCCGAAGGTGGCCGCTCGACCGAGAGCGAAGAAGGAGGCGGCCTGGATGCTTCCGTAGACCGTCAAGTCGAGGCTCATCGGGTCCCACTCGCAGATGGCGCCGAAGGTTTCGGTGGGGTTTGCGCCCACGCGATTCCAGCGGAATTTCTCGGTGAAGACGTGCGCGGCTTTGGCAAAGGCCTCGTCCACCGCGCCCCACGTGAAGAGGCGCTGCATCATCACGTTGGTGCCCTTTTCTTCGATCACGAGCGGGCTCCCCTCCTCCATGGCCGCGAAGGGGTTGGCTATGGGGTCGAGCGGGTCGTAGTCGACGACGATCCGCTCGAGGGCGTCTTCGGCGACGTAACGGCTGGTGGCAGCGACGGCCGCTACCGGCTCGCCCACGAAGCGCACCAAGCTCGATGCGAGGCAGTGGGTGCCCCACCCCTCGGGGGCGCTGGCGGCGGGCTGGCTCCAGCGCAGTGCGTCTTCGCCGGTCACCACCGCTACCACGCCGGGCTGGGCCTCCGCGTCGGTGGCGTCGAGCTTTGCGATTCGGGCGTGGGGGAACGGGCTGCGCAGGATCGCGCAGTGGAGCATGCCGGGCAGGACGACGTCTTCGATGAACTGGGTTCGTCCGGTGAGAAGTGCCGCGTCTTCCTTGCGCTCCACGCGGCGCCCCACCCAACGCGGTGCGCTCGTCGGGAGGTCTTCGAGTCTTTTGGGAATCTCGATCGCCATGTCCGTCTCTTCCGCGTCTCCCCGATGCCCCGCTGCCGGCGCGTTCCCGGTCAGGCGCTCTCCTGGGCGGTTCCCGAGCGCACTGCACCGAGCTTGGCGGCCGCCGAGTGAACGGCGCGCAGGATACTCTGGTAGCCGGTGCAGCGGCAGATCTGTCCGCCGAGCACGTCCAGAATCTCCGCTTCGCTGGGGCTCGGGTTGTTCTCCAGCAACTCGTAGATCGCGATCAGGAAGCCGGGCGTACAGAACCCGCATTGCAGTCCGTGTTCTTCCACGAACGCCTGTTGAATCGGGTGGAGCTTGCCGTCGGGCCCGGCCAGCCCTTCCACTGTCATCAGGTTCGCGCCGTCGGCCTGAACGGCCAGCATCAAGCAGGAGCGCACCGCCTGGCCGTCCACGAGCACCGTACAGATGCCGCACACGCCGTGCTCGCAGCCGAGATGGGTGCCCGTCAGTTCGAGGTCTGCCCGCAGGAAATCGGCCAGGGTCGTGCGCGGCTCGACCGGTGCCTCGTACGCCACGCCGTTGACCGTCAGCCGAATCGGCCTCATCTGGGTCATGGCGGATATCCCTCGCGGTGTTTCGAAGTCTTCGTCTGCACTAGGCGCGCCCGCCACGGCCGGCCGTGGCGCGAGCCATCGCGTCCGAGAGCGCTTGCCGGGCCATCACGCCCGCCAGGTTCCGCCGGTAATCCGCCGATGCGTGCACGTCCGACAAGGGCTCGTCGATCTCCTCGCTCACCTGGCGCCCGGCATTCTGGCAGAGGAGGTCGCTGGGCTGTTCGCCTCGGACCGCGTCCTCCGCCCCCCGCGGCCGCACCGGCGTGGGTCCCACACCGAACAGTGCGATCCTCGGCTCGGCACAGCACCCGGCAGCGTCGAGCGACAGGGTGACGGCTGCTCCCGCCATTGCGAAATCGCCATGGCGGCGGGAGATCTCGCTGAACCCCCAGCCGGTTTTCGCCTCGAACATCGGGACGGTCACCTCGGTCAGTACCTCGCCGGGCTCGAGCGCGGTGGTGAGGTAGGTGACGAAGAAGTCCTCGGCCGGGACGATCCGATCGCCGGTGGGGCCGATGACCCTCAGCGTCGCCTCGAGTGCCACGGCCGTGGCGGGGTACTCGGCGGCGGGATCCGCCTGGGCCATGGAGCCGCCTATCGTGCCGCGGTTGCGGATCTGCGGGTGGCCGATCGAGACCGTGGCGGCGTGCAGCAGAGGTTGCCGGTTCTGGACGAGGGGAGAGCGTTCCAGCGTCCGCTTGGTCGTCATGGCGCCGATGGCCAGGTGGCCGTCGCTCTCCCGGATGTAGTCGAGATCCTGGACGCGACCGAGGTCGACGACGAGGCCCGGCCGCGCAAGCCGCATGTTGAGCATCGGCATCAGGCTCTGGCCGCCGGCGAGGAGTTTGGCTTCGCCGTCGAATTCCTGCAGGGCCGTGATGGCCTCACCGATGGTCGTGGGCGCCAGGTATTCGAAGGGGGCGGGTTTCATCTCGACCTTTCGATGGATTCCAGACGCCGAGTCCCCGTCCGTCGGGCGGCTCTCCCCGGAACCCCGCTGGGCCGTCGCTCTTCAGGCGATCCGGGCTGCCCTCTAGGGTCGGGATCATACCCGTTTGGAACCGCTTTTCGACCAGCGAAGGCCTGTCGGCGCCCCGCGCCGGAAGTGCAGGCTTCTAGCCCGCGCACCCGGATACCGGTAGTCTCGCGCGCACCGGAACGCGGGGTGGCTCGTCGATACCCGGGTCCGATGAGGGAGTACGACATGGGCTGGAGCGATTGGGAGCGAGTGGAAGGCGATGGCCTCGAGTTCGAGGAGATCGTCTACCAGAAGAAGTTTCACTCGGAGCTCGAGGGGGGCATGGCCCGGGTCACCATCGACAAGCCGAAGAAGTACAACGTGATGACGGTCGCGACAGTCGAGGAGATGTTTCGCGCCTTCTACGACGCGAACCACGACACCGCGATCGGGGCGATCGTCGTCGCGGGCAGTGGGCGAAACTTCGGCACCGGCGGCGACGTGGAATGGGAGAAGTGGGGCCTCCGCGAAGCCTTTTACAACCGCTACCCGCACAACCGGCTGATCCGGCTCTCGCGCAAGCCCGTCATCGCCGCCGTGCAGGGCTATTGCCTCGGCGGCCACAACCACATGGCCTACTGCTGCGACTTCACCCTCGCCGCAGAAGACGCCAAGTTCGGCCAGGCGGGTCCCAAGGTCTCGAGCCCGGCGGACGGTTTCTTCGTCCCCTACCTGACGAAGGTGATCGGTGCCAAGCGGGCGCGGGAAATGTGGATGCTCTGTCGCCGCTACACGGCGCATCAGGCCCTCGAGATGGGCCTGGTCAATGAGGTCGTTCCGCTCGGCGAACTCGAGGCCGCTGTCGACCGGTGGGTCGAAGAATTGCTGGCCGTCAGTCCCGGCTGCCTGGAGATTCTCAAGGCCGCCTTCGACCAGGAAATGGACGGTTATTCCGAGCTGGGCGTGATCTCCAGCCAGTTCTACCCCGACTGGTTCGACATGCCCGAGGGCAAGGAGGGGGGCGCTTCCTTCTCGGAGAAGCGCACACCCCGATTCTGGAGTCTCCGCGAACGGGAGTCCGAGATGCGCAAAGCGCTGATGAAGCGGTACGAAGACGAGAGCGGCGTCTAGCAGCTAGTCGTTCTTGCCGCGCGCGAGTTCCACCGGGGTGGCGGCGGAGCCGTTGCCCACGAGTTCGGCGATCCGTTCCGGCGCGTAGCCGATCTCGGCGAGGATCTCCTCGGTGTGCTGGCCCTGGAGCGGAGGCGGGCGGTGCACGCCGCCGGGCGTTCCCTGCATGTGGATCGGCACTCCGGTGACGGTCACCTCCCCGAGCTTCTCGTGCTCGGTGGTGACGATCATCTGGTTGTGGCGGATCTGCGGGTCTTCCGGAACCTCGCGCACCGCGTTCACCGGTGCGGTCAGTACATCGGCGGCGATGAGGCGCTCCATCAGTTCGTCGCGGCTGAAGTCGTTGCAGCGGGCTTCGAGCATTTCGTCGAGCGCGTTCTGGTGCTGCGCCCGGATGTCGACGTTCGCGAAGCGCGGGTCGCTCACCCAGTCGACGTCGAGCGCGTCGCAGAGCTTGGTGAAGAACCGCTGCGACGGGCAGGTGATCACGACCTTTCTCCCGTCCTTGGTTCCGTAGATTCCGGAGGGCGCGAAGTAGAGGCTGCGGTTGCCGGTTCTCGGGGTTTCGTCCCCGGTGACGAGGTAGCTGCCCAGGCCGGCTGCCTGGGCGTGGATCAGGGCGTCCAGCAGCGAGATGTCGATGCGCTGCCCCTCGCCGGTCGCCGTGCGCGTGTGAAGGGCGGCCAGCGCGGCCGTGCTGGCGAGCACCGAGCTGAGCGTGTCGACCAGCGGAACCGTCACGCGCACGGGCGGCCCATCGGGCTCTCCGTTGAGCGCGAGCAGGCCGGCGTAGCCCTGGATCAGGAAGTCGATTCCGGGCCGGCCCGCGTAGGGCCCGTCCGCGCCGAAGGCCGTCACGCCGACCCAGATGATGTCTTCCCGGTGCCGGCGCACCTGCTCGTAGTCGAGCCCGAGACGCGACAGCGCGGGCTCGCGGATGTTGGTGATGAAGACGTCCGCCGTGGCGGCGAGGCGCGCGAAGGCCTCCTGGGCGTCGGGCAGGCGCAGGTCGAGCACGATGTCGCGCTTGTTGCGGTTCAGGCTCAGGAAGGCCGAGCGCTCCCCGTCGCGCTCGGGCCCGAGGTGGCGGCTTTCGTCTCCGTAGGGGGACTCGACCTTGATGACGTCCGCGCCGAGGTCCCCGAGCAGAGTCGCCGCGTAGGGACCGGCCATCATGGTGGACATGTCCAGGACACGGAGGTCCGTGAGCGGACCCGCGGCGGGGCTCTTCTTCGCTTCGGTGCTCACGGAAGTGCTCCTTGGGACTTGAGTTCGCCGATCTCCTCCCAGGAGCAGCCCAGCGTGTCGAGGAGGATGAGCTCTGTGTCCTGGCCCAGCTCTGGCCCCAGCGTTTCGACGCTTCCCGGGGTCTTGCTGAGGGTAATGGGCAGGCCGCGTATCTCGACTTCGCGGCCGACTTCGTCGCAGTGGATCTTCAGGAAGTAGTCGTTCTCCCAGGCCTGGGGATCCTCGGACACGTCCTTCAGGTTCTGGATCGGGCTCGCAACGATGCCGAGCGGGGTCCAGGTGTCCATCCACTCCTGCGCTGAGCGCTGCTTCACGATGCCGTCGATCACGGCCACGAGCTGTGAATTGTTTTCGCGCCGCCGCTCGGTGCTGGCGAAGCGCGGGTCGTCGGCGAGGTCGTCGCGTCCGAAGCTCCGGCAGAGCTTCCGCCAGTTGTCGTCGGTGTTCTCCTGGCACAGGAAGAGCCACTTGTCCGCGGCCGGGTAGCGGTTCCAGAGCGGATTCCCGGCGTCGGCGCGCGACTGCTGTGTCGAGTAGAGCGCGTTCTTCGACGCGAGGAAGGGCTGGAGCGTCGGTGCCCCCATGAAGAGCTGGGCGCCGTAGAGGGAGGCGTCGATGAATTGGCCCTTTCCCGTGCGCCGCCGCCGGTAGAGCGCCAGCAGGATGCCCAGGGCCGACATGATGCCCCCGTACGTGTCGCCCGAGCCCATGCCGAGGTAGATCGGCGGCTCCTCGGGCTCGCCCTGGCGCGTCATGATGCCCGTCAGCGCCTGCACGTTGATGTCGTACGAGGGCCGGTTGATCTCGAGCGCGTGGCCGTAGCCGGTGTTGGTGGCGTAGACGAGGCGGGGGTTGATCTCGCTGAGCTTTTCGTAGGTGAGCCCCCAGGCCCTCAGGATGTCCATCTGGAAGTTCGACAGGAAGACGTCCGCCTTCTCTACCAGCTTGTAGAAGAGCGCCTGTCCCTCCTGCTTCTTGAGGTTGATCGCCATGCTCTTCTTGTTGCGATTGATCACCAGGAAGTACTGGTTCCAGTCGCCGACGGGCAGTGCCTTGATGCTGCGCACGCCCCGCGCGCCGTCGCCGGTCACGGGACGCTCGATGTGGATGACTTCCGCGCCGAAGTCCGCCAGGTACTGGGAGCACACGGGTCCCTGGAGCCACTGGGTCAGGTCGAGGACGCGGATGCCTTGCAATGCCTTGGCCACGATGTGGGCTCCCGCTCTCCCTGTCCGGGGGAGAGCTGCTAGGTGTGGATGATTTCCGCAGTCTCGAGTTCTTCGATCTGCGCGCTGGTGTAGCCCAGCAGGTCTCGCAGCACCTCGGCCGAGTGCTGGCCGGGGGACGGCGCCAGGCTCCGCAGCTCGGCCGGGCTCTCGCTCATGTGGATCGGGAAGCCGAGGCCCTGGATCCGACCGTGGTCCGGGTGATCGATCTCGAGGATATAGCGGTTGACCGCCGCGTTGTGATCG
>Ga0310342_100000549_pt1 | contig 21346 bp, 18 predicted proteins | sample S15DNA20500_MG_FD_206155 | JGI IMG/M metagenome (GOLD analysis project Ga0310342, IMG submission 206155) | Marine microbial communities from station ALOHA, North Pacific Subtropical Gyre - S1503-DNA-20-500_MG | ecosystem: Environmental > Aquatic > Marine > Oceanic | place: Pacific Ocean: North...
AAAGCCGCCGAGGTGCTGGACTTCGTCGGTCTCAGCCACATCGGCCACCGCTACATCGCCGACACCACCCAGGAAGAGCGCAAGCGGGTGGCGTTCGCGCTGGCCATGGCCACCGATCCGGAACTGGTGCTGCTGGACGAACCCGCCGGCGGCATCAACCCGGAAGAGACCGAAAACCTGGCGGCGCTGATCCGCAAAATGGTCGACCACGGCATCACCGTGTGCCTGATCGAGCACAAAATGGACATGATCATGAGCCTGGCCGACAAGATCATGGTGTTGGACCACGGCGAGAAGATCGCCGAAGGCACGCCGGAACAGATCAAGACCAATCCGGTGGTCATCGAAGCTTATCTGGGGAGTGAAGAAGATGTTGAAGCTTGAGAACGTGGACGCCAAGTACGACAGCTTCAAGGCCCTGGACGGCGTTTCCATGAATGTGGAGCAGGGCGAGCTGGTGGTGCTGCTGGGCGCCAACGGCGCCGGCAAGAGCACGCTGTTCAACACCATCAGCGGTTTGCTCAAGGCCTCCGCCGGGAAGATCACCCTTAACGGCGAGGACGTGACCGGCCGCAAACCCTCCGCGCTGGTGCAGGCCGGTGTGGTGCAGTGCCCGGAAGGCCGCAAGCTGTTTCCCGAAATGTCGGTGCTGAAAAATCTCTGGCTGGGGGGCTACGTACACCGCCGTGACAAAGCGGGTATGAAAAAAACCCTTGAGCATGTCCTTGCAATGTTTCCCATTTTAGACGAGAAAAAGGATCAGCCCGCCGGTTCCCTGAGTGGCGGTCAGCAGCAGATGGTGGCCATCGGTCGCGCCTTGATGGGCCGTCCCAAGCTGCTGCTGCTGGATGAGCCGTCGCTGGGTCTGGCGCCGCTGGTGGTCAAGCAGGTGTTTGAAGCCGTGCAGACCATCAACAAGGAAGGCACCTCGGTGCTGCTGGCGGAGCAGAACGCGTTCGCGGCACTGAAAATCGCGACCCGCGCCTACGTGATGGAGAACGGCCGCCTGGTCATGGAAGGCGACCGTGACGCCATGCTGGGTAACGAAGCGGTACGTAAAGCTTACATCGGCGCCTGAGGGCGCCGTGCGACACACTTAAATTTCCGTCCATATCCCAAACAATAAAGAAAGGGAGAGAAAGAGCATGAAAGTATTGAAATCCTTCCGCCGCCTGGCCGCGGCCGGTGCGGTTGCCCTCGCCATGGGTGGCGCGGCCCACGCCGACGAAATCAACATCGGCTTCACCGGCCCGCTCAGCGGCGGTGCCGCGCTGTACGGCGAAAACACCCTTGAAGGCCTGCGCATGGCCGCCGAGGAAATCAACGCCAACGGTGGCATCACCGTCGACGGCGAGGAATACACCATCAATGTCCAGGCACTGGACGACAAATACTCGCCCAGCCAGGCGGCCGTGAACGGCAAGCGTCTGGTGCAGCAGTACAACGCGCCGGTGATCTTCACCCCGCACTCCGGCGGTACCTTCGCGCTGCAGGCGTTCAACGAGCGTGACGGCTTCCTGGTGATGTCCTACACCTCGGTGCCGGCGGTGACCGCCAAGGGCAACAAGCTGACCGTGAAGATTCCGCCCAACTTCACCGACTACATTGAGCCGTTCTCGCGCATCACCATGGACCGCTTCGGCAACAAACTGGGTGTCGCCAACGCCACCCACGACTACGCCAAGTATTGGACCAAGGAATTCGTGCCGGTATGGCGTGAGCTGGGCGGTGACGTGGCCGCCATGAACCCGATGGACTACAACAAATCCGCGGACTTCTACACCGGCGTCAGCAAGGTGTTGTCCGAGGATCCCGATGTGATGTTCGTCGGCGGCGCCTCCGAGCCCACCGGTCTGGTGGTGCGTCAGGCCCGTGAACTGGGCTTCAAGGGCGGCTTTATTCTGATGGACCAGGCCAAGATGGACGAAGTGGCCAAGGTGTCCGGCGGTATCAAGTCCCTGGAAGGCTCCGTGGGCGTGGTGCCCCTGGACAAGTACGAGAACGAAGGCGCTCAGCTGTTCCTCGAGAAGTGGAAGAAGGATCACAACGGCGTCGCCACCTCCGAAACCGCGTACAACTACTTCGCCATGTACCTGATCACCCAGGCGATGCAGGAAGCGGGCACCGTGGAAGACGCCAAGGCGATCCGCGCCGCCATCCCGGCCGCCATGGAGAAGGTTTCCGTGGAGCATAACCCGTACGACGTGGACGGCATCGACGACAACGGCAACCTGGGCGCCGACCCGCAGATCGCGGAAGTGGTCGACGGCAAAGTGGTGCTGCGCAGATTGTCCGAAATCGCCGAGTAAACGCCGCGCCTCACACTGTGAAGCAACGCCATAAAAGGGCACCCTGGTGGTGCCCTTTTCGGTTAAAGAAAGGCTGTGCGAGCGGGCTTGTGCGAGCGGGCCCTGCCCGCGAAAGGGTGGCTTTAGCCACCCGGCAGGATACCAGAGACGCTGTTTGTGCCGCCGTTAAGCGTCTCTGGTATCCCGCCGGCAAGCGGAGCTTGCCTTTCGCGGGCAAGGCCCGCTCCCACAAGCTCCGCTCCCACAGGGTGTAGCCAACACAGCGTTGGTCCGCTAGATAAAACCTAATTCCGAAATAATTGATAATGGCCCGGATTTTCTTATACTGAAGCGTCCGGGAGAGAACCGTTTCCACGGGATGCGCGGCACCGTCGCGGCCCCTCCGGCCGCCGCACCGCGGGTCCCCCGCTGAAGGAGGAATCATGAGCGAGGTAGTGAGCTACCGTCTTGAAGGCGACATCGGTGTTATCGGCGTCGACTATCCGCCGGTCAACGCCCTGGGTCAGGGTGTGCGCGAAGGGCTGGTCAACTGCCTGCGCCAGGGCCTGGAAGACGACCAGGCCAAAGCCCTGGTGGTGATCGGCGAAGGCCGCACCTTCCCCGCCGGCGCCGACATTCGCGAATTCGGCAAGCCGCCCGCCGGGCCCGCCCTGCCGGACGTGATCAGCGAATACGAAAGCAGCGACAAGCTGGTGATCGCCGCCATCCACGGCACCGCCCTGGGCGGCGGCCTGGAAGTGGCCCTGGGCTGCGACTACCGCGTCGCCCTGGAATCCGCCAAGGTGGGCCTGCCGGAAGTGAAGCTGGGCCTGCTGCCCGGCGCCGGCGGCACCCAGCGTCTGCCCCGTCTGGTCGGCGCCAAGGCCGCCCTGGACATGATCGTCGGCGGCAACCCGGTGAAAGCCAAGGACGCCTTCAAGGTCGGCATCGTCGACGAAGTGGTTGGCGGTGATCTGCTCGAAGGCGCGCTCGCCTACGCCCGCAAGCTGGTGGCCGACAACGCCCCGCTGCGCAAGATCCGCGACCTCGACGTGAAGAAGGAAGACGCGGACCTGTTCACCAACTACGAGAAGTCCATCGCCCGCAAACAGCGCGGCTTCAAAGCGCCGTTCCACTGCATCAAAGCGGTCCAGGCCGCCGTGGAACTGCCCTTCGACGAAGGCATGAAGCGCGAGCGCGAGCTGTTCGCCGAGCTGCTGGTGAGCCCTGAGTCCCGCGCCCAGCGCCACGTCTTCTTCGCCGAGCGCGAAGTGGCCAAGGTGCCGGGCCTGCCCAAGGACACCGCCAAGCGTGACATCAAGAGCGCCGCCATCATCGGCGCCGGCACCATGGGCGGCGGCATCGCCATGAACTTCGCCAACGCCGGCATTCCGGTGAAGATCCTCGAGGTGAAGGAAGAGGCCCTGGAAAAAGGCATCGCGGTGATCCGCAAGAACTATGAGAACACCGCCAAGAAAGGCCGCATTACCAGCCAGCAGGTGGAGGATCGCATGGCGCTGATCCAACCCACGCTGAGCTACGATGACCTGGGTGATGTGGACCTGGTGATCGAAGCGGTGTTCGAGAACATGGACGTCAAGAAAGCCGTGTTCACCGAGCTGGACCGGGTGTGCAAGCCCGGCGCCATTCTCGCCACCAACACCTCCACCCTCGACGTAAACCGCATCGCCTCGTTCACCAAACGTCCCGAGGACGTGGTGGGCATGCACTTCTTCAGCCCCGCCAACGTGATGAAGCTGCTGGAGAACGTGCGCGGCGAGAAAACCTCCGACGAGGTGGTCGCCACGGTGATGGACCTGAGCCGCCGCATCGGCAAGGTCGGCGTGCTGGTGGGCGTATGCCACGGTTTCGTCGGCAACCGCATGCTGCACAAACGCCAGGCCGAAGCGGTGCAACTGGTCAACGAAGGCGCCAACCCGGCGCAGGTGGACAAGGTGCTGTTCGACCTGGGCTTCCCGATGGGCCCGTTCGCCATGTCCGACCTGGCCGGCATGGATGTGGGCTACCGCATCCGCGAAGAGGTGCGCAAGGAAGACCCGGATAACGCGCCGCCGCGCAACTGGACCGACGATCTGGTGGAGCAGGGCCGTCTCGGGCAGAAGACCCAGGCCGGCGTGTTCGATTACAAGGAAGGCGACCGCACCCCGGTGCCTTCATCCGAAGTCGACGCGCTGATCGCTAAATTCCGCGAAGAGAACGGCATCCAGGCCCGGGATATCTCCGACCAGGAAATTCTCGAGCGCTGCATGTACATCATGGTCAACGAAGGCGCCAAGATCCTGGAAGAGGGCATCGCCGCCCGCCCGCTGGACGTGGACGTGATCTGGATCTACGGCTACGGCTTCCCGGTCTACCGCGGCGGCGTGCTGTTCTGGGCCGACTCCGTGGGCCTCAAGACTATTTATGACAAGGTAAGTCAGATTCATCAGGAAAGCGGTTCCGACACCTGGAAGCCGGCCGCGCTGCTGGAGAAACTGGCTAAAGAAGGCAAGGGCTTTTACAGCTGAGGCCGACGCCCGGCAAGTCGCCTAAGACACAGAGGTTACTATGGACATTAATTACACCGCCGAAGAGCGCGCCTTCCGTGACGAAGTGCGCACCTTCCTGAACGACAAGCTGCCCAAGGATATTGCCCGCAAGGTGAAAGAGCACAAGCGCCTGGGCAAGGAAGACACCATCCGCTGGCAGAAAATCCTCAACGAGCAGGGCTGGCTGGCCCTGCACTGGCCGAAGGAGCACGGCGGCACCGGGTGGAGCCCGATCCAGAAGCACATCTTCGAGGAAGAGTGCGCGGAAGCCGGCGCGCCCACGGTACTGCCGTTCGGCGTCAACATGGTCGCTCCGGTGATCATCAAATTCGGCACCCAGGAACAGAAAGACTACTACCTGCCGCGCATTCTGCGCAGCGACGACTGGTGGTGTCAGGGTTACTCCGAGCCGGGCGCCGGCTCCGACCTGGCGGGCCTGAAAACCCGCGCCGTGCGCGAGGGTGACCACTACATCGTCAACGGTCAGAAAACCTGGACCACCCTGGGCCAGCACGCCAACATGATTTTCTGCCTGGTGCGCACGGACCCGGACGCCAAGAAACAGGAAGGCATTTCCTTCCTGCTCATCGACATGGAGAAAAGCGAAGGCATCACCGTGCGTCCGCTGATCACCCTGGACGGCGAGCATGAAGTCAACGAAGTGTTCTTCGACGACGTCAAGGTGCCGGTGGAAAACCTGGTCGGCGAGGAAAACAAAGGTTGGACCTGCGCCAAGTACCTGCTCACTTTCGAGCGTACCGGCATCGCCGGCGTGGGCAGCTCCAAGGCCGCCCTGGCGCACCTCAAGCAGGTGGCCCGCGAGCAGCAGGTCAACGGCAAGCCGCTGATCGAAGAGCCGCACTTCCGCAGCCGCCTGGCGGACGTGGAAATGGAGCTGATGTCCCTGGAAATGACCAACCTGCGCACCGTGGCCGCCGCCGAAGCCGGTGGTGTCCCAGGCGCCGAGAGCTCCTTCCTGAAGATCATGGGCACCGAGCTGCGCCAGGAGATCACCGATCTGTTCCGCCGCGCCGCCGGTCCCCACGCGCTGCCGTTCCTGCCGGAACAGCTCGCCGGTGATTTCGACGGCGAGACCGTCGGCCCCGAGTTCGCCGGGTCCGTGGCCAGCCGTTACTTCAACTTCCGCAAGCTCTCCATTTTCGGGGGCTCCAACGAAATTCAGAAGAACATCATCTCCAAGATGATTCTCGGTCTGTAAGGAGACGAACATGGATTTCAAATTCAGCGACGAGCAGCGCATGCTCGAAGAAACCGTGGGTCGTCTGGTCCGTGACAGCTACACCTTCGACGCCCGCAACAAGGCTCTGGAATCAGAGCAGGGCTTCAGCGCCGACACCTGGACCCAGTTCGCCGAGCTGGGCCTGCTGGGCGTACCCTTCTCCGAAGAGGCCGGCGGCTTCAACGGCGGCGGTCCGGAGCTGATGGTGGTGGCCGAAGGCTTCGGCCGTGGCCTGGTGGTGGAGCCCTACCTGGCCACCGTGGTGCTGTCCGGCGTGCTGATCGACAAGCTCGGCAACGACGCCCAGAAAGAGCAGTACCTGCCGGCGATCATCGGCGGTGAAACCCGCTTCGCCCTGGCCAACTACGAAACCAAGGGCCGCTATGACCACCGCTTCGTGGAAACCAGCGCCAAGAAAGACGGCGATGGCTATGTGATCAACGGCGAGAAAGCCGTGGTCCTGCACGGTGACAGCGCCGACCAATTGGTGGTGATCGCCCGCACCGGCGGCAGCGGCAACGACAAGGACGGCCTCAGCGCCTTCATCGTCGACGCCGGCGCCGACGGCGTCAGCCGCCGCGGTTATCCGACCATCGACGGCCTGCACGCCGCCGACATCACCTTCAAGGACGTGAAAGTCAGCGCCGACGCGCTGCTCGGCGACGAAGGCAAAGCCCTCGACGCCCTGGAAGCGACCCTGGATCTGGCGTTGATCACCCTGTGCGCGGAAGCCTCCGGCGCCATGGAAGTGGCCTGCGACCAGACCCTGGACTACATCAAGGAACGCCAGCAGTTCGGCGTGCCGATCGGCAAGTTCCAGGCCCTGCAGCACCGCATGGTGGAAATGCGCATGGAGCTGGAGAAAGTGCGCTCCATCACCATGCTCGCCGCCTGCAGCCTGGACGTGGACCCGGCGCTGCGCAAAAAGCGCATCTCCGCCGCCAAGGCCCAGGTCGGCAAATCCGGCCGCAAGGTCGCCGAGGAAGCGATCCAGCTGTTCGGCGGCATGGGCATGATGGAAGAGACCCCGGTCTCCCATTACGCCAAGCGCATCGTGATGATCGACCACTGGTTGGGTGACCGCGAATACCACCTCGGTATCCTCGAAGACCTGATCGACGTGGACGACCACGCAGCGTGAAAAAAGGGCGGCCTTCGGGCCGCCCTTTTTAGTTGATAGTGGACAGTTGATAGTTGATAGCGAAAAGAAGCGCGTTTCAGAAATCCTGGTGCTTCGCCGGTTGCTTGTTTCGCTGTCAACTGTCCACTATCAACTGTCAACTCATCACCACCGTTTTCTTATGACCGCCGAACGCAAATAACAATCCAGCTTCAGGGAGAGCTCCAACCATGACTACCAATCGTCAAATCATTCTCGCCAAACGCCCCACCGGCATGCCCGGTGACGACAACCTCAAACTCCAGGAAGGCACCGTGCCCGAGGTGGGCGAGGGCCAGGTGCTGGTGCGCACCATCTATCTGTCCCTGGACCCCTACATGCGTGGCCGCATGAGCGCCGCCAAGTCCTACGCCGCCAGCGTCGAGGAAGGCGCGGTGATGGAAGGCGCCACCGTCGGCCAGGTGGTGGAATCGCGCAGCGGCGACTTCAAGCAGGGCGATTATGTGCTGTGCCCCGGCGGCTGGCAGGAATACTCGGTCAATTCACCCAAGGCGATGCGCAAACTCGACCCGGCCCAGGCGCCGATCAGCACCGCCGTGGGTGTGCTCGGCATGCCCGGTTTCACCGCCTATGTGGGTCTGGATGAAATCGGCAAGCCGCAGAAAGGGGAAACCGTGGTGGTCTCCGCCGCCGCCGGCGCCGTTGGTCAGGTGGTGGGGCAGATCGCCAAGCTCAAGGGCTGTCGAGTGGTCGGCGTGGCCGGCGCCGAGGATAAGTGCAAACACGTGGTCGGCGCCTACGGCTTCGACGCCTGCGTCAACTACAAGGACGCGGACTTCCGCGATCAGCTGAAAAAAGCCTGCCCGGACGGCATCGACGTCTACTTCGAGAACGTCGGCGGCGAAACCTTCGACGCGGTGATGGAGCTGGTCAACGACTTCGCGCGTATCCCGGTGTGCGGCCGCATCGCCCACTACAACGACACCGCGCTGCCGGAAGGTCCGGACCGTCTGCCCGGCTTCATGGGCAAGGTGCTGGTCAAGCGCCTGCTGATCAAAGGCTTTATCCAGTTTGACTACATCAACCGCCAGGGCGACTTCCTGAAAGACATGCCGACGTGGATCAGCGAGGGCAAGGTCAAATACCAGGAAGACGTGGTCGAGGGTCTGGAAAACACGGTCAGCGCTTTCCAGGGTCTGCTGCAAGGCAAAAACCGCGGCAAGCTGTTGATCCAGGTCGGTGACGACCCGACCAAAAAATAACGGGCATCTCCCATGCCCGACAATCCCGCCATAGAGCGTCTGTTCGAGCGCTATGGGCCGGCTTATCGATGGTACGCCACCGTCACGGTGATGCTCGGCACCCTGTCCGTGGTGCTGGCGTCCACCATTATCAACGTGGCGGTGCCCGCCATCATGGCCGAGTACCGGCTCGAACAGGACCAGGTGCACTGGATCGCCACCGGCTTCCTCGCCGCCATGACCGTGGGCATGTTGCTCAACGCCTGGGCGGTGGCCCGGTTCGGCTCCCGGCGTGCCTTTTTGCTCGCCATGGCGATCTTTATTCTGGCTTCGCTGGTGGGCGGCTTCAGCAACAGCTTCGGCCTGCTGGTGTTCGCCCGGGTGGTGCAGGGCGTAATGGCCGGCATGATCCAGCCCCACGCCATGATCACCATCTTCCAGGTGTTCCCGCTGCACAAACGCGGCCAGGCCATGGGCATCTATGGCATGGGCGTGATCCTCGGCCCCGCCATCGCGCCGGCGCTGGGGGGCGTGCTCGTGGACGCTTGGTCCTGGCGGGCGGTGTTCTTCGTGGTGTTGCCCGCCTGCCTGCTGGCCATGGCCATCGCCGCGCGCTTCCTGCCCGACCACCGCGAGGAACAAACACCGCGACTGGACTGGGGCGGGTTGGTATTGCTCAGCCTGGGCCTGGTGGCCACCCTGTGGGCGCTGGCCTCGGGCATGCGGCGCGGCTGGCTGGACCCGCTGCTGCTCACCGCCTTGCTGGGCGGCCCGACGCTGCTGGCGTTGTTCGCGCTTTGGCAGCGGCGTTGCCCGGACCCGCTGTTTGACCTGCGCGTGTTTCGGGCGCCGGGGTTCACCGGCGGGTTTTTATTGTCCATCGTCATGGGCGCCGGCGTGTTCGCCTCCACCTACATGATGCCGTTGTACTTCCAGCAGGTGTCCGGATTCAGTGCCTCCAGCGCCGGCCTGATGTTGATGCCCGCCGGCCTAGCCATGGCGTTCGTGTTCCCGTTCGTCGGCTACCTCACCGACCGCATCCCCCTGGCGCGGATGATCGCCGGTGGCCTGGCGTTCTTTATCGCCAGCATGGTGATGATGCGCGCCGCCGACCAGACCACCGCCGCCCTCTGGCTGGTGGTCTGGGCCGCGCTCGGCCGGGTGGGGCTGGGTTTGATCATGCCGCCGGTGACCACCGGCAGCCTTACGCTGTTGCCGCCGGCGCTCATTCCTCAGGGATCGGGCATCATTAATTTCGGGCGCCAGACCGGCGGCGCCATCGGCGTGAACCTCAGTGCCATCTGCGTACAATTCTTCAGTGACGAATACTGGCAAGCTCACCCGGAAGCGGGTCACCTGCAGGCCTTCGAGGTCGGCTTCGACGATGCCTTTTTGATGCTTTTGATCGTTTATCTGGTCGCGCTCTGGCCGCTGCGCTCGATGCGGCGCGGCCTTATGGGCGCACGCTGACTTTGCTGCTTTTGTGGCGGCGGCAGCCTATGGGAGCGGGCTCTTGTGGGAGCGGCCTTTGTGGGAGCTTGCCCTGCAAGCGAAAGGCCGGCTACGCCGGCCGGCAGGATACCAGAGGCCTTCTTGGTGCTGACGTTAGAGAGGTCTCTGGGATCCTGCCGGGAGCTTCGCTCCCTTTCGCGGGCAAGGCCCGCTCCCACAAAGCCCGACAGTGCTGGCAGAAGCTTGAATATAAATACAGGAGAGTTTTTCCATGAGTAATCTCAAACCGCACGCGCTAATCATCGGTGCCGGCGCCATCGGCAGTTTCTACGGCGCCATTCTCAAGCGCGCCGGCTGCACCGTCAGCGCCGTGGTGCGCTCCGAATACGACGCCGTCAAAGCGCACGGTTTCCGCTTCGAAAGCCCCCTCGGCGACATTTCCTGGACGCCGGACCACCTGTACAAGGACGGCGACCGCCCGGACACCACGCCGGACTACGTGATCCTCGCCACCAAGGTGTTGCCGGGCGGTGACCGCGCCGGCCTGGTCCGCCCCTGGGTGGGGGAGGGCACCAACATCGTACTGATCCAGAACGGCCTCGATATCGAGCGGGAACTGGCCGATGCCTTCCCCGACAACCCCATCATCAGCTGCCTCGCCTTCATCGCCGTCAGCCGCGTCGCCCCCGGCGAAATCAAACACAACGCCTACGGCCGGCTGGTCATGGGCCGTTACCCCAACGGCCTGGACGATCACTGCCAGACCCTGCGCGACCTGTTCGTGGAAGGCGGCATCGACATCAAGCTCACCGAGGAAGTGGTTCGCGAGCGCTGGCTTAAATGCCTCTGGAACACGCCGTTCAATCCGCTCTCCGTGCTCGCCAACGGCGCCGATACCTACACCATGCTCGACACCCCCGGTGGCGAAAAGCTGGTGCGCGAAATGATGCAGGAAGTGATCGACACCGCCAAAGCCGACGGCTACTCATTGCCGCCCGAGATCATCGACGGCAACATCGACGGCACCCGCAAGATGCCCGCCTACAAAAACAGCATGGCGCTCGACTATCTCAACGACCGCCCCATTGAGCTCGACGCCATCCTCGGCAACGTGGTCGCCATCGCCCAGAAGCACGGCGTCCCCGTCCCGCGCCTGGAAACCATGCTCGCCGCCCTGCGCATGCGCGCCTGAATATTTGTAGGAGCGAATCCTTGTGGGAGCGGGCCCCGCCCGCGAAAGGCAAGCTTAGCTTGCCGGCAGGATCCCAGAGAGCTATCTAACGACAGCACCAACAGCGTCTCTGGAATCCTGCCGGCCGGCCTTGCCGGCCTTTCGCGAGCATGGCTCGCTCCTACAAAAGGCCGCTCGCAGAATCGGTCAGTCGAGTTTGCTCCGAGCTTGGTTTTTGGGCTGATCCCGCTCGAGTTCAAAGCCGGGTTCGAATTCATCCAAGGCTTCGCGCATCGCCAACCAGGGATCCTCGGCCGGCAATAGCAATACGCCATTGCTGAAACGCCGCGCGACCACTTCGGTCCCTTCGAACCGCAGTTCCTTGGGCAGGCGTATCGTTTGGCCGCGAGCGGACTTGAGAATTTTCGCGAGCAATTTCATGTCGGTACCTCCTTGAGATCGATGATAGAGACCAATGATAAGTTAAAGAAGCCAGGCGGAATCCCAATGCGGGTAGTCGCCGATATCGTTAACGAGACCGGCGCGTAGCGGGTTGGCCACGATATAGCGGGCCATGGCCACCAGGTCTTCCTCACGGCGTAGCGCACGGTCATGGAAACCGGCATGCCAGAGACGTTCGTTGTCGCCCCGGCCCGCGCGACGCCAACGCTGAGTGGCCAGGGATTTGGCTTTCTGTACGGTGATGGATAAATCGGCGTGCTCACGAAGCGCCATCAGCCAGTGAACATGGTCGGGCATCACCACATAGCTGAGAGTGACCGCGTGCGCCGTGCAGGCACGCAAGGCCTGTACGAAGCAGCGGCCGCTTTGCAAAGCGGAGAAGTGCGCATGCCGCTGATGGCAGGTGATGGTGATCAGATAGACGCGCCCGGACTCACTGACGCGGCCGATACGCAAACGGTGGGATTGAGCCTTCCTTGGCATGAGTGATACCTCCTTTCATTGGAAGCACCACGCTAACCGGCAGTGGCCCGATTCTCTGTCAGCCGACGCTGATTTTCTTGTAGGAGCGGGCCTGTTTTGTGGGAGCGGGCCTTTGTGGGAGCGGGCCTTTGTGGGAGCGGGCCCAGCCCGCGAAAGGGTGGCTTTGTGGGAGCGGGCCCAGCCCGCGAAAGGGTGGCTTTGTGGGAGCGGGCCTCGCCCGCGAAAGGCCGGCTACGCCGGCCGGCAGGATCCCAGAGACGCTGTTGGTGCTGTCGTAGATAGCTCTCTGGAATCCTGCCGGCAAGCATAGCTTGCCTTTCGCGGGCAAGGCCCGCTCCCACAAGGCTCTCTTCCAAAAGGGCCCGCTCGCACAACGCAATCAGGTGGCGTAGTCGCTGTTGATGCGCTCGAGCTTGCGGAGCAGGGCGGGCCAGGTGAGCTGGCTGGCCATGCCGAGCTGCTTGGACTGGTCGCTGGTGGTGTCGATGGCGGCTTGCGAGGGCAGGTAGGGTTCGCCCTGGCCCAGGGTGCGCACCTGGATCTCGCTGGCCTTCATCAGGAAGTACATGTAGGTGAAGGCTTCCGCCACGTCCTTGCCCACGGTCAGGGTGCCGTGGTTGCGCAGCAGCATCATGTTCTTGTCGCCCAGGTCTTTGACCAGCCGCTCGCGCTCGTCCAGGTTCAGCGCCACGCCTTCATAGTCGTGGAAGCTGATGTGGTCCAGGCACAGCATGGCGGTCTGGCTGAGCGGCAGCAGGCCTTCCTTGTGGGCGCTCACGGCGACCCCGTCGGCGGCGTGCAGATGCAGCACCGCGCCCGCTTCCTCGCGGGCCATGTGCACCGCGCTGTGGATGGTGAAGCCGGCCGGGTTGACCCGGTTGGTGGCGCCGGGATCGACGATCTCGCCCTCGGAATCCACCTTGATCAGTGACGACGCGGTGATCTCGTCGAACAACCAGCCGTAGGGGTTGATCAGGAAATGATGCTCCGGCCCGGGCACGCGCGCGGACAGGTGGGTGAACACCAGGTCTTCCCAGCCGTACAGGGCAACCAGCCGGTAGGCGGCGGCCAGATCCTTGCGCACTTCCCACTCGGCCTGGCTCATCTGACTCTGGCGAGTCGCGGTAGCTTCGGTCATTGCGGCACCTCTTTTGTTGTGAAATAGTATTTCGAAAATATATCAACTTCGTTGAACATATGGAAAATTCGGCTACAAGCCTCAAGCTACAAGCTGCAAGCAGTCAGAAGCCACCGGCCTGCTTGCAGCTTGCGGCTTGTAGCTTGCAGCTAGTCCGTAACCAGCACTCGCTTGCCGCTGAAAGCGTCCTCGATCATATGCGCGTGCGCCGCCGGCGCGTCGCTGAACGGGAAGGTTTTCAGGGGCAGCGGCCGCAGGCGGCCACTGGCGAACAGCGGCGCCAGGCGGTCGTTGAAGACGTTCGCGATGGCGATGCGTTTTTCCAACGGCTGGCTGCGCATGGTCATGGCGGTGAGCGTCTGCCGGCGTTGCATCATGCCGCGCAGGTCCAGTTCGGTCTTGGTACCGCCCAGCAAGCCGATCATCACCAGCGTGCCCTCGATGCGCAGGCCCTTGAGCAGCTGGTTCCAGTCCGGGCCCACCATGTCGAAGATCACCGCCACGCCCTCGCCGGTAATTTCTTTCAGGCGCTCGGACAGGGCGTCGTCTTCCAGCACGCCTTCCACCAGGCCCATCTCGCGGGCGGTGGCCAGGTTGTCCAGGTTGCGGCTCGAGCCGATCGGCCGCGCGCCCAGCGCGCTGGCCAGCTGCACGCCCGCCAGGCCGACGCCGGCGGTGGCCGGGCGCACCAGCACCCATTGCCCCGGCTGCAGGCCCGCTTCCAGGAACATCGCCCGGTAGGCGGTCAGGAAGGCTTCCGGAATGGTGGCGCCGGTGGCGAAGTCGATCTCGTCCGGCAGCGTCAGCGTCTCGCGCTCGTGGGTCACCAGATACTCGGAATAGGCGCAGCCGGGAATCAGGCCCATCACCCGGTCGCCGACTTTGCGGCCCATTACCTGGCTGCCCACCGCTTCGATTTCACCGGCGTATTCGAGCCCCGGCACGCTGCTGTCGAATCCCGGCGGCGCCGGGTAAAGCCCTTTCACTTGCAAGATATCCGCCCGGTTCACGCCCATGGCGCGCACCTTCACGCGCACCTGGTCCGGTCCCGGCTCCGGTGTGGTCATGGACGCCAGCTTGATCGTGTGGTCGTCTTGGATTTGCCACGCTTGCATTCTCGTCTCCCTGCTACGGATGTTTTGTTATGACCGACCTGCTTCGGTACCCGTTCGATCAGGCCCCGGAACCCGGCCAGCGCCGGGAAGTGGCCCCCGGCGTGCATTGGTTGAACTTTCCTCTGCCGTTCGCCCTCGACCACATCAACCTGTGGTTGCTCGAGGACGGCGACGGCTGGACCCTGGTGGACACGGGTTTCTCGTCCCGTCACACCCAGGAAATCTGGCGCACCGCCTTCCAGGATGCCCTGGGCGGGCGGCCCATCCACCGTATCATCGTCACCCACTACCATCCGGACCACATCGGCCAGGCCGGCTGGCTGGCGCGGCACTTCCAGGCGCCGGTGTGGATGACCCGGGGCGAGTGGGCGCTTACCACCCAGCTGCACGCTGCCAGCGACCAGGAAGTGGGCGATAACTTCCGCGCCTTCTTCGGCCGTCACGGCGTGCCCGGGGACGACCTGGACACCCTGGCCGCGCGCGGCAACACCTTCCGCAAGATCCTGCCGGAGCTGCCGCCTCAGCCGGACACCCTGGCCGCCGGCGACGCCGTCACCGTCAACGGTGACACCTGGCGCGTGCACATCGGCCGAGGCCATGCTCCGGAGCATATCTGTCTGTACCGCGAGCACGACGGCGTGCTGATCAGCGGCGACCAGGTGCTGCCGAAAATTTCCAGCAACCTGACGGTGCGCGCGCTCGATCCGGACGACGACCCGGTCACCGCCTTCACCGATTCCCTGCGTGCCCTGCGCGATAGCATGCACGAGCACACCCTGGTGCTGCCCGCCCACGGGCTGCCGTTCCACGGCCTGCACGCCCGCGTCGACGACCTGTGCGACCACCACCGCGAACAGCTCGACGCCGCCGAGCAGGCCTGCCGGGAGCGGCCCATCACCGCCCACGATCTGCTGCCGGTGCTGTTCAAACGCAAACTCGACAGCCACCAGCTGATGTTTGCCATGGGCGAAAGCATCGCCCACCTGAACTGCCTGCTCGCCACCGGCCGGGTCAGCCGCGAGGCGCGCGACGGCCGCCTCTACTTCAGCGCTTGACTGTGCGAGCGGGCCGCGCCCGCGAAAGGCAAGCTTTGCTTGCCGGCAGGATCCCAGAGAGATCTCTTACGGCGGCACAAATAACCTCTCTGGAATCCTGCCGGGTGGCTATAAGCCACCCTTTCGCGGGCAAGGCCCGCTCCTACAAAGAACATACCGCCCAGAATGTTCTTTGCATTGTATAAAATGGCTGGGGTGTCGGGTTACGGCCTTCGGCCTAACCCGACCTACGCGGAAATGAGGTAGGTCGGGTTAGCGCAGCGTAACCCGACATCCGGGCGTTCAATAAAACGCATCCACCACAAACAACCAGGCGCTGATCAACGGCAACAGCAGCAAAAAGAACAGCCCATCCCAGCGCCACGCCAGGGTGTAGGGCGAGCGCCGGGTGAGCTGCGCCAGCACCATCATGGCGGCGGTGAACGGCGACGAGATCATCGCCAGGCTCCAGGCACTCATCAGCGCCACCGCCAGCACCTGCGGCTCCAGGCCGATCACATGGGTATCCCCGAACAACCCGGCGATCAGCGTCACCGACACAATCGGGTTGAGCCCCACCTGAGCGAGCAGCAAGACCACCAGCATCGCCGCCACCGCGGCCGGCGCGCCGTGCAGGCCGGTGGCGATCAGCAGGTCGCCGAGCCACGCCTGGTCGACCAGCGGAATCAGCAGCCCGCCCAGAAACGCCGAGCCGCCCAGCACCGCGATTTCATTGCGGCTGGCACCGAAGATCAGCCGTGAGTGGCGGCCCAGCAGGGTCACCGCCCGCACCACTCCGGTGCCGCCGCCCAGGCGCCGCCGCTGCACCGCCATCCAGCCCACCGCGCTCAACGGGCAGGCGATCAGCACCGCCACCGGCAGGCGCACGTTCAACGTGAAGCTCACCGCGAACACCAACGCCGTGATGCCCAGCGCCAGCAGAATAAAGTGGAATAACGGTCCGGGCGCGGGGCGGGGGGCGGTCGGCGCCGTGAGGTGGCGGGGCCGGAGCAACCAGTCCAGCGCCCAACCCAGGAAAAACACGATCGCGGCGGCGGGGAACGCCACCGGCGCGATGGTCGACCAGGTCAGTTGCGGCATGCTCGACAGGATCACCGCCAGGGTGATTCCCAGCGGCGACACCAGCGGCGCCAGCGAAAAGCCACGCAGCATCGCCATCATCATGCGCCGCTCGCGAATTGACTGAATCGCCTCGATGCCGCCGGCCGCTTTCAGGCTGTTGCTGCGCTGCACCATGGCGCCGAACAGGTTCAGCACGCCGATATTGACGATCATGCCGAACAGCGCACTGCCCAGCGACAGGGTGGGGTAGCGCCAGGCGGGTCGCTGGCGGATCAACACCTGGCCGGCGTCACGGATCAACCGCGACCGCATGGCCGACACCCGCAACAGACCCAGCGCGGACACGAACGTGGCGAAGAAACAGAAGCGGTCCCAGGCGTCGAGCAGGATCGGCAAGGGCTGGTCATGCCACACCGCCACCGAGGCCGCCAGGATCAGCGCCACCAGCTGCAGCCCCCGGGCCAGATGCTCTTGGCGGGGCCATTGCACGATCAGATAGAGAAGAAGCGCGGGGCGGGCCATCCATAGCCCGAATTCTTGCAACCCGCTGTTGGCGGTGAGCGCCATCAAGGTGCCGGCCATGCAGACCGGCAAGGAAAATCTCAGCATTGTTACTGCGATACAGGATGAAGGATACAGGATGCAGCGCGAATCGGGGCCTGCCAAACAAGAACCCTCCTCACCGCGCACAAACGTTCAAGCGCGGACGCGGACCTACCTGAATGCATTTGCCGTCCCCGCGTGTATCCTGAATCCTGCATCCTGAATCGCGGCGTCAGCCGCTAAGACGCGTCGCGAACCATGCCGCGGGCGATCACGATCTGCTGGATCTGAGTGGTGCCTTCATAGATGCGGAACAGCCGCACGTCGCGGTAGAAGCGCTCCACCGCGTACTCGGCCATGTAGCCGGCGCCGCCGTGAATCTGCACGGCGCGGTCGGCCACCCGGCCCACCATCTCGGCGCAGAACAGCTTGCAGCAAGAGGCGTCGAGGCTGACGTTCTTGCCGGCGTCCTTACTGCGCGCCGCCTCCAGCACCATGGAGCGGCCGGCGAAGGCTTCCGCGCGGGAATCCGCCAGCATCGCCTGGATCAATTGGTGGTCGGCCAGCGGCGCGCCGAACTGCTTGCGCTCCATGGCGAAGCGCAGCGCGTCCTCGATCAGGCGTTCGGCGACGCCCACGCACACCGCGGAGATGTGCAGCCGTCCCCGATCCAGCACCTTCATGGCGGTCTTGAAGCCCTGACCTTCCTTGCCGCCGATGATGTTCTCGGCGGGCACCCGGCAGTCCTCGAAAGTGATGTCGCACACATGGGCGCCTTTTTGGCCCATCTTCACATCCGGCTTGCCGCGAATCAGCCCCGGCGTGTCGCCTTCCACGATAAAGGCGGTGATGCCGCCGGCGCCCTTGTTGTTCTGGTCGGTGCGCGCCATCACCGTGTACAGGCCGGCTTCCGGGCCGTTGGTGATGTAACGCTTGGTGCCGTTCAGAATGTAATGGTCGCCGTCCTTGTCCGCCCGGGTCTTCAGGCTGGCCGCGTCGGAGCCCACGTCCGGCTCGGTCAAACAGAACGAACTGATCACTTCGCCGGTGGCCAGCTTGGGCACGTATTTCTGCTTTTGCTCTTCGGTGCCGTCGATCAGAATGCCCTGGGCACCGATGCCATTATTGGTGCCGAAGAAGGAGCGGAACGCCGGCGAGGTGTGGCCGATCTCGAACGCCACCAGGGCTTCCTCTTCCATGGTCAGACCCAGGCCGCCGTACTCTTCGGGAATCGACAACCCGAACAGGCCCATCTCTTTCATTTCCCGGGCAATATCGTCGGGAATGGCGTCGTTCTCGGCCACGGATTGCTCCGCCGGAATCAGGCGGTCACGGACGAAACGGTGGATGGTATCGACGAGCTGATTGAGTACTTCCTGGTCGCGAATCATGGGCTTTTTCTGCTCTTGGATTTAGTCTTCGTATTGCACCGAACTCTGTCACGACCTATGCTTTCCGTCAAGTTTCGGAATTGTGTTCCGCTTAGCGGACGAGGACTCTATTCATGCTCGACGCCTACATCTACGACGGCCTGCGCACCCCCTTCGGCCGCCACGCCGGTGCGCTCGCGCCGGTCCGTCCCGACGACCTGCTCGCCCACGTGGTTCGCGCCCTGATTGAGCGCAACCCGTTCGACACCGCCCTCTATGAAGACCTGGTTGCCGGCAACACCAACCAGGCCGGCGAAGACGCCCGTAACGTGGCCCGCCACGCGGCGCTGCTGGCCGGGTTGCCGGAATCCGTGGCCGGCCTCACCGTGAACCGCCTGTGCGGTTCCGGCCTGGCCGCCACCCTGGACGCGGCGCGCATGGTCACCGTCGATGAAGGCCAGCTGGTGATCGCCGGCGGCGTGGAATCCATGAGCCGCGCGCCGTTCGTCATGGCCAAGGCGGAAAGCCCCTACAGCCGCAGCATGCCGATGTTCGATTCCACCATCGGCGCGCGTTTCCCCAATCCCAAAATCCTCAAGCAGTTCGGCGGCGACACCATGCCGGAAACCGCCCAGAACGTGGCCTCCGACCTGGGCATCAGCCGCGAGCAGGCCGACGCCTACGCCGCCCAGTCCCAGCGCCGCTACGAAGACGCCCGCGCCGACGGCTTCTTCAAGGATGAAATTCTGCCGGTGGAGGTGCCCCAGGGCCGTAAGAAGCCGCCGCTGTCGGTCAGTGAAGACGAGCACCCGCGCCCGGGTACCGGCGTCGATAAGCTCGCCAAACTGCCCGCCATCGTCGACGGCGGGGTGGTCACCGCCGGCAACGCCTCCGGCGTCAACGACGGTGCCGGCGCGCTGATCATCGGCTCCCGCGCCGCCGGCGAAAAAGCCGGCATCGCCCCCCGCGCGCGCATCATCGCCGGCGGCGTCGCCGGCGTGCCGCCGCGAGTCATGGGCCTGGGCCCGGTGCACGCCTGCAACAAAGTCCTGCAACGCGCCGGCCTCACCCTCGACGACATGGACGTGATCGAAATCAACGAAGCCTTCGCCGCCCAGGTGCTCGGCTGCTGCCAGCAGCTCGGCCTGCAAGGCGACGACGAGCGCCTCAACCCCAACGGCGGCGCCATCGCCGTCGGCCACCCGCTGGGCGCCTCCGGCGTGCGCGTGGCGCTCACCGCCCTGCGTCAGCTCGAGCGCACCGGCGGCCGCTACGCCCTGGTCAGCCTCTGCATCGGCGTCGGCCAAGGCGTCGCCATGCTGATCGAACGCCAGGCCTGAAGCGCTTGTCGGGGCGGGCCCTTGTGCGAGCGGGCCCCGCCCGCGAAAGGCCGGCTTCCAGCCGGCCGGCAAAGGTTGCCCCGCAGGATCCCAGGGAGGTTGTTTGTGCTGTTAGCGGTGAAGTTCGTCGCGTGATCTTTGGGTAACAGGAAGTTCTTGATCGCCTGCGAGCAGATCAATGCCATCCAGAATCAACGCTCGATCCCGGACTTCGAGAGCACTGAAACACTTGCGCCTGTAGTCGTCGGAGCCTTGAAATTTTTTCAGCGCGTTTTCCAGTGGAACCAGCACGGGATAAGCATCTTCCGCCTTGGCGATGGCCTGTTCGCTCGAACCTTCGTTGAGCCTTAGCACGGCGAGATCGATAAGGTCCCGCGACTCAATGCTGGAGTCGTTCCATCGGTCCGCATTGGCGAGCAGCTTTTCCGCATACCGGTCGATGGTGCTCAGACAAGGTATATTGAGCCAATCGGGTTGCTCCGGGGATTCCAGGTCGATTCGAGCTTCACAGACGATCTCGAATTTGATCGGCGTGTCATCCGCGACGACTAGAAAGCGAATGCCGTATTGGTCGGCTTTGATATCCCGGGGAAATTCCAGTCCCGTCGTTTTTTTGAAAAGGAACTCGGGCTTGCCCGTGGCTTCCATGACGGCCTTTCGCAATGTTCGGTAGCCGCTGCCCACCGGGCAAAGAAAGTCGATATCTTTGCTCCAGCGATACTCTCCGTGGAGCAACGAAATCAGTGTCCCGCCCCCGAAACAGGCGTCGGCTTCAACAAAAAGGGAAGAGTCGAGGGAGGTCAGGATGTGATGGATTTTACGGTGATGCGGATGATCAAACATCGACCTGGAGCCAAGACCCTTTGCGGGCGGCGAGTTGCTTCACGAACCTGCGCTCCGTGCCTTCCAGATCGGCAAGCACGCCGCGATAGGCCCAGCCCCGCTCGTAACGGTTGAGCATTTCATCGTTTGTAAGCACGCGAACGTTACGCAAATCCCAGCAAATTGCCTCCAAAAAAGGCAGATGCTGTGGTACGCGAACTTCAGTGTGCTGTTTCATCTCTGTAACCCTTTGATTTTAAAGGATTTTTTGATCTGGCACTGCTAGCGTCTTCCGCTCGCGGAAGACGCTAGCAGTGCCAGAGTTAAATGTCAATTTGCTCTCTTACACTACACAAAGTGCAGGTGATCGTCCACATACCATAATGACTCGGTGGGCTTGCTATTAGATAGCGCGCTATTTAATATCGCGCTATGAATGATCGCACCGACACCCTGCTCAAGCTCGACCTGCAGGTCTGCTTCGCCCTCTATTCCACCAACCTGGCCATGGCCAAGGTCTACCGGAAACTGCTGCGCGAGCTGGACCTCACCTATCCCCAATACCTGGTGATGATGGTGCTGTGGGAGGAGGGCGCCGACAGCGACGACCCGCTCAGCGTGTCGCGCATCGGCGAGCGCCTGTTCCTGGATTCCGCCACCCTGACGCCGCTGCTCAAGCGCCTGGAGAGCGCCGGGCTGATCGCCCGCCGCCGCGCCGCCGACGACGAGCGCCGCGTGGAAGTGCGCCTCACCGACAAGGGCCGCGCCCTGCGTGAGCGCGCCGAAGCGATCCCCGAAGCGGCGGCCTGCGCCAGCCAGTGCGAGCCCGAAGAACTGGCGGCCCTGAAAGCCCAGCTCGACGACCTCCGCCAGAAATTATCGTAGGAGCGGGCCC
>Ga0310342_100000550_pt1 | contig 21344 bp, 21 predicted proteins | sample S15DNA20500_MG_FD_206155 | JGI IMG/M metagenome (GOLD analysis project Ga0310342, IMG submission 206155) | Marine microbial communities from station ALOHA, North Pacific Subtropical Gyre - S1503-DNA-20-500_MG | ecosystem: Environmental > Aquatic > Marine > Oceanic | place: Pacific Ocean: North...
CTTGAGCCCCGTTCCCTGGCTCTACCTCGCGAGATTCCCTGAAATACCCAGGACCTATATTACCAATTTCTTCCTCACCTCACTCGTTCCTACAGAGACTTTTCAGGTTCGTCATCTGAACAACAACTTCAAGGAGTGGAATCACCGCCGCCTCGGCCGAGACTTGCCGGAACTGCGCGATGCGAAGACTCTGTATGACTCCGATGCAGTTCTACTGTGCGATCCGGTCGAACTGGTATCGTCTGCAGTCACCATGGCGAACCCCTATCACCTCGTCGGGCCTTGTGTCTGGCAACCCCGTGGATCACTTCCAAGCCCGCTGAGGAAAAAGAGTCGAATCCTGCTCGTCTCGCTCGGCTCCACCGGTAGCCGACGATTCCCAGACGAGATGGCGGGAAAGCTTCGGCATACGCTCGACTGCGACTTGAGCGTCTGGGTGACTGGCAGAGAATCAGCTCGAAAGTCGCAGAAACATGGCCCGATCTACTCCGCAGTTCCCCTACGGCCGATTCTGCAGAGGAGTGCCCTGGGCATCACGCAGGGCGGAACCGGATCAACCTACGCGGCGCTTCTCCAAGGCGTGCCGGTCGCCATCTGGCCGAGTCATCGCAATCATGAGATTCTCGGCGAACTGCTCACCGGCGCGGGTGTGGGAGCCTTCGTCACCGAGCTTGCAAATCTTGGGCCCGCGAGAGCCGCAGAGATCCTGCTTTCTATGATCTGAGGGAGATGAGAACGCTCCTTAAATCTCTACTGTACCCAGAAGGAGAACAAACGCGCGCTGTAGAGGCGGAACCGGAAACGAACGCGCTGTCCCCGTAGGGCACTGAGATCCTGCTGTCCGGTCCACTTGACTTCTGCAGACAGATGATCCCCTTGTATGGATAGGCAGCGATCCCGGGTCCAGCCTTCCAGGACCTCGCGGCCCCGTTCGTTGACCACCTCCACCCGTAGCTCCCCATCGCTGGCGTCGGCATTGACGAACAGGCGGCTGCCATCGAAGCTCACCGCTCGCGTCTCCACAAAGCCACCCTTCTTGTCAGAGCCAAAAAAGGCGAAGCGGTCCCGTTTGAGCGTGGCTAGATGGATGGCTCCCTGGTAGGGATCGTCTTTCTGGAAGCGGTGATTGTAACCGGTATAGTAGAACCAGAGCTCGTCCCCATGAACCTGGGGTCGGGATGCCGCCAGCACCTGGCCGGTATCGATGGCCCCGCCACCTACTTCTGAAACCGGAATAAAGGATCCACGGTCTCCTACCTTGACCCACTTTTTCAGGCTCGGATCCCGGCTGGTGGAGAGCTTGACCGAGTTCACACCCTCCTGATTGCGGTTGGGGCTATGCCCGCTGGATTCGAAGAAGTTGGGCAGACCGATGTAGATCCCTTCGTAGGGAAAGACCGGCATGTTGTAGATCTCGGTGTTGTAGTGCTCCGGTTGGTTGACCGTCATCAGCCGGAGCCTCGGATTGGCGAGGTGGTCCTTAACACGCCGCTCGCCCAATAGCTGGTCGTAGGCGTCGGCGTGAAAAATCAGCTCGGGTTCGGTCCACTGCTCGAAGTCTTTACTCAGAGACAGGAAGACCGAACGACCAAAAGGTCCTCGATGCTTGACGGTGGCAATGAAGCGCTTCTTGACCTCATCGTAGTTTAGATGGGATTCGTCCTGGCTCGGTATCAGAGGAACGTCCAGCTTGGTGAACACATATCCATCGGCTGAGACAACCGGATGACGGTTCCTGCCGCCGATGAAGCCCTTGTATCGCCGCTCTGGGGTGCCGTCTGGATCCAGAAGAACATGCTGAATGAAGGACTCGGGGTCCCCCTTGACCAGAACCATATTGTTGTCCTTAGAGCCCTGAAACTCCCGCTTTCCCAGAGAAGGTTTTTCCCACTTGATGCCGTCTTTGGAACGAGCAAACAAGGTCCGGGAGGCGGAGTAGTACCACATCTTCCAGACCTGCTCCCGGGGATCCCAGCAGGGAGCGCTTCGAATCTGGAGGGCCTCGGTCTCGGCCGGATTCCATTTGGGACCCGGGTGCCTTTCCCAAGGCTTCTCGGCAAAGACTACCGGGTTACCCTCGTATTTCACCGGCGGGTTGACCTGCCGTTTGACCCGATAGAGCGATCCCACCAGGTAGTCGTCCAGAAAGAGCTGGTGCTGGCCTGTGGTCAGGTGGACACGTCCCGGTGGCTCCGCCCCTTTGAGCCCGAGGATCAGCCCCGACATAACTAGAAGGAATCCCAGACATCTGGTTTGCTTCATAACCCTCTCCAGAGACCCGATTCGGGGCAAATTATTGATTAAGATCAATCTCACCCCCAGCGATGTTACCCCATTCGAGAACGAAACTTCCCGAGCCATAGAAGCCTGAAGCGCAAGCGAGGGGTCGGAAACACCCCGAATCGCCCCGGCGTGGCTGCTTGCCGAACCTCAGGCCCCTCCGTCCCCCCATTTCGCTGCCCTCCAACCCCTCGCTCGCGCTTCAGGCTTCCTCAAATTTCGCATTAATGGGCGACCTGGAGCTGCGAGTTCCGAATCAAGCTTCAGCCTAGCCATCTTCGGTCGGCTCAGCTTCCAGCGCACTCGCGATGAACTGCGCGGTATCTATGGACACAGGTTCCCCCAGGCTCAAAGCCCTCATGATGCAAAAGGTGGTGAGCGTGGTTGCGACCGATTCCTCGAACGGGATCGGCGAAGGGCCTCCCGTCTCCAGGGCCTCGCGGAAGGCCTCCCATTCACCCCTGTACCCCTTGTCCTGACGGAGTCGCGTCCGGTGCACCTTCCGACTCCGCTGCCCCCTCAGTTCCAGTCTCCTGAAGTTGTCCAAGACGGCGGTACTACCTCCGCCGAAGACTTCCACTCGCTCTTTCGGGAAAGATTTATCCCCGCAGGCCAGGTAGGAAATGGTCCCGACTGATCCATTTGAGAAGTCCAGGGTGATGAGAACGTTGTCCTTGCTGTAACGACCATCATCGGGTAAGGCGCGCGCCCAGGCCTTTACCGGGAGTGCTCCCATCAGGTGAATGAGGAAGTCGACGAAATGACAGGCCTCTCCGATGATTCGACCGCCCCCCTGCTGAGGATCAATCGTCCAGTGATCGCGCTCGAGATAGCCGGCGTTCACGCGATAGTGCACTGCCAGTGGTTCGTCTATGTCGCCCACGAACTCCTCCAGGAGCTTCGCGAGAGGGGCAAAGCGTCGGTTGAAGCCCACCATCACCTGCGGACTGTGGCCAGAACTCTGGTCGTTCTTAAGGCGGATGATCTCCTTCAGCTCAGCTTCGTTCAGGCACAAGGGTTTTTCGCAGAAAACGTGTTTCCCCGCCCGGAGCGAGTCCTTGACCTGGCGGGCATGTAGATGATGCCGGGTCCCCACCAGGATGACATTGATGCTGGGATCGGAGAGAATCTTCTCCTCTTCACTGGTGCAATAGTTAAAACCGAAACGATCTGCCGTGTGGCGAGAACTGCTGCCGGTCAAGGTACAGACGCCAACCAGACTCACATCCGCCATCTTCTTGAGTGTGGGTAGGATCATCGCCTTCACGAAGTTTCCGGCACCCAGCAGACCGAGTGTCAGGGTCGCCTCCCCTGGGGCCGAAGCCGCCGCCTCGGTGGGGAGGTCAACCCGCATCGCGGGTCGAGAGTCTGCTGGATATTGCAGTAAAACACCCAGAGACTTCGCGGGGCTCTTCCCGGAGATCAACTCGTAAGCTTGCGGCGCGTTTTCGATCGGGAAACGGTGGGTGGTCAGAGCCTGGACGTCGACCTTTCCGGCAGCCAGTAGGTCCACAAACGCCAGCATATTTCTGTTTTCGGTCCAGCGGACGTAGCCGATCCGATAGTCATGGCCCTCTTCCTCGTACTCGGGATCGTAGCGCCCGGGCCCATAGGATCGGGAGATACGAAAGCTCAATTCTTTTTCGTAATAGTCTCGACGGGGGATGTCCAGACCCACTGCCCCGACGGCCACCACCCTCCCTCGGTCGCGGGCTATCTCGCCCGCTAGCGCTACCGGAGCACTACTCGAGGTGGCAGCCGCGATGAGAACGATGTCGACTCCTGAGCCTGCCGTATGGGTTCTCGCAAGAGCTTCCATCTGGCTGTTGCTGGTGGCTGTTGCCTCACACCCAAGCTTTCTGCCCAGGAGGTTTCGATCTGGGTCGGGATCCATGCCAATCACCCGGCACCCGGCTGATTTCGCCAGCTGCGCTGCCAGGAGGCCGAGCAGTCCCAAGCCGATGACCGCGACACTCTCGCCGAGCTGCATCTTGGCCAGACGCAAGCCGTGGAGAGCGATGGCTCCAAGTGTGGTATAAGCGGCTTCATCACCGCCTATGTGCTTGGGTACAACTGCAACCAGGTTCCGGGGAACGGAGACGATTTCGGCGTGGGATGCGTGTCCCCCGCCAGCACAGGCAACTCGGCTGCCGACCTGGATATCCTGGATGTCCTCGGCAACCTTAATCACGGTTCCGGCACAGGAGTAACCCAGTGCCATCGGTTCGTCTAGACGGCTCCTGGCGGCTTCAAGAGTCGAAAGAAGCCCATCCCGACGAGCCTTGTCCAGAACCATGCGTACCAGATCCGGACGAGAACGCGCTTTGGAGACGATGTTCTTCTGGGCAAACTGTACGGTTGTGCGTTCAGTCCCGGCGGAAACCAGAGAGGCCTCAACTCTTACCAGGACTCGGCCCGGGCCCAATTGAGGACTGGGAACCTCGACGACACGGGTCTCCCCACTGTTCATCTCTTGAATCAACTGTTTCATGGTCGCAGTTTGGACATTCGGGATTCTAACCGATGAGGCTCGCCTTCGATCCAAAGATCTGTGCCATTAATCTGTGCCATTAACCGGAGAAGAATGTTACTTGGGCGTTTGGGAACGGATACTAGCGTGTGAGGGCATGTTGCGACTGGGCTTCACGGGTAGGAGGCGAGCGATGGCCCTTCGGCGGCGGGTGATGACGATCTCCTGTTCCTCTTCCAGCAATTGGTCGAGGCGTCCCAGTGCACCTCGCATCTCACGAATCGATAGCGTCTTCACAAGTGGGCAATGTAGCACATAGTCGCCCTATGTCCCACCTTGGGAGGTTGTATGACACGGGACTCGTTTGGAGAGAGGACTTGAGAGTGATGGAAAACGCTCCAGATCCGGGCCCAGCAATGTTATTGGTGATCAGAAGAGCCGACCCAGCTGGTGCCGACGAAGAAGGGCCCGATCAGGGTTTCAGCAACCACTCCCAGGGACGCGCTGTGGCGATAGTCCCTGGGGTCGGCTGGTTCGAAGACGCTGCCGAAGTCATGCCAGCCGGTCACGTAGACTTTCTTCCCCACAATCAGGGGGAGTTCTGCTACTTCGTGGAGGTATCCGGGACTGATCAGAAAATAGCGAGATCGCCGGAACTCGGCGGCTCCAAATCCACCGAGGCGGGAGAGTCGCCTAGCGTGAATTGCTGCAGGGGAGGCGCTGTGCTTCCAAAACTCGTGCCCCCGGACTCTTGAAGAACCAGTAACCGCTGAACTCGAATCCTAGTCCCTTCCTGGGCACGATGGGACTGTCTAAGCCGTCGTGGATCCAGCCCACCTGGGCCTTGCTGATGATGCCGTCCAGTGAGGGCAGCAGTGGATCACCCAAAACCACTCTTGCATCGGCGTGGGCTACTTGAAAACCCAGGCGCAGCTCGTCCCGACGACTTCCCAGGTCGTGTCCAACGTCGAACCCTGCTCCTGCGAAAGAGCCAGGGCCCGGCTTCCACCCCGACCTCTCCTCCGACGGAAAGAGTTAGCAGCTACTGGACGCCTTCATTCCAAGCGCGGATGAATCGCATCTGTTTCACGTTGAGGACAACGGCATCTACGCGGCCACAGTCAAGCACCGGGGGCCCTATGGCCGATCCGTGTACCTGTCGGTGAGCAGAGATTTCGAGAATTGGACGGATCTACGAGACTGTCTCATCTTTCACGCCGACGGCAAGGATCAAGAGCTGGGTGCCAAACGGGTTCGGATACAGGTGGAGAATCACGATTTGCGGAGACCCGTCTATCACAACCCGGATGACTATCTTACCGACATCTACAATCTGCCCGTCTTTCGCTACTAAGGCCTTTACGTCGGCATGCCCACGGTGTTCAACCACAGTGGAAACTACGGAGTACAACTCTGACGGCTTCAGCATGGTGGAGCTCGCCGTCAGCCGTGACCTGATCCACTGGGAACGAGTGGGCAAGCGGGAGAAGTTCATTCCCCTCTCCGAAGTAGAAGGAGGGAGAAACTACGATGTGTTCCAACTCCTGGCGGGAAACCAACCCACCGTCAAGGATGGAGAGATCTGGGTCTATTACAGCGGTTTGAAGTTGCGGATCCATCCCTCTAGTCGGAAGGGTGAGAAGTCAGATCCCATCCGAGATGGCGGTGCGATCTGTCTGACAAAGCTGCGTCTGGACGGGTTCGTGTCGCTGGATGCGGGAGAAGAAACCGGCTACGCCATGACCAAGCCGTTCCTACTGGAAGGGACGGAACTGCACGCCGACCTGAAGGCACCTCGTGGCGAGCTGCGCGTCGAGTTACTGGACCACAAGACTCAGAAGCCACTGCCCGGATATTCATTGCAAGAGTCCGAGCCCCTTACAGGGGACGGCCTGGATCTGCAGCTGCGCTGGAAGTCTGGGACCGACCTGTCTTCATTGGTTGGAAGGACCGTGCGATTGCACTTCGTCTTGAAAAATGCCAGTCTCTATTCGTACTGGGCGACAGAGGAGTCCTAGAGGCAACCACCATGCGACGCAGAGAGTTTCTGGTCCGAGGGGGAGCAGCCGCCTTGAGCCTTCCACTGGTCACGCTCGGGAGCAGCAAGACAAGGGCGGCCAGACCCATCCCGATTCTGGATATCCATCAACACCCTGACTTTGACAAGAGGTCGGTGGAACTCTTGATGGTGCACCAGCGTTTCCATCACGTCACCATGACCGTCCTGCTTCCCGGTGATGGATGGATGAACGGCAGAATAAGTGGTAATGACGCGGCCTGGAGTCACGTCAGGAAACATCCCAGGGAGATCGTCACCTTTTGCAACGTGGACCCGGAGCGAGACGACGCAGTCAAGCTCCTACAGAAACACTTGGACAAGGGAGCGCTGGGTATCGGAGAGCAGAAGTTCGAGCTGGATGCTGACTCACCTCAGATGCGGCGAGTCTACGACGTCGCCCGAGACTACGGCGTACCCGTCTTGCTGCATTTCGGCTCGAAGCACAACCATGGATTCGATCGATTTCACAAGATACTCGAGGCTTATCCTCAGGTGAGCTTCCTGGGACATGCGGGTACCTGGTGGAGCAACATCACCCGGGATGGAAAACAGGAGGGTCCGGTCCAAAAAGGTGGCCTGAGTGACCGGCTGCTGGCCGACTATCCCAACATGTACGGCGATCTTTCAGCCGGGTCCGGCCTGAATGCCCTCAGCCGTGACAAGGATTTCGCAGCAGACTTCGTGCTTCGCCACTCCCGCAAGCTGATCTGGGGAAGCGACTGCTTCTGCCACGACGGCAAAGGCGCGACATATCCTCCAGGTTACTGCACCGCCCAGCATTCACTCGACCTGCTGCGGGAATATGTCCAGGATCCGGCCATCCTGAGACGGATCAGCTACGACAACGGCGCCCGTTTGCTGAAGCTCAAACCTCCAATGCCGCCCATCAGATTCAGCAGAGCCTGAAGCGCGATCGAAGAGATCGACGATCTGGATTTTTGGCGACGAACAGTTACTGTGAGGTCAGGCGCTAAACACGCACCGTCAGATCAAAGCTAGCGGGTATGCTTGGGTCAATCTGACAGAGCACGCCTTCGGAGAAATCGTACGCCTAGACTGAGCAAGCCGATGCCCATAATGATGAATCCCCATTCCGAGAGTGGAGGATCTCTTCTACGAACTGGAATCCTCCCAGGACAGGGCACGCCAATAGGAACACCGCGGCTATAAAGAAGTTGAATAATCTGGTTATCATGTCAATCTCCCTCTTTGCTGTCGTGTCGGCCAACCCATTGATTGCATTGGTACCGGAGGGGGGATTCGACAAGGCTATTATCACCTTGTGCCATCTAATGACGTAACCTCCATATTTCTTCACGTTTACGGAATTCCTCCACTACAGTCAAAACCAGCCAGTATCACCCTGTGACCGAGAGTTCGTTAGCTATTTCGGTCCGTCCTCAGGCTCAACCAGCTTTTTCTATCGCATTGTTTTCATTATTGTAAACACTACGATATGATATCCGCATGCCTAAAACGACCACTATCGCTTTCCGCGTTACTCAGCGAATCCATCAGCGGCTGGGGTACGAGGCGAAGCAAAAGGGTGTTTCGGTTTCAGATTTGGCAAGAGATAAGGTCGCAGGAAAACCAGATCTGTTACCAGGCACCCAGCAAATGACGAAAGCCCTGGCCGAAGGTCTCGGAATTCCCGAGGATGTCGTCATTGAAAATATCGTAATCCGCTATCTGGCAGAAAAAACCGCGATGGAGCAGATCTGGGGGACCGCGCCAGCGATTCTTCCTGAATTCACTTCGACACCGTCAGGCACTTTAACCGGGGAGGAGCTGATGGATTTTCTTGCTGGCCACTTTCGACGCCAATTTGAGCGTGAACGCGAATCCATCCTGGAGGCCCATGAGACATGGGGGAATTCGCCGGAGGACCAGGCTTGGCTCGATGGCCGACGACAGCGAAGAAAGCAGCCGGTCTTGGAGGAGTCTCTAAAAGGTTTACCTCCAGAAAGCCGGGAGATAGCACTCGAAGGCATGGAGCATCACGAGATCTGTAAGGAGATTGAGCGAACGGAGGGGGAAGAAGCGGCCCTCGCCTACCACCATGCATACATCGATCGCAAGCGGCAACGAAGAAACCTGGAGGCCAATGAGGATGCAGATCTCCAGGACGACTAATTTCGAGGATCTCCCTGAGCTTTTGACCCCAGAGGAGGTGCAAGCCTTTCTCGGAGTCGGGCGCACGACCATTTACGCGCTCCTTCGCCAAGACGAGCTTCCGCACATCAGGTTCGGGCGAAGGATCTGGGTGCCTAAGGAGGGGCTACTGCCCAGGTCCCAGGGATCATCCTGAGGAGGGCGGCGGGACCTTGATGACCCCCGCCGCCCCGAAACAAAAAGAAAGGAATATCTAGTGCATCCCAAAACTCAGTCAAATCAATCGGGTTTTCGGCAGCGACAACCGCAGCCGCTACCGATCTAAACGCCAATGGACACGATCGAAAGTCTCTTGAAACTCGTCGAGGAACTCGCGGAAGGTCTCGACCGGCGCTCCACCCAGGTCATCGATGCGATCGGGCGACTGGAAGGCGCGATCTGGCAGCTGGAGCAGGTTGTCATACCAAAGTTTGCCACGCTCCTGGAACATTATTCTGGATCTCGACTATCAGGTTGACCCGAAGACCGGGAAGAAGAAGCGAAAACAACGGTGGTACACGGTTAAAGGGACGAAGCGGGAGGCTGAGTCCAGACTCACCGAACTGCTTCACCAAACCAACCACAACACCCTGACAGAGCCGACCAAGCTGACCTTTGGCGAATGGTTGGAGTCCTGGGTGGAGGCGGCGGTCAAGCCGCCCGTAAGGCGCTTGAGAACCTACGAGAGTTACAAGAGCATCATCAACCGTCACCTACAGCCGATGCTCGGGCAAATTCTCCTTCAGGAGCTTGACGCAGTTCACCTAGAGCGTTACTACCAAGAGAAGGCTGCTGACCTGTCGCAGACAACGCTTGAACATCATCACGCCATTATCAGCCGGTCCCTCAAGTCCGCTCTTCAGAAGCGACTAATTGAGCGTAACGCCGCGCCCCTGGTCGAGAACAAACCGAAGGCGCCCGAAGTCAGGCAAGATGTGATCAAGCACTGCTGGGACGAAGCAGACGCCAGGTCGTTCTTGCAGGCCAGTAAGACATTCGGAAGGCCGGCCGCCGCTTTCTACGCGCTGGCCCTAGATTCGGGAGCCAGGAAGGGGGAGATTTGTGGTCTGCGCTGGTCGAGCGTTGACCTTGATGCCGGGACAATCCGCATCGTCGACCAACTACTCAAGCCCGGGCGGGAACCCGTCTTCGGCCCACCCAAAAACAGCAAGGTTCGGACCATTCCGCTGTCGGCCCAGACCATCGTCCTACTCCGCAAGCACCGTGCCCACCAGGCGGAAATCAAACTGAAGAACCGTAAAAACTACCACGACCGGGGGCTGGTCTTTGCGAAGGAGTGGGGGGAGCTATCACACAAGTGGGAAACCCTCGGCAATCCGCTTCAGATGAACAACCTTGGGCAGCGCCAATTCAACAAGATCATCGAGGCCGCAGGCATCCGCCGAATCAAGTTTCACGGCATGCGCCACACCTGCGCAACGTTGCTGTTGAAGGCACGGGTGCCGGTCCATGTGGTTTCAGAACGCCTCGGGCACAAGGGTTCCGAGATCACGATGAACATCTACGCTCACGTGCTACCGTCGATGCAGGAAGAGGCGGCGAAAAGAATGGGCTCGATCCTTTTCTAACGACCGAAAGGGAAGCGAAGCCCCTTGCCCTTATCCTACCGTTTCACGGCAGAGGATCACTCGGCAATCCGGCCCGTTCTGAGATAGTGGAGTCCCGCACCTAGTAAGCCCATCATCAGAAGCCCAGCTCCCCAGTCTAATAGGGTTGGAATGGACGCAGTAAAAACAGAGGCAGTAAAGCCTCCAGGTCCCCCAGGTAGCGGTGTACAACGCCGTTCGTGGAGCCGTAACGCCAGAGGTGCCTGCATCCATCCTTCAACGGCACGAGCAAGCCCAGATCTTTCTTGACCGACCCGCCGCCTCGCTGCTTCCGAACCGATGACAACCCGCGAGGAATCGGCGACCCGCAGCTCGGCCGCCGAGGCACCCGTGTCTCTTCGGTCCAGTCACTGGTCACACGCATAGACGACTTCACCTTCTACCACGGTCTGGTGGATACGAATTCCTGAGTCCGGCCAGTCGAAAAGGATCAGATTCGCTTTCTTGCCAGGCTCCAGCGTCCCCAGTTCTTCTTCTCGTGATAGAAGCCTTGCAGGATTCAGGCTTGCCATGTGAATAGCATCAGCTGCAGATATTCCGCAAAAACGCATCACATTGGCAACGCCCTCAGCAATGCTGGCGCCGGCTCCAAACAGGTAGGGTGTTCCGGCAAGCGCAATCTTTCCCTCCCGGCTTACCTCCACCGTATCGCTTCCGACAAGGTACAGTCCTGGCGGAAGCCCTGCCATAACAACTGCGTCGCTGACCAGAAGGCTTCGGTGGATTGCCTTACATCGAATCATCGATTTGACGACCGAGGGGGTTAAGTGGTGCCCGTCGACGATAAAACTGGCCACCAGCTCGTCACAGGCCAGCTGGTCCCAGATGTAGTTGGGATGTCGCGGAAGGGATGAGTGGGCTCCATTGCCCAGGTGCGTTGAAAGCTGCGCTCCCGCCCGGGTTGCTTCAACTATGTCTTGGGGCCTGGCGTTGGTATGTCCCAGCCCCACGACGATACCCTGCTCCACCAGTCTCTCGATGAAGGGTATCGCCCCCTCAACCTCGGGGGCGAGGGTGACGAGTCGGATACGGCCCTCCGCCGCCTCCTGAAAGCGGCTAAACTCATCCCAATCCGGAGACCGTACGTGCTCGACGGGATGTGCTCCCCTGGGACCGTCGACAGGCGAAATATAGGGGCCCTCCAAGTGAATTCCCAGAACAGATCGTGCAATGCGGGGATCCATACACGCCTTGCTGACACAGCTCAACGAGGACCCAATTGCGTCAGATGCGGCAGTCACGACCGTCGGGCAGAGTGCTCCGACGCCACAGCGCCACTGCAGCTCCACCATTCGTCGAATGGAACCGGCAGTTGTTTCGGGTCCGTTGACCGCGTTGCCACCAAAGCCATTGATTTGAAGGTCCAATAGGGCAGGTGCAATCCACAGCTGCGGATCTTCTTCGGTCTCGTCGACGCTTTCAATGCGCTGGTCAACGACTTCCACCACAACTGGTTTGCCGGAGAGATAGTCTCTGCCGAGGAGGTGTTGTCTGCTACTACATCCCATTTCCATCGTGTCCTCATGGTCTGGTTGAAACTTCCCATTTTGGCACCTCGTCTTCACACCATCTAGGGGCAACCCCTCCCGTCAAATACTAGCCCGGCTCCACGTCGCGCTGCACGAGCGTCTCCTGCCGGACGTGAATCATTGAGGACACATGAAAACCATCGTCAGCGCTGAGGAACCCTTGGTTAGCTATTCGTTAGCTATTGGAAGGGGAAGGGATTGTAAGTCTTTTGTTTTCAACAGAAATTTAGAAAGGGTGCCGGAGGGGGGACTCGAACCCCCACGAGGAGTGAACCTCGCCAGATTTTGAGTCTGGTGCGTCTGCCAATTCCGCCACTCCGGCTCGATCGGTGGAGTATAACGCAGCTTCAATCTCAGGGCCAAGGAGGCGACGCCTGTCCGAGAGACCGCTGCGCCGAACCCGAAGTAAGCCGAGGCCGCTATTTCAGGGAGACAGGGCTGGCCGTCCTGGCCGACTTGTAAATCGCCTCCACGATGGCGACCGCCTTACGTGATTCAGGACCGCTCAGGAAGAAAGCCTCATCCTTTTCAAGTGAGCTGATGAAGGCTGCGATGTTTCGCATGTGAAGGGAGTAGTTGATGGCCATCGGGTCGCCGGCACCACCTTCGCTCCCGCTTTCAGCCGAGAACTTCCGGAGGATCGATTCGTCTTCGGCCGTAGGGTCGCGAAAGGACCAGGCGGTCAACTGGTCTTCCAGGACCTCTGCCGTACCATTCCGTCCGGCTACTTGGATCCTCTTGAGCGAACCGGGAAACATGGAGGTCGCACCTAGTATCTGGCCCAGGGCTCCATTGCGAAACCTCAGGACGGCTACTGCGGTGTCTTCCACTTCGATCAGGTCGGGGTCGTGCCCCCGCTTCGAGGTAAAGGCAAAGACCTCTTCGACCGAACCAGCCTCCCTCTCGGATTCCTCCAGGGCGGCCCCAGCGATCCACTGAATCGCATCCACACCATGGATCGACTGATTCATCATCGCTCCGCCACCATCCAGCGCCTGAGTCCCCTGCCAGCGGTCGGGGGCGTAGTAGGCATCGTCGCGCCACCAGGGCACATAGGCGCTCACCGCAGCCAGCGCTCCGAAGCGGCCTTCGGCGACCACCTGATGTAAGAGCTGGACGACCGGGTTGAATCGCTGCGGAAAGATTCCTCCAAGCTTGATCCCCGCATCCTGTGCTACTTCAATCATCTGATCGACCCGTTGGGTGGTGATTTCAAGAGGCTTCTCGCAGAGGACATGGATCCCGAGGCGGGCGCAGGCCCGGGTCGGTTCCAGATGGGCACCGCTGGGCGTCGCGATAGTCACCAGGTCGGGACGGGTTTGATCCAGCATCTGCTCGTAGTCTGCAAACCAGGAACAGCCGAAGTCGGCAGCGAACTTCCTGCCCTTTTCCTCACCACGGCAGCAGCCGGCGACGAGTTCCAGGTTGTCCAGATCCGCAATCGCTCGGGCATGAATGTCGGAGATGGCTCCGACTCCGATGATGGCAATTCGGTAGTTCTTCGTCACTTGATCCTCACTGGCTTGGGCTTGCGCCCCTGCAGTTTACAACGGAAGGCGCGCGCGCGTCCCCCCTAGGGGTTTCCGCAAAAAAAACTTGGCATTTTGGCATCTCATCTTCACACCATCTTCGACACCGTGATGTCTCGCTTCAAGGAGATCGGAACCCTGAGGGTCCTCGGATTCCGGAAGCGAAACATTCTGCCAGTTTTCTGATTGAAGCGATCTTGATCGCTCTGCTGGGTGGTCTCATGGGCTGCTTGATCGCGCTTCCGGTGCACGGCGTCTCGACCGGAACCACCAATTTTCCAGCTTTAGCGAGGTGTTGTTTCAATTTCGAATAACCCCTTCCATCTTGCTGCTGGCAGCCGGTTTTGCCGGGCTGGTCGGGATCGTTGGGGAATTTCTTCCGGCGCTGCGGGCGGCTCGTCTGCAGTTGATTGAAGTCCTGCGCGACTGATGGATAAGGACCTGAGTGCGCTTCGAATCGATCGAAGCAAGAAGAGGCCACAGGCAGGCAGGACCGGCACCTGGTTGATCGTCTTGGTAGCCTTCTTGCTGGGCGCGGCGGCTTCCTTCGCGCTCTTCCGTTCGTTCGTCTGGGATTCGAACGAACAAGCCCAGGCTGAGGGTGACACGGCACGGCAGCAGCCAGGGACGGACGAGAGGCAGAAAGACGGAGGAGCAGCGGAAAATGAGGCAGAGGCCGGGCCGGTCCTCATCGTCTCGGGCTACATCGTGCCCCATCATCGAATCGAGGTCGGTTCCTAGATCGTGGGCAAGGTCACCTGGGTGGGCATCGAAAAATCGGACCTGGTCGAGCAGAGCCAGCTGCTGGTCAAGCTGGACGATCGGGAGTTCCAGGCTCAGCTGGAACAGGCCAAGGCGAACTTGAGATCCGCGGAAGCGCAGCTGGCTGAACTGGACGCCGGCTCCCGGCCCGAAGAAATCGCCCGGGCGGAGGCAGAGCTGAGACGGAGCAACGTCGACCTCGAGAACGCCGATCTGGGGTACCAGCGGCTGGAGACCCTACTCCAGACGGGTGTGGTCTCGAAACAGCTGGTGGACAACGCCAGAACTCGACGGGACATGGCCCAGGCGGCGGTGGGAGTGGCCGAGAAGAACCACCAGCTCTTTGTGCTCGGTCCTCGACAAGAGAAGCTGCAGTCGGCCCGCGCAGAGATGGATCAGAGCCGTGCAGCGGTCAAATACTGGCAGAGCCAGTTGGCCGAAACTGAGATCAGAGCACCCATCAGCGGAACGCTTCTGGAACGGGTGGCAGAGGCGGGAGAAATGGTCTCTACCTGGTTCGCCGGTGGCGCCGTAGTGGTTGCCCTCGCCAATTTGGACGACCTGCAGGTGGAACTGGACATCAGCCAGTCTGATTTCCACAACGTGTCGAAGAAACACGACTGTCGGATGTCGCCGGTGGCCTATCCGGAACGAGAATACCCCTGCGAGCTGGTGGAAACCGCACCCGAGGCCAATCGCCAGCGGGCCACCATCCAGATCAAGGTCCAGATCAAGAATCCGGATGGGTATCTTCGGCCGGAGATGGATGCCCAGGTTACCTTCTATCGGCAATAGGCAGAAGAGAACGGAGAATAGACATGCCCGAGGTGCTCATAGAGACGCTTGGACTCAGCAAGATCTTTCACCGCGATAGCACTGAGATCCGAGCACTGGAGGATATTACGTTGAAGGTGTTCTCAGGCGACTTCATCAGCCTGATGGGTCCCTCCGGACCGGGTAAGAGCACACTGTTGAATATCATGGCAGCATCGACAAACCCAGCGGCGGCGAACTGCGGATCCAGGATTTCGAGGTCGCATCAATGAGCGATGATGAGCTGGCGGAGTGGCGCAACCAGCACGTCGGTTTCGTGTTCCAGAACTTCAATCTGATACCCGTCCCGACAGCCTTTGAGAACGTGGAATTACTCATTGCTTCTGACCAGTCTGTCCAAGAAGGAGCGACGAGAACACGTAGAGACCGCACTCAATCTCGTGGGACTGGCGGACCGGATGGAGCACTATCCTCGCCAACTATCCGGAGGACAGGAGCAAAGGGTAGCAATCGCTCGGGCGATCGTCACGGATCCGACTTTCATACTGGCAGACGAGCCCACCGGAGATCTGGACGCCGGGTCGGCCAAGGAGGCTCTGGACGTCCTGGCAGCCCTAAACCAGGACTATGGGAAGACGATCATCATGGTGACCCACGATCCCAAAGCTGCCGCCTACGCTTCGGTCAAGCACTACCTGGAGAAAGGCCTGTTGTCGGTGGCGCCGGAGTAGTATCGCCTTTAATCGCAGGAACGTCTAAACGTCGCAGAAGGACCCCGAACGGGGTGTCAACAATCCGAAGACAAGTCCGACAGAGCCGCGAACGACTTGACCTGTTAGCAACATGAGGCCAAGCTCCGAGGAGAGAGCTGGACAACAGCACAATCTCCCCCATCCTCAACCTAAAGTTTTCTCCGGAATGATCCAGCTCGACTGGGAGCGGGACAGATCTGAAGCTTCATTTGGAACTCGCACCTCCAGGTTGCTCATTAGTGCGAAACTTGAGGAAGCCTGAAGCGCGAGCGAGGGGTTGGAGATCTGCGAGATCTAGCCGTGCTCCGCTCCCTCGCCGGGACCTGCCCCCCCTTCACAGACCATCCAGGTTGTTCGCAGCTCTTTTCTTGTCGCCGGTCAAATGCCCTTTCGGCCGCGCATCTCGCAGATCCCCAACCCCTCGCTTGTGCTTCAGGCTTCCATAAATCGCCAATGCCTGTCCTGGGGCACCAGTTTCTTTCATGTACGATCCGGCGGCCTGCAGCCGGTGGCGCTGCTAACCTGAAACTTCGGCAAACTCGGGAGGAAGGCACGAATTCTGTTTCGACAGGACCTGCGCGGCGTTATTGCAACCTACGCTTCAAACCGATACAGAGCCCGGGCGTTGTCCGCTAGAATCCTCCGCCTCAGGGGCGGGGGTAGGTGGCTGGGAAGGGCACGATCGGGATTGTCGAAGTCCCAGTGGGGATAGTCGGTCGCGAAGAGGAGCCTGTCGTTGGAATCGAGCTGCTCCAGGAGCTGCCGGAAATACTTGGCCTGAGGAGGCTCTTCCATGGGCTGGGTTGTTATCCAGAAGTGCTTCCTGATGTAGCCGGAAGGGGGGTGACTCAAGTAGGGCACCTCCTCACGCAGGCGCTCCCAGCTGCGATCGAGTCTCCATGCTAGCGGCGGTATCCACGCCAAGCCGCCTTCGATCAATACGATCTTCAACTCTGGGAAGCGTTCGAAGACCCCCTCGCAAACCAGGCTGATCACCTGAGCCTGAAATGCCTGCGGCATCCCGGCATGATCCTCCAGGTAGTGTGAAGGCCATCCGGCCCCCGTGAGGGGACGCCCGCCGGTACCACCGAAGTGAATCCCCACCGGAAGGTTGTTGCGGGCCGCGGCTTCATATAGCTTCCAGTACCTTCGGCGTCCCAGTGGTTCGCTGGTTCGGGCGGTTACGAGTACCTGAACAAAACCTGGATGCTGGCTCGCTCTATCGATTTCCTCTGCGGCCAGATCACCGTCCTCGTAGGGCACCACCATCGAGGCCCTCAATCTCGGCTCCGGCTCCAGCCAATCCTCGACCTGCCACTCGTTGAGGGCCCGGGCCAGGGCGGCACCATACTCCAGATTCTGCTGCCTGCCGGCTGCCCTCAGGCAGTTCAGAACCCCGTACTCGATATCCCAGGTGTCCAACAATTGGCTTTGCACGAATCCCAGATCGGAACCGGGGGGAAGACCGGAGGGGGGCCAGGCATCATGGCGGGCTGCGTTTCGGCTGGCACGAGGATAACTGGTGCCATAGAAACCTCGGAGCCCGATCATCTCGTGGTAACGGCGCCAGCGATCGGGGAGATACCGGTAGAGTGTCTCATCCGAGGGTACGTCATTGTGGATATCAGTATCGATGATGGCCATCTTCCGGGCTCGTTCGTTGGGCTTGCTGGGCTCGACAATATCAATAGGTGTTGTAACCATGATCTCTGTCTCCTCTCTCCGGGTCAGAGACGGTAGAAGAAGCGCGCGTTCTCGGCTCGAATCTTGGACAGCAGCGGCTCCGGTAGTCCCGAAGGCAAAGCTTCTTCGCTTTCATCGAAATGCCAGTGAGGATAGTCGGTCGAGAACATCAGCAGATCTTCGGATTCCAGCTGTTCGATGATCTGCAGCAGTTGCTCCTTGGCCGGAGGAGCGTCCAAGGGCTGCAATGTGAGCCTGAAATGCTCCCGAATGTATTCTGAAGGGGGGCGCTTGATCCAGGGCGTATCTCGGCGCAAACCCTTCCATTCCTTGTCCAAGCGCCACATCAGAGATGGCATCCAGGTGAACCCTCCCTCGATCAACGCCACCCGAAGTTGGGGAAATCGATCGAGTGTGCCTTCGGCGATCAGGCTGAGCACCTGAGACTGGAATATCTGCGCCATTCCGGCGTATTCCTCCAGGTAGGTCGAAGGCCAGCCGCAGGGAGTCGGAGGGTTGCCGGAGGCGCCGCCGAAGTGGATACCCACTACGAGATCGTGGCGAGCGGCCGCGGAATAGATGGGATCATGGCAGTGATTGCCGTAGGGTACGTGGGATCTGACGGGCAACAGGACCTGCACAAATCCCGGATGTCCACCCAGGCGGTCGATCTCGCGAGCGGCCAACTCCGGGTTCTGCCCAGGAACCAGCAGGGAGGCACGCAGCCGGGGTTCACGGTCGAGCCAATGATCTCTCTGCCAGTTGTTCAGTGCGGAAGCCAATGCCGCTGCCAGGTGCGGATCGTGGACACTCTGCACCCAGTAGGAACCGGTCAGGATCCCGTATTCCAGGTCCCAGGCATCGAGGGTCCGCTGCCGCAGCAACTCGAAATCGGAGCCCGGTGGATCTGCTGGGTCCGGTTTGTGGTCAGGTCGGAAGGAGGTCGGAGCGCCAGCGGGATAGTCGTTACAGTCGGGTCCCACAAAGGCGGACTCGTTGAGGTAGGCGCGCCAATGGTCTTCCAGATAAGGCTCCAAGGCTAGCAGCCCTGGGAACTGGTTATGGATGTCGCAGTCGATCAGGGGTTGAGCCATCCGTCCCTATAGATAACGAAACGCAGATAATCGCCGACTTGCAGAAACGTACCACGTAGGCAGGCGTTGCACAAATCGCGAACTGATCCTGACGCCGTCTGTCTGGTCAGACTCAGGTGATTAGTGATATCTTTCGGGGGACATGAATAAACCGTCTCTGAAGCTGCTAGCGCTTGCCGCATTGTCTCTTGTCTTGTCCCTTCCGAGCTGTCAGGAGCCAAAACCTGATCAGGCACAGAGACCTACCACCCCCATTTCGTTCTCGCAGGACTCGTTCCGAATCACCTTCGGACTAAACGACAACCGGCCCAGCCCCTGGGACGGCAGGATACATCCTTCGGACGGCCAGGAGCTGGTAGTGGAGCCCGACCGTTTTCGGTTACATTTGTACAAGGGACTGGGCGACCAACGGGACCCAAACCCGGAATTTCCCAACGACTACCTCAGGCCGCCCCACAGTTGGGTATGCAGCACTCGCAACGCCTGGATGCGTTCTGATGAGAGTCCACCCAGGCTCGAATCCCCCAGCATTCTTCTCCATCTACGGAAATCCCCGCCAGGCTCTCCAGTCAAGGTAAGCACCACCAAGGGAGACTTCCATTTCGATCCGTCCGAAACCTTCGCCTTCGTTCCTCGCTTCTTCCTGGACAAGAGTGTTCGGGTCGAACGTGTAGGCACCGCGGTGGCGGCGGATTCCCAACAGCTGGCCCAACAGGACTTTCCTTCTATTCTGGCGGCGACATCGGGAGATGTCTGGGTAGCATGGCAGGAATACCGGGACAACTCAGACACTGTCTGTGTCCGTCGCAGGACGGAAGAGGAGTGGGAGGGCAGCTTCGTGCTGGCTGAAAAGGCCGATGTCTTTGGCACCGCTCTGGGCCAGGACAGCGAGCGGGGAACCTGGGCAGTCTGGTCTATGCAGACCGATAACAACTGGGACCTTTATGGTCGCTCCTACTCCCCAGACGGCTGGTCGGTTATGGAGCAGCTCACAAGTCATCCGGGGCCCGACACCTTCCACAGGATCGCCACCGACGCCGACGGTCGCATGTGGCTGGTCTGGCAAAGGAGTGAGGAGGGTAGGAGTCAGATCTTCGCCAGGAACCTGTTCCAGGGCACCTGGTCGGATGAGCTCCAGATCAGTGAGAGCTCCTCGAGCGAGGGGAACAACTGGAATCCATCCCTGTCCGCAGGAACGTCCGGCCAGGTTGCGGTTGCCTGGGACGGGTATGCGGCCGGCAACTATGACGTTTACCTGCGTCGATTCGCAGACGGCCGCTGGGGACCGGTGCGTGTCGTGGCAGGCACTCCGCGTTACGAAGCCAACCCTTCAGTCGCCGTGGATGGCAGCAATCAGACTTGGGTCGCGTGGCAAGAGTCTGGGGTCGATTGGGGGAAGGACACGGGACAATTGGTGACGCAGCCCGGGATCGGGCTCCACGAGCCCAGATCGATCCGGGTGGTGTGTTTCGATGGCGAAAAGATGATGGCTCCGTCGGGCGACGCACCCTCGGTCTTCCAGGACAAAGACTATTGGGGGGATCCGGTTCTCCAGATCGGGCCCAGGGGATTTCCCTGGCTTTTCCTGCGCCACATGGCGATGCGAATCCCGGATAGTCTGGAGACGGGATCCGGATCGATCTACGCTCCGCACTGGGAGACCTACGCACTGCGATACACAGGGTCGTCCTGGAGTGATTTGATGTACCTGCCCTACAGTGCCGGGCGCAAGGACATGTTCCCAGTCGGCAGCACCGTATCCGACCAACAGCTGTGGTTGGCCTGGCCGACCGACAACCGGGACACGGGATCCTACACGACGCATCAGCAGGGGCAGGTCATGATCGCCCCCTTATCGGTCGAGGAGAGTTCGCAGTCCCAGTCGGTAGACCTACAGCCCTACCAGGAAGAGCCGGTATCGCCGTTTGAGCCGGTCCACCCAAATGAAGTCGAAGAGCTCCAGCGGATCCGCTCCTACCGTATCGAGAGCGGCAAGCGCAGTTACTCGATCTTTCGCGGCGACGTCCATCGCCACACTGATCTCTCCTGGGACGGAGGCAGGGACGGTTCCGTACTCGACGCTTACCGCTACGCCCGCGACGCGGCTGGGCTCGACTTTCTGGGGATCACGGACCACAACCAGGACGCAGAGGAGTCCTACCTCTGGTGGCTCAGCCAGAAGTTCGCCGATCTGTTCCAGCTCCAGAACTTCGTGGCCTTTTATTCCTACGAGCGCTCCCTGGAGTTCCCCAACGGTCACCGCAACGTCCTTTTTACTCACAGGGGCAATCCGATCCTGCCGATCATGGACTCCGAAAGAAACGGCTGGGACGGGGCGGGCAGACTCTTTCACTATCTGAAGCGCTACGGCGGGATTTCGATTCCCCACACCAGTGGGACCGGCGCCGGGACCGATTGGCGTGACAACGATCCCGAAGTGGAGCCTCTGGTCGAGATCTACCAGGGGATGAGGGATACCTACGAATACCCGGGTTCCCTTCGGCCCAAGACACTCGAGGCTAGCCCGACGCTGGCCGAAGATGACAGTCCCTCCCGCCGTTTCGGGACTGTCTGGCATGCCCTATCCAAGGGCTACAGACTTGGATTTATCGCTTCGTCCGATCACATGAGCA
>Ga0310342_100000554_pt1 | contig 21320 bp, 37 predicted proteins | sample S15DNA20500_MG_FD_206155 | JGI IMG/M metagenome (GOLD analysis project Ga0310342, IMG submission 206155) | Marine microbial communities from station ALOHA, North Pacific Subtropical Gyre - S1503-DNA-20-500_MG | ecosystem: Environmental > Aquatic > Marine > Oceanic | place: Pacific Ocean: North...
GATAGAAAGGAGTCTTCTCTGTCTGCGGATTCTCCTGAACTAATCCATACATCTCTGATGATGACGCTTGATAAAACTTGGTCTTATCAATCAAACCAAGAGTTCTAATTGCTTCAAGAAGACGTATAACACCTACTGCGTATCCATTAGCAGTGTATTCTGGTGTCTCAAATGAAACTTTTACGTGACTTTGTGCTGCAATATTATAAATCTCATCCGGTCTTATAGTATTAATAATATTAACTAAATTTGAGGAGTCCGTCAGATCTCCATAGTGCATAAAGAAGTTTTTATTCTTAGCAAAAATATGATCTACCCTATCAGTATTAAAAGAAGAACTCCTTCTTTTAAGACCATGAACTTGATATCCTTTTTCTAATAAAAATTCAGCTAGGTATGACCCGTCTTGACCAGTCACACCTGTTATTAACGCAGTTTTCATACCAACCTACACATTACATAATATTATACAAAGAAAGGAGGTTACGGTCAACCTCCTTCTAATTAGATAGTATTATAGATAGGACTTCCTGGGAACTGCTTTCTAAGTTGCTGAACAACTTTCTCTAATCTCTCAGAAGTTGCATCTCCAGGAACAGGAGCAGTTGATGTAGGTGCTGCTACTTCATGTTGATGCCCTTTCAATGTAGCGATTTCAGCTTGTAGTTTGACAATATCTCCTACAAGTGCTTTAAGCTTTGCTTCTACCTCATTGTCATAGGCGGACATGTATGAACCGCTATCAGATTTTTTTCTTGATGCCATTGTTTTTAATAAAATAGAACTGTTGAGTTATTTAGGAGGTTTTCCTGTAAGCAGGAACTCCATCGGGATCAAGCCACTTTGTATATTCAAAGTCCTCGATTGCCGTGGTTAATTGCATTGAATTATCACAGAGGTACATATCATTATACCTCTTAGTATAATAGTTTTCTTTTTGAATACGAAAATCTGGCTTACCATTTTCCAGAGTTCCTACTTCCACATAACGGTAAGGATACCGTTCCATAATAATGTTCATGATACCTCCGCCAGATCTTGTCGTACACACTCTATTACTAATTCATAATCTCTTTCTGGATCTTCTCCATCCAGTACCACTTCATTTTGATAATATCGGCAAACTTTTTTGTAGAGTTTTGGATTCTTTACATCCAAAAATACTTCTTTATTTGCAGCAGCCCGAAGGATACCTATGTCTTTCTTGAACTTGGAAGTAAGCGTCATTGCTTTGGTAGGTTGACTTTAAGATTATACTGGACAGTGGAGCCTAAGTCAAGCGGTCATGATTCTGCACTCCCTCCTGTAGTATGCATACGAACGTACTCATCGGATGTAACCAAGACCGCACTTACATCTCCATCCGTAACGGTAATCTTCTCACCATTTTCAACTCTTTTAATAACAGTATCAGGATCTTTTGCATATTCCTCTATTGTTATAGTAGTCATAAGATACTTGCTGCGTAATCCTTATCAAACTGATCAAGTCCTTTATCAGTAAGAATATGATTATACATCTTCTCGAAAACTGTTGGTGGCATTGTAACAATGTCGGCACCTACACTAAAACAATCAGCAACACTATGAACATCTCTAAGAGATGCAGCAAGAACTTGTGTTCCTGTTACCATTTGTTGCTGATATAAAGAAGAAATCTTTGCAATCAGTTCAACTCCATTAAAGGAATTGTCATCAACCCTTCCAACAAAAGGTGAAACATACCTAGCACCTGCCTTTGCAGAAAGTATTGCCTGTGATACAGAAAATATCAAAGTAACATTAACTTTAATACCTTCCAAAGAAAGTTCTTTACATGCATCCAAACCGTCAGGAGTACAAGGAACTTTAATAGTAGAACACTTCCCAAACTTTTTATGAAGTCTCTTACCCTCAGAGACCATATTCTCCTTATTACCAATAACTTCCATACTGATATCTTTAATACCAATATCTTTTAGTTCTTGATAAACTTCCTCATGCTTATGCCCACTTTTTCTAATAAGAGTTGGATTAGTGGTGAGACCATCAATTAATCCGGTCTTAAAATGTTTACGAACGACATCTGTTTCAGCCGTGTCAAGAAAAATTTTCATAGTGATTTAAATACCATTGTTATATAGTCACCCTTGCCAAATCATATCAGGCATAGGTTGTTGACCAGGTCTTAATACAAATAAGAGTATAGCATACCCTATAAACCATATTATATTAAAAAGCCATGCTTGTCTAATCAAATATTTTCTTATGCCCATGGAAATGATAACATTCCTCACTGCCTGAGGATCATCTTCACTACCTCTTGCTCTGAGTATCTGTTCTATTATCACTGCAATGATTGACCCTATCACCAATGGATAGAATACAAAATTTGCAAATGACATTATTGCTATTAAAAAAGTCATTTTCTTACTTCTCCTTCTGCTAAACCAGTTGTTGTGAGTAGATCTCTGGATGCCTTTCTAACTGCCTTCCCTGTCCTAAAGTAAACTTCTTGTATCAATCTATTACCATCCTTATCATCACCAACGATAGTAAAGTACTTTCCAGTTCCTGTTCCCCCTATTCCTGCACCACCTGTCATACCACCAGTCATGATCGCTGGTGCAGTAAACAAACAAAGTGGTCCTACAATCATACAACTACCTAGCCCAGCAGCCATACCAACACCACCACCAGCAATAGCACCAGCAGCAGCACCGCCATAACTAAACTCTTTCTGATCCTTAGTCCACTGAACCACCTTGGTTATATGTCCTGCTGGTCCTTTCACACCAGTCTTATCTATTGTTACCTCACATTTCTCTACAAACTTTTCTTTCTCATTTAAGCATAGAGATTTAGATCTCCTACTCGTACCAGAATTGAGTGACTCATGAGTGACTCTGGAACCTGGTCTAACAGAAGATGCTAGTGTCATAGAAGGCACTAGCATCGCTGCTGCCATTAAGGGCATTAATAGTTTTCTCATTAATCTTCGTGAGTGTGTTTTAATTTACCAGACATCTCATATGCCTCCTTATTTCCACCATGACCATGAGCAATACCTAGTTCATGCATCTTAGCATGTTCATCAATGGGATCACGTAAGTCTTTCTTACCTGCACCCAATGTAAGATATAATCCATAACCAACTAAACCTAAAAGAACTAAACCAAAGAATAATATCAATCCTTGATCTGGTGTTAGATTTAGATGGGGTATGATAGCATCAGGTTGTTTCTCCCATGTTCCAGGTAGATTATATACTGATGGTTTAGAAATAAAAATCATCTGTCTAATGCATCTAAATTACCATGACGAACTGGTCTCTTTAACCTACTTTCTACTTCATTAGTAGGGTGATGATGCTCCATACCATCATGATTACCATCATTAGGAAGTTTACCTGTCCTAAGATAATCAATAGTTTCTTTACATCCTCTAAGATAATGAAGTTGTTTATCAATCTTCACCCATTCATCATGAGAATCAGCAAGTTTAACTTGTTTACCTTCTAATTGCTCTGTTCTTTTAGTAAAGCGAGCTAAAAGTTGGTCATAGTTTTCAGTTTCTTTCACAATCAAGCTCCTATAAATTAACATATAAAGAATGGTGACAAGAACATCATTTGTTGATGTACGGATATTACTACCCCTATTGTCATCAGTACGGGAATCGCTACTAGTTTAATCATCGTTTTACGTCGTGAGCACAACCATCGCCCTGATATTTATCAGTATTATAATACCCTCCTTTTGTTCCAAAGTAAAGGGTTGTCACTACAAAAGGTATGGAAATCAATATAAGAAAGTCTGAAAATATCATCTTCTTACCACCACATTCCCACCATCATCTTCATCTTCTTCTTCATCTTCTCCTTCCAACTCTGCCCTAAGTGCATCTATTCTTGCTTGCAAATCTCTATACTCCTCAAGATCACATTCAGTTTTCTTCTCAAAATTCACACCCAATAATGTAGTACCTGGTTTCACATCCTTCATTTCAGGATGAACTGGCTTTACAACCTCAGTAGTCCATGTACCTGACAAACGACCAGCATTAAAATCCCTTACAGTTTTAGATCTCCATCCCGAAACAACAGAACGAACTGCCCATATTAAAAGAAGTATCCATGTTAATGAAAAAACTATGTCCGTAATAGGATTCATTTACTTTTATCCTCGAAAGAATCTACTAACAGGTAAAACCATAAGGCAGTTAATATCATAATAATTAAAACTCTTAATGAACTGAAAGAAATATCAATCATTTCGGTGCAGATCTAAACCATTTTGTATAAAAAATTTTAAAAATTGAATTCATAACCCTATCTTTATTGTAGATGGTTTTATAATCTCAATTTGTACAGGTTCGGTGAGAACATCAGCCAGTTTATGATATGCGACTGCTGCAACTATTTGCGGAGCAACAACCGCTACTGTAATAAAACCCCAAAATATATATTGTTTCATATCCGTGGTATATAATTTTTATACTTTTCTACTTGTGGTATTATATCATGTTCTACTCTTTCCACAATCTTATCTACTATGCTTATATCTATATCAGCAAAAGGTGGAATGATACCTAATAATCTTAACAATCCATCTACAAATAATGCTAAACATAAACCTCCAAGAATCATACTAATGATGGTAGCAGTCTTATTATGCTTTGCCATCAGTATTCTATCTGCCTCATGAGCCTCCGCAACAGCAGAAGCAATCATTGCATCGACTTCTGCTTTATTATAATATTGTTGTGGATTAGGATAATCCATTTGGCGTGTCTTTAACATCAAGGTTCACAGGTTCTCTAACCTTATTGTATATATCTTTGGGATTCTTATGAGTCGCCAAATATTCACATGCTCTAATATAAACCTCATCATCAGTTTTGTCAAACTGTTCGTAGGTCTTTTTGGTTTTCACCATATTATCATATAATTTAGCATCGTTTGTATAGTTATCCATAGTTGAAACTGAATTCTACGGTGGATAGAGATCTTATTTATCTTATCTCAAAATCTAATTTACGAACTTTTCTTTTACGTCTTTCTTCTTGGAACTGTAATTCTTGTGGAGAAAAGAGTGATTGTTTTTTTGATTCTTTTTGTGCTGCCTGTACCATGATTACCTTACTTAAATCAACCGCTGTTACAGATTCTCCTTGTACGGTTGTCATATTGGAACACCCACAACATTTCGTCTGTGTTTTGTGTCCAGTAATCTCTTTGTTACAAACTTTGCATCGTACTACTAACATCTCTTTTCATCCTGTAAATCTCTATTCACCACTAATATTTATAAAATTCTACTGTTTCTTGAAGTCCTTTATCAAAATCTATCTTAGGAAACCACCCAGTAGTCTTACTGAGTTTAGAAAAATCTGTTCCATATCTTTGGTCTTGACCAGGACGATCATTAGAAACCCCAATCAAAGTATGAGGTTTATCTAAAAGATCTAAAATCTTTTTAGTTATAACAATATTAGGAAATTCATGTCCAGAAGCAATATTGAATTTATCATTAATAATATTCTGTTGATCAAGAGTCCAAATAGCATCACAATGATCATCAACATGAATCCAATCTCTAATTTGCTGACCTCCACCATACATATAAGTTACTCTATTATTTAATGCATTATCAATAACCTTAGGTACTAATTTTTCTTTATGCTGTCTTGGACCATAATTGTTTGCAGCACTAGTAATAAGATAAGGAAGACCATAAGTATTATGCCAAGTTTTTACCATATGTTCAGCGGCTGCTTTGGAAGCAGAATAAGGATTTCTTGGATCATAAGGAGTCTCCTCATTGAACAATTGACTCTCACCATACTCTAATGACCCATAAACTTCATCCGTAGAGACATGATGAAACTTATGAACATCACAATCAACACTTGCCTTTAAGAGATTGCATGTTCCAGTAATATTAGTTTTAATAAAAGGATTAACATCTTTAATAGAGTTATCTACATGACTTTCAGCAGCAAAATTAAATACCTTCTTGGGTTGATACTTTTTAAATATCTCATCAACTCTCTCACCATCTCCTATATCACAATACTCAAAGTGAAACTGAGAAGTCTTAGGAATATATTCTTCTTTACCAGCATAAGTGAGATTATCAACTACAACAACCTCATCAGCAGTTACCCGTTGAAGGAAATAAAGAAATCCACTGCCTATAAATCCTGCTCCGCCTGTTACTAATATCATCTTATAAAATGGGCGGGACTTACACGGAGACGGGTGGTGGTGGTGTCTCCGATGCCCAGAATTAAATTATAAAATCAAATCTATTTATTGTCAACCTTATTCATTGCATCATCCCAAACTTTAAAAGAATAAGGTGGCCATTGAGCATAAGAAGTTTTAACAGGATCTTGTATAGCTATTTTTGCCCATTCTTTTGTCTTTCTTATCTCTTTTAATTTTATATTAAAATCAGGATCTTTAAACTTCAAACTCTTAGCATATTTCCAAAAGGGAGTATCATACTTCGATCCATATTGATAATGCCATAAGACAAAATTCTGCACTCTATCTATATATTTTTTATATGAATCACATATATCAGAGAGAGTTCGCTTCCTATTAACTAAATAATCAAGAGTAAATCTGGCCCAGTAAAGATAAGATGCTGTCGCAGTAGATTCTAATGGTTCCACAAAAAATAATCGATTACCAGTTAAAAATATTCTATTATCTATAACAGGATTTTTTGCCATATAATTATTAAAATTAAGATGACCGGTAATATCGACATCAAACATTTCTAAGAAATTCTTCTCTGCATCTTCCTTGGAAGTTATACTTTTGTTATAAAGATAACCTACGGCACCACTCCGTGCAGCAGATTTAGGATGTGAAGGTATTACAAATGTCCATCCATCAGGAGTAGCAACATGACGGCTCCATGGATTTTTTTCTACTTCCCAATGAGGGTTACCCAATATACATGCATTAAGAGGATTTATTAATTCATTATAATCCGTCAAATCCTTTGGTGTCCCACGAGCATCAAAAACATAATCAGCATCTACCTCTGCCACATCTAATACCGCATCTTCCCTTACCTTAAACCAACCAGACTTTAAAATCCTTTCCTGCATTTCCCAAGGACTATAATGCATGGCCATAGTCTGAGGACCAAATTCATGAAAAACCTTATCATTCTTCTTACCCCAACCCTCATATAATATCCCACTTTTAAATGTGGCATGAATAGAATTATGATACCAAGTCTCTCGCAGAGCTAACCACAATAATTTAGGAACATCTAATAAAGTGCCTTGACCCACTGGTTCGGGAGGGATGTCTGGATTATAAATTAACTCAATCTCAAGATTATCAATATCTTGCGTATAAAAAGCATAATGAAGTGCTGTAATACATCCTGCATTCCCTCCTCCAACTATACTAATCTTCATCAGGTTCTAATGATATAATTTCCAATTCACTTTCATCTTCCAATTCTATCCATTCTTCAAACTCTTTATAGATAGCATCTTTATTACCAATCGACTCAGCCGATTCTACTTTATCAATTGACCATTCTCTGATATAAGCAACAATATCATCAGTTGAGTCCACCTTCATAATAGTCTTTTCTAAAGTACCGGGAGAGGATGTTACTATTGTAGTACTTTGGTGTTCCGTTGTCAAGGGATTCAATGAGGACGTTGTTCGTAAAGAGTTGTCTCGTTTCTTCGTAGTTTGTTTTGCCAGCTGTGTGATGTAAGCTGAGGATAACTCTGCTAAAACACGATCTGCCCAATCGTTCAATCTCTTCTTTAAGTTCCGGACAAGACCCATAATACTTCTTCCAATCAGATTCCGATTTTACTTTTCTTTTTTTACCTCTCGGAGTTCTAAACTTCCAGAAATACTTACGCCCGATGTATTGCCTCCCATTTGTATTATTTGTAATACAGTAGACGAAACCGAAGAGGTCGTCAATATCAGAAGAAGTAAAAGTTGTACCTTGGTATGTCCAGGGGTTCTCATAACCTCCTTCACCCACTGAGGTCTTTGAGGTGGTTTCCACTTTCCAATCTTTATAGTCATATTCTTATTTAGATTTGTTTTTGACCTCCAAAATTAAAACTAATTACTATTCTATTATTCATATTATTAATCATATCATTTTTTCCATGTCTTAACCATGCAGGGAATAAAACTAATTGAGAATTTTCAACTGGAATCGAATACCAATCATAATTATAGTGATTATAATTAGTCCTAGAAGTAAAAAATATATATGGATTAGGATTATGAAAATATAATTCACAATCTTCACTAACATTTATATACAAAGCTCCAACGATAGTAGAATTAGGATGACAATGCTCTCCTAATCTACTATCAGCATTTTGAATATTGGACCAATAATTCACTAATCCTCCACAAGCAAATCCACAAGTTTCTGCATATTCATTTAATGAATCTTGAAGACGATTTTTAATATTTTGATTAAGAAAATCAACCTCTAATCCATGTGTAGAAACACCATCTCCCTTAATAGCACCATGAGACGTATGAGAAATCTTCTCAATAGATGCCATTAATTCCAAACGTTCTTTCTCAGTTATAAATTTATAAACCTTACCTATTGCAGTAGGAAATAATGGAAGTATATTCATCTAATCCCCATCTTTAACACCTTCCATACTTCTTTATAATCCTTTACTTGAAAAGCATATCCCATATAATTTTCTGCAATAGATATTGCTAATGGATAATCATTACCATGTTCATCCATCCGATCACCAAAGAATCTTAAATCATCTCCTTGTTTAAAATCTCTTAAAATTTGACTTTTATCAGCTCCTTTAATGGATATGTCCACTCCTGTCTCTCCTCCTACAAAAGCATATAAAGCAGGAAACCTGTCATTAAATCTTCCTGCGATATCTACTCTTTCCTCTCTTTCCTTATCCCACTGTTTATATACATCTCTTTGTTCAAAGGTAGCCCCTCTTCCAAGGATACTAAAGTTAACACATCCAGGTCTCTTTTCTATATGAGTACCAGTTCTAATGGGAAACACACTATAATCTAGTTCATCTTGCAAAAATCTTCTTGCATCATTAGGAAGTTCCCATGAATTTCTATAAACATTAGTATCGCCTTCATAAACATCATTACCTGCACAATTATATACTCTTTTACATTTATTAAATAAATTCTCCCCTATCTGTTCTATGGTTTTCTCTCTATTACTTCCTGTAACAAGATAAACTTCATTATTCTCTGCAAAATCAAGGAAGAAATCATGAAAATCGGCATCAATTTTTCTCCTACTAGGAGTTAATGTCCCATCAATATCAAAAATAAATTTCATAATAAGGTTTAATAATCATATTCCTCAAGAATTTCTAAGGCACAGTTAAGAGCTTGCTGAGCTGCCCATCTTTCTTTAGGTGTCCATTTAGGATACCATTGTTTATCATCAATCCCTTTCTTAATTTTAAGAAGTCGGGATTCCATATCTACTTTTTTCAATCGTCCATTCATATACTCAGGGTACTCAGGATAAGGTGGTTGTGGTCTCATTATCAAAGGTCTCCTCAAGTCTTTGTTTAAGAAGTGTTAATTCTTCTTTGAGTTCTGCATTTTCTTGTTCTAATTGTTTGATCTCGTTTTCGTAGACAGTAATCATTCGTTCTTGTTGTTCGTTGATTTCTTCTAGTTCGTACCAAGATCTTATATGATCGAAGCCCATGGAACTAATGTGTGATTCATCCACCTACTAATTTATCATATTCAACAGCACTATCCATAATAGATTTCTTCATTTCCTCAAAATCCCATTCTATTTCCTCAGAGTTTGAATCCTGAGAAGGTGTCTTTTTTGACATCTTGTTTGATTCCTCCGACGACATAACTCTCTACCTCCGTCTCTTGTGGTGCTACTTGAAGTCCTTTTGAAGATATCCAATGTTCAGTCCAAGGTAAGGGATTGTTTTTCAATGGAATATCATACTTAGGTTTTAAACCAATAGACCTAAGCCTACGATTCGCAATCCACTCAACATATTGATGAAGAAGTCTATCATTCAATCCTATCATACTTTCATCTTTAAACAAATAGTCGGCCCATTTCTTCTCTTCATTCACACATAAATCAAACATTTTATATGTCCACTCTTCTTCTTCCTTACAAATTTCTAGCATATCAGGATCATCACCCTTCTTCCAATTATTTATTATATTCTGGGTGAGGGCAAGGTGTTGATTCTCATCTCTGGCGATAAGAGAGATGATTTTTGCGGACCCCTCCATGAGTTTGTTTTCACCGAATGCAAAGCTGCAAGCAAAAGAAACGTAAAAACGAATGCCTTCCAGTATATTAACATTAGCAACTGCTCTATATAAGTGTCTTTTTAAATCTTTGATCGTCCATTCTGAATTAGGATGACTCTTCATGTCAGGTTTCCAAGCACTACTCTGTCCATACTCCTGTGCATAGTTAATAAAATCATCATAAGATTTTGTAACACTTGCAGCACGTTCCAGAATTTTTTCATCCGTAAGAATGGTATCAAATACCTCAGAAGGATCCGAATATACATTCTTCACAATATAAGTATATGATCTACTATGAATCATCTCCATAAAAGACCAACACTCCATACATGCTTCTAACTCAGGTAGAGAACAATAAGGAAGAAATGCCATACCAGGTGCTCTACCTTGAACAGAGTCAAGCATAGTCTGATACTTCAAGTTAGAAGTAAAGATATGCTTCTGTGCGGGACGTAATGATTGAAAATCACCACGATCTTTTTGTAAGGAAACTTCTTCTGGTCTCCAAAAATACCCTAACTGTTGCTTAGTTAAATTTTCAAACTGAGGATACTTATACGAATCATATCTTTGAATCCCTAAAGGCTTACCAAAAAACATAGGTTGTTTCTTAGTATCAACCTCATCGGTATTAAATACCGTCATTCCTTTTATTTTAGATTGCACAGGATTCACATTCACTTTCTTCAACATCACTTAATTCATCTAATAATTGATTTAATTTGGTTTTACCTTGAATACCAACATCTCCTGCCTCATCATGCCATCCGATGGGATGAGCAGGTTCATCTTCATCATGTTTATTATCATAAGTATTTTGGTAATAAGAAGTCTTCCAACCATACTTATAAGTTGTAAGAAGATCTTGTGCCATTACACTAGTAGGAACCTCAGATCCTTCATAATTTTCTGGATTATAGGACCAATTTCCAGAAATTGCTTGATCAAAAAACTTCTGCATCACTGCAACAACATTAATATATCCTTTATTAGAAGGCATATCCCAAAGAAGTGTATAGTTATTCTTTAAAGAACCATAGGAGGGAACAATTTGCTTAAGAGGTCCTTTCTTTGATTTCTTAACGGACAGGTATCCACGAGGAGGTTCGATTCCATTGGTAGCGTTTGACACAACGGAACTACTCTCCGAAGGCATCTGTGCGGACAATGTTGAGTGCCGTAGACCGTATTCCAAGATAGATGCTCTAAGAGATTCCCAGTCATGTGCTAATGGTTGAAATGAAATTTCATCTACGTCTTTCTTATATGTATCAATTGGGAGTATTCCTTCACTATATTTGGTTCTTCCAAAGTCCTCACACCATCCCTTCTCCTTAGCAATCTCATTAGATGATTTTAAAAGATAATACTGGAAAGATTCAGACAATCCATGTACTGCATCCCATGCCTCCTGTGAGTCATAGTTAAACCCCAGTTTAGCAAGATAATGAGCAAGACCAATAAATCCTACTCCCAAAGATCTCCGTGCCTTTGTAGCACGTTCTGCTGCGAGTACAGGATAATCTTGATAATCTATCAACTCTTCTAATGCACGAACAGAAAGATCACATAACTCTTCCAATTCTTTATCAGAATTAACCTTTCCAACATTAATTGCAGAAAGGATACATAATGCAATTTCACCTGTACGATCATCAATATGTTGTAAAGGATAAGTTGGAAGAGTAATTTCCTGACATAGATTACTCATCTCCACCTTATCCTTAAATGATGAATGATCATTACAATGATCTATATTCATAATATAGATACGACCCGTCTCTGCTCTCTCCTTTAAAAGATCAAGAATTAATTCTTGTGCTCCAATTGTTGACTTGGGGACTGATTCATCTGACTCGTAACGGCAATATAGGTCATCAAACTCAGGGGTCCCAAAACTCTCATACAGACCAGGAACATCATGAGGGGAAAATAACGTGATTTCCTTATCTTGGATAAAACGTTCATAAAATAACTTACTTAACTGGATGGAGTAGTCAAGTTTTCTGACTCGGTTGTCTTCGGTTCCTTTGTTGTTTTTGAGGACGAGGATGTCTCTGATCTCTTGGTGCCAGATAGGAAAATGGACAGTTGCCGATCCACCTCTGATACCGTTTTGAGTACAGCATCTGACAGTGCTCTCAAACTTTTTGAGGAAGGGGACCACGCCTGTGTGCTGTACTTCTCCTCCCCTGATTTTGCTGTTGATTCCCCTGATTCTCCCCGCGTTAATACCGATACCAGCCCTCTGTGCGACGTATTTGCCAATAGCCATATCAGAGCTAAAGATACTATCGAGGGTGTCATCAATATCAACCAAAACGCAAGATGCAAATTGACGAATAGGGGTCCGTACTCCTGCCATGATCGGCGTTGGGATGTTGATTCTGTGTCTACTTGTTGCGTCGTAGTATCGTCGGACATAATTAAGCCTCTTTTCTTTGGGATATTCTGCGAAGATCGTTAATGCGATCATCATGTACATAAATTGTGGTGTTTCATAGACTCCGCCACCACTGCGGTCTTGTACCAGGTATTTATCGACAACTTGCCGTAATCCAGCATAAGTAAACAAAAAGTCACGATCATGATCGATCCAACCATTTACTTTATCAATTTCCTCTTTCGAGTACTTACTGAAAATCTCTTTATCATAAACCTCACCATTAGTACAAGTCATTATATGAGTTTCCAAATGAGGAAGATCCCTCATCTTTCCATACAAACTTTTTCTTAAAGCAAAAAGTAACAATCTTGCTGCAACAAATTGATAATTAGGATGCTCTAAATCAATTAAATCACTAGCACTACGAATAAGAATTTCTTGAATTGCCTCAGTCGTAATACCATCATAAAATTGAATACCAGACTTCATCTCTACTTGACTAGCAGAGACTCCTGCAAGATCCTTGGTTGCCTCTTCAACCATCCTATGCATCTTTTCTAGGTTGAGAGGTTCAATACTCCCATTTCTCTTGTAAACTTTGATGCCGTTGCTCATATTCGTTTCCAGGTATTAAATTGAAGTTTTGCTTTTAGTCCATTATATATGTTTGATTCTACCATAGACTGAACATCATGACCAGCCAATACCATATCATTTATGTCCTTTTCATGGATATTTGATGGCCATATAACAACTGACTCACCTCTGTCGATGGTGGAGGAGATTCTTGTCGTAATTTCCTTAGACCTCGGCTCGTTATCATAAACCCAAACAGGATTGCTAATACCCCACTTCCCAACATCACCGTCTGCACCGCACATAGCAATGCTATTTGAAATGAACGTTGAGTCGAATGGTCCTTCTGTAATATAGACTGGAGCTCTTCTTCTGATTTGATCCAATCCGTAGATCTTTGGTGCGTCATCATTAATCATCACTGTAATATATTTAACCTTGCTGGGACCAAGGGATCTTCCCTGAAAACCCACCATGGCATCTTTATAGAACAAAGGAATAATAATCCTTGGTTCATCATATTCTACACTATCAAACGTCTGTTTTTGAGAGTTTGACCATGCTTTAAATTTATCCGTATAATAAAATTTATCTGGATCTAATTTTCTCTTTTCTAGATACTTCTTGGCACCAGAATTTTCTGATGCCTTGGGTAAATCTAATTTAGGTTTAAACTTGGGAGGTTCAAAGTTAAACTTAGGTTCCTCTACAATAGACCCTCTACCAGTATGACCTACTTTAAATTTCTCAAAAACATATTGTTTATGAATAGTAGGATCCATGTGCTTCAAGAAATTGCTAAAAGTCATTGAAGCACCACAATTATGGCAACGAAAATTTATATCTGCTCTCACAGAATAAAAATATCCTCTTGCTTTATTCTTATGTTTCTGCGAGTCTCCACAAATAGGGCAACGGAAATTATATAAATCCGCCTTAACCCTCTTAAATTTTTGTAAACGAGATGAAACTAAGCCAATATATTTGGAATCAACCAAATCCATTACAAAATTTTATTTTGTTCTTTCTATTATAGTCGGGGATGAGGATTGCGTCAACACAGACCCTACTATCCTTTGCCCTATGGGTGATACAACGAAACTTATAATGGAAATTGCACCAGCAATTGTCCACATTTTCATCTCTATCTTACGAAGTCTATCATCTACCTTGCGAATATCTCTCTCACATCCTGCCTTAATCTCCGCACTCTGACGGTTGACCTCTCTATGAACCGATTCAACTTTCTCAAATAATACTGCATCGATCCTATCCTGTTTGTCTAATTTCTCATCATGGACAGCAAGCATCTGCCCCATCTTAATGGAGTTCTCACTAAGAGTATCTATTACTTTTTCTAATCTTTCTATTACAGCGTCGTTAACTCTCACTTTTCGGCTTCCAATTCTTTCTTATCCCCTTAGTCCAAATATATCTAGGTTTCTTTCTCTTTTCTACCTTACCTATTACTGGATCAAATCCTGCGGTTGGTCCTTTTGCATTTGCTTTATTACTGAAACCAGGTTTACCGGGTACACTACCCGTTGTCATCATCTGTTCCCTTATCAGGTTTACTATCCAATTCAGTTTCTTCTCTTCCATTGTAAATCTTATAGAGTTCTGATAGGCAATAAAGATCTACTTGTACGTCATGTATAGTAGATTTAGGATACTCAGGTAATTTACCTAAGAACATAACAAAAGTTTTCATTGATGGCCACAAATCTGGTTCTATTTTATAGAACAGCATTGGTGTACAAGCTTCACCAAAAATATTATAAAGAATAATAAAATGATTTAAAAGAAGATGGGTCTTTAATTGACCCGTATTCTTATACCGTTTCAGTAACCTTTTAATATATTTAAAATGATTAAGATCTTTATCAAAATCTTCTTTGGTTACTGCTTGCGGATTTTCATAATTTTTAATAGCAAAGAGGGAAAAATTTCCCTCATTCAATTCATGAAAAAGCATATCATATGAGGCGAAGAATTAAGAAACCGTTGGGTAAACAGGTTGGTTACCAGTTTCGATACCAGACATTGCGACTAGAATCTCTTTCTTAACACGGTAGTTACCTGCATTATCATAGTAGGTTTGAACTCCTACCCAACCAGCACCAGTCTCATACTGACTAGCAAGAGCAGCAGTTACACCTGCACCCGATACACCAAAGACTTTCTTATGGTTTCCACCATAATATCTCTGGATGTCTATTTCATCATCAGTGCTAATACCAGCAGTTACTCCCGCATCCACTTGAGCCCATTGCATATCTTCAAACATTAATCCATCACCCGCAGCAATTGCTTGGGAAATAGTGGATCCAAATGTGATACCGGTACTACCCAAGGAAGTTATAACGTAACCTTCACCCGTTCCACCAGTACCTATCCTAACAATAGCACCAACATCTATTCCTGGAAGAGCTTGGTTACCACCATTAACATAGACTGTATAACCAGCACCAGGTGAAGCATGGTTAGCAGTAACCATCGCTGTACCAATAGAAACAATTGTTAAATTATTACCGTCATTTACAATTGTATCACCAATTTGAATTACGCTGTCTGAGAACAAAGCCCATGCAGGATAAAAGGCATTATTGGGTTTTTGGAAAGCGATAATACTAGTTCCTATACCGACATTAGTAGTGGCAGCTCCAATGAAAGTAGTTTGATTAGAAGGATCCTCTCTATTAACATCAGAATCCATACTATACCATGGTTGGAGAGTTGTATACTGAGGCAACTCACTGATCTGATAAGAAGTATCAGCAATAGCAGCACCACTAAGTCCCATTGTCGAAGCAATGGTCAACGTAGTAGTTGAAGCAATACCCACAATAGCAGCATCACCAAAATAGGTTCCTGAATCAGTGGTCATACCAATTCTTATTACATCTCCAGTCTTCGCATACCCTGGAGTACCGAAACTAGATCCCGTTCCAGTAATAGTTAAAGTATCATAATCCAGTGTTACTACACCCGCACCACTCTCACCAAGTGCGCTCACATTGTCGTTATTTCCCCAGAGTGCCATGTCGTTTTTTCCGTAGAATTTCTGTGCTAATGAATATTTATAGAACTATGATCTTAGAGATATGCCTTAGATATGTTAGTTGCAAACCCTATGACAGTAGTACCGGCTGCCAATACTGCAGCTGCTCCTATCACCCATTTCTCTACAACTTTAAGTCTTTCACGTAGTTCTTCTTGTTTCTCTTCCAATCTCGCTATCTGCATTTGCATCACTGTGATGCGTGTCTCCTGTGAGGCATCAAGTCCTAAATCTGCCATGATATTAAATTGTAAGTTATTTTATTTAGTCGTAATCCTTCTTACCTTTAACAATTCTACCAGAACCTTTGGCATCCCAAAACTTAACACCATATTTTATACGATCAGAACGCAGATCATAACAACGTTCTTTAAACGCTTTCCTTTTTTCACGTTCCATAATCTTTTGTTCTACTTGATCTTCAATCGTACTTCTTTCTACCACCAATAATCCTCCCAGATCCTTTTTTGTCATAAAATTTAATACCTTTATTTCTTTCCTTATAAAGGTCCTCAGCATTTTTTTTATGCTGAGATAATTTTGTCTGTTTCACTCTTGCGTGTGCCTCTCTTGCTGCTTTTTGCCAATCTTGATAACTATTTCCTTCCTTTATAGCAGGTTTATCGTGTTTTTCTTTACTCCCAATCTTCTTCTTTAACTTCTCATAATCCTTTACATAACTATCTTCATTCACACCCGCTACAGTTCCTTTTAAATCTTTCTTAAAAAGACCTTTAAACCTTTTATCAATTGCCTTTCTATCTTTCCTACTGACATTAGGACTAGGAGTAATTTCTTCCTCAATTTGAGGAGGCATCCAAATACCTTCACCAGTCATTTCCCAACCAGCATCAATTGCTTCCTGATAGGTCATTTCTTCATTAGTAGATGCAAATGCTTTCTTCATAACATCCAGTTTTAAATGTGGGGGTAAACTATCTGCTGCTGCTTTCCTCTTCTTCTCTGCTGCTTTCTTACGTAGATCAGATCCTTTGACATGTTCTATCTCTGGTTTCCAATCTTCTTCATACTTCTTATACTTCTTATCAGTACCAGGTTTGTAATGTGGATGGTCACCTTTCTTTTTCATAGACCACATCAACTTAAACATATCAGCAGTCTTTTCCTTCTTGGTTTTACTACCAGGAAGTCCCTTAAATCTACCATCATCTAATGCTCTCTTAAATGCAGCAGCAGTTCCACCAATCTTTGACTTAGGTTTCCAAGGTTTAGTCTTTTCTTTCTCTGCCTTAGTATGACCCCAACCAGGAGGTGCTACTTCATTACACTTCCACTTCCTAAGTGCTTTATTAATTCTTGAGTCTGGATCGTTTGCTGTTTTAGAACTAGTAAGTTTCTTTTTCATTCCACCCATACGAGCACAGAATGATTTCTTTCTAGAACCACCTTCGGGTTGTGGTGCTTTTAAATCAGAACCAGGATTATCTCTTTCATAAGACTTCCTACCTTTCTCATTCAATCCACCTTCAGGATTCTTACCCGACTTCTTTGTCCATGCAGCACCTTCTTTAACATCCTGTGCGAAATCCTTAGCAGCTTTCTTACTGATACCCTTTTTCTTTCTCTCCTCTGGATTAGATAAGAGATATCCAAAATATCTTTGTTGTTTTTTAGATACTGCTGGCATTTTCAGATCCTCCTTGGAAGTCATGAATACTTTCCGATCCACCTATTGCAAAAGGATTATATTTTGCGGTAGCAATTCTATACATCTTCTCATGCATCGTCACTACTTCTTCCGCACTCTTCTCAAAATCTGGGGAAGATTCATGACGAGAAGCATAATTCTTTTCATGTTCTATCTCATCACTTTCATCAAACCAATCAGCAATTTCTTCTTCTGGTCTGGGGTTTTCGTTGGATTCTCTTGCTATTGGCATACGATCTAAGGGGTTATCAAACCATTCATCTGTTGGTATTTCTGGCAGCGGCATCATGTTCCTAATCCACGTCCTTTTTTATAGTTGTCTTCACTACCATACCTTGCGACTACATTAGTATAGTCTTGAGGATTCTTATATCCTGCTTTTTTAGCCCTAGCAGCATATGCTTTATTGTCGGCATCCTGTCTCTTCTTACGTTCAGCAGCAGCCTTTGCTTTATCTGCTTCACTAGGTTTTTTAACGGTCTTAGGGTCGTAAATAGCACCCTTCCCGTGCTTTTTTAGGATACTTGCCCTCACAATGTCAAGTGCTCTATCTCTGGATTCATTAGCAATTACATTTGCTTGAGCATCAGTATTAGTTCCACCATTTTCTTCTTTCTTTTTCATCGCCTGAGATCTACGTCTTAACATAAGTTTCTGACGATCTAATACTAACTGTTTTCTTTGAAGTACTTGCTCACGAGACTTCAAATTCTCATTAACAGCACTAGATGTACCATCACTATGCTCTATCACTTTACCATCTTTATCTGTTTGATGATGTTCACTAACAACCTTCTTAACATCCTTAGCAAACTTAACTGCTTTCTTAGCACCAGCAACAGCACCCTTAGCAAATACTCTGGGAACCTGAGTTGCTTTACGATGACGCTTTACACCTGCCTTATATGCACTACGAATCCTATCAGCTAAACCAGGCTTAGATGGTTTCTTGACTGGTTGAGTCTGCTTAACCTTAGCAACTGCCTTAACTACCTTCTGAGTAACGGGTTTCTTTGGAGCTGCTGGTTTTGCTGGTGCAGCGGGTTTCTTAGGTACAGCTGGTTTCTTAGGAGTAGCTGCTTTCTTCTTAGCAGTAGGTTTATCATCATAAACAGTTACATCAGTTTCTTTCTTAGCATATGAAGGAGCATATTCTCCTTTTTTTGCTTTCTTTCTTGCAGCATCTGCCTTATCGACTTCTTTCTTTACTACATCATACTTCTTTGCTCTTACAGTAGCCCGTCTAGCTGCTCTCTCTTCATTAAGTTGTATAGCACCACCATCAACGAAGTCAACAAATGCTTCAAGTCCTATCTCTTCAATGAGTTGATCTATTCCTTCTTCATTAATACCTTCTTCATAGAAATATTCAACAGCAGATGCTATCGCTGGATCAATTTCTATTGCTTCAATTAACTCACCACCCAACTCACTAACAACTTCATGGAGTTTAGGATTAATTTGAATTTTATTTTTAATACCTTTTACTTCTTTAACTTTTTTCTCTGCTTGCTTTTCCCCACCTGGAAAGACGGGAATACTTGCATCAGGATCTCCCAGCTCATTTAACTCAACTCTCCAATTAGATTTAAAAACCTTTCCTTCGGTCTTAATCTTAGCCGAATTACCAGTAGGTTTATAGTTAGTAGGAGTAGGACCACCTATCTCCTCCCATCTCTTTATATCAGCTTCTGTCTCTGCCTTCTTGACATTAGCAATTTGATTAAGATAGACCTGAGAAAGGTCATTTATAGGATTTGACGACATGATTACTTCTTAGCCTTTTTAGCCTTATACTTATTTATGAAATCCCTTATGCTTTGTTGCCCTGGAACCATTGATTGAGCATACTCTCTATAAGCATCGGTTCCAAATTCTCTCTTACTAGCCTCAACACCATACTTACCAGTCTCTGCTGCTGGTTTTACTGGTTTTACTGCTTCCATCATATCTTTTATCCACGATTTAAACATATTATCCTGTTCAGTAACACAAATCAAGTAGTTTGTACCTCTACGAAGGATTCTACCTACCAGACCAGTGTTTAAGTTCTCTACAATATCACCAATATTGAAGATCTGCTTAGTTACATACTGTTCGCGTAAGGTTTGTTGATCATACTTAGGTGCAATCTGCCATGTAGCAAACTCTTCTTTGACTTTTGCTGCTGCTTTGATCTTCATACCCTGCCTAACAGCACTAAACAGTGCCATTGCATCACCATCATTGATTCCTTTGGGTAATCCTCGCTTAAATGCATTAAAATCATCATCTACAACTGCTTTTCTTTGCTTAGAAGCAGAGACTCCTTCAATACCCTTGGCATCTTCCTCTCTTGGACCAGCAGAAATGGTACGAATGAGGTCAAAATCATACAATTGACCATTATATTTCTGTGCAAGGTTCTCAAACTCCCCTTGTCTGTCTGCTCCTACAATAATATTGATATTTTTATAACCTTCTTCGTTTGCAGCAACCAAAACATCAAAAATTGACTTCATTTCAGGGTCATTAATGACCTGTTCCTTAAACTTAGGGAACATTTTCCTCATATATGATACCTTCATGTCAGGATCAAGAGGATTTTTCTTATTATCTTGGGTTCTTGAAGGATAAATCTTTAAATCTCCACCTGCTGCTGCTTTATCTGCTGCTTGTAAAAGTTTTTCATGCCCCACAGTAGGAGGATTGAAGCGACCAAAGGCAAGAGTTAAGGTACCACCAGCACCTTTCTTTCCTTCTGGCTCTGGTTTTGCTTTTGCTCTTGGTTTTGGTGCGGGTTTTTTCTGTAATGGAGAACCAAATAGATCATCATCCTTACGACGGCGACCCATGATCTGTGCGGGAGACTCATCTCGTGGAGATTTCTTCTTACTAGTAAATTTTAACTTACCTTTCTCAGTAACCGCCACCAATTTCCCACGGGAGTCAAACCAACTACCGTGTCCGTCACTTTTAAGGTTGAGTTTCTTCGCTTGCGTAGATGCTTGCGACGCTCCTGCCTCTGTTAGAAATTGTAAAAGATTCTTCATACCTATATTTAGCGTCTCACGCAGCGCACTTCAAATAAGATCCCGCTAACAAATAAAAAGAAGTATCTTTATTTTTAAAAATAGCAAATCCTTTAGATGCAGCATACATCCACATAGATTTTAAAATATTTTCTTTAACCTCTTTATTAATACCAGCTCCATCATAATCAACCACATGAGCTACTTCATATGACTGAATTTTATTTTTCATATATTTTGCCTGTGTATGACTAATACTAACATCACTATAATCTTTTCCTTTTTTAAGACCTCTCTCTATCATTTTATCATAAAAAG
>Ga0310342_100000555_pt1 | contig 21319 bp, 15 predicted proteins | sample S15DNA20500_MG_FD_206155 | JGI IMG/M metagenome (GOLD analysis project Ga0310342, IMG submission 206155) | Marine microbial communities from station ALOHA, North Pacific Subtropical Gyre - S1503-DNA-20-500_MG | ecosystem: Environmental > Aquatic > Marine > Oceanic | place: Pacific Ocean: North...
GCCTATTTACTCAGCCGAATGCGATATGAGGAAGGCTTTCCTGAACCAATCGGTGTGTTCCGCAGTGTCGACCGCCCAAAATACGATGAAGAACTGAATCGACAAATCAAATTAGCTCGAGAAAAAGATGGGGAGTTGGACCTCAATAGTCTTTATCGATCTAGTGATACATGGGTAGTAGAATGATTTGCCCCTATTGCGATCATGAAAATATCGAAGGTGCCGACGCTTGCGAACAGTGCCAACAGCCTTTAAATGATCTCAATTATCCTACGCCCGCTTCAGAAATAGAAAAAAGCCTTGTTAAAGATCGAATTGGTGTCTTGCATCCCAAGACATCTATCTGTGTCGAACCTTCTGAACCCGTGTCTAAAGTTCTCCAGCTGTTAGTGGACCGGCAGATTGGCTGTGTCGTAGTTGCCGAGCAACAACGACCCGTTGGCATCTTTAGCGAACGAGATGCCTTACTGCGACTCAACGCCGATGTATTAAAATACGGTGATCGGCCAGTTTCTGATTTTATGACCCCTTCACCACAGACTCTGCAAATGGATGCCAAAATTGCCTTTGCCGTTCAGCGGATGGACCTGGGGGGGTATCGCCATCTTCCAATTGTTGATCGGGAGGGGCAACTATCGGGAATCATTTCAGTTCGTGACATCCTTGAATACTTAACCGAGCGGATGAGTTGAGCGCGCATTTCCTTTCGGCGTTGAAGTCAACACCCAACGTAAAAAAGGAATGAACCTCTGGTCTTTCAGGTTAGAGTTTCCCATGCCAGATACATATCTGATTACTGGTGGGGCAGGAAATTTGGCCTGCCATTTAACCCACGAACTGGTTCCACGGGGTCATGAGATCATTCTCCTGGACATTGCCGAGCAACCGGTCATCGACCCCGCCCCAGGATGCAAATACCTACGAGGAGATACAACTTCAAACAACACGCTCGATGACATTTTTAATACCTATCGACCCAATGTAATCGTGCACTTTGCCTCACTCTTGTCCAGTCGCTCAGAAGAGGACCGTGCGCTCGCCTGGCAGGTGAATATGAACGGAGCATTTGAACTCTTCGAAGCGGCAATTCGACACAATGTAAGACAATTCTTTTTTCCAAGTTCGGTGGCAGCGTTCGGTGGCGAGCTGATCAACCCTGTTCCGGAAGACTGCCCGCAATGGCCAGATGGTTTATACGGCGTAACCAAGATGGCTATTGAGCGGTTGGGAACGTATTATCACCGTCGTCACGGCCTGGATTTTCGCTGCCTTCGCGTACCGATTGTCATTTCTCCTCAAGCCCATCCGGGAGCTGCCAGTGCCTATGCATCCCTGGCATTCATCCAGGCCGTTCGATTCGGACATTTCACCTTCAAAGTCCGTCCGACATCCTGTCCCGCACTGATTTATGTGAAAGACCTGCTACAGGGAATGCTACAATTATTGGAAGCTCCCCGCGAGCGGCTATCCCGGGAAGTTTACAATGTTCAGGCCCTATCTCCCACCGCAGCACAAATCGCTGGTGTCATTCAACAACACCTACCGAATGTAGAATTGCGATTTGAGCCAGAACAGCAAATTGCCGATTTGATCGACAGTTGGCCGATCGTCTTTGACGATACCATGGCACAACGAGATTGGAATTGGCGAGCAATTTACAACCTGGAAACCATGGCTGATGACTTCATCGAATTCCTGCAACGTGAACCTGCGACTTCACCCGAACTATAAACGGGTTTTAACCAAAGCGCAGCAGAGCCACGAGCAAAATCGAAACCCCGACGGAATCGGGGCCGATGACATTGCTCTCGCCAGGCTCTACAGCTACGCATTGCGTTTGCATACCATCGGCGCATTTCATGCAACCCGCCTGGCAATCAACGAAAGGCCCTCTCAGGGTTCAGCCTCGGATGCCTATCGGCTGCGGGCCATCGAAGCACTGGAAGATCTCGGCAACCAATCCATGGAACCAATTCCCAATGATTTCCGTGCGGTCGTTATTAATTTTTATCGTTATCATCGCGGAATTGTTCGTGTTATCGACAGCTTGAATCGAGATACTTCGCTGAACAGTGATGAAGAAATCGTACAAATTGGCAGGCGATTTCGAAACATCATGGAAGAAATTACAAGTGAGTGCGGTATTCACCTGACACAAGATACCCATGCGCCGGAACAGGCCAGCTTTGTCGTTCCTAATCTGGGCATCATCATTGTTCCGCTTGTGTATGGAGAACATCATTCATGGAACCTGGCGTATCTGTCAGGCGATCATCGTGACGTGCCGACACACCGCCACTACCACGGTGTCGAAATTCATTTGGGTTACAATCCGACACATGGTTTAACGGTACTTGGCGAATGCCGGGCCGACGTGGATGAAGGCTATGCGATGCCCATTCCTCCTGAAACGGATCATGGCTGGATCAACACCAGCAAGCAGGCACACCACGTGCCATTCATCTTCGGTTCTCTCAAGCACGGCGGCTGGGGTGTTTATCTCGACGTCGAGGCTCAAAGTGGGTCGGTTGAAGACCTGCGTCTGGTGCCGCGCGATTCGTCGGCCTTTGGCCAGATGATTTATCTGGAACGTGAAATTGACAACGCCGCACGAATGGTATCGCGATTTCGAAAAACGTTGATACCCCATACTGTTACCAACCGCGGTGGCAGTGGCGGTTTAGAATTAAACTTGACCCGCGTCAATCCATCTGGTTTTTCATTTCCGCTTGATGAATTTCGTGCCGTCTCGATTGCCCGTGGGTGTGGACGGCTTCACATTGCCGGTGTCGAGCGTAACGTGAACTCCCATGATCATTTCGGTATACCTGCAGAAATGAATGCAACGATTCACCAAACGGGAAATGAACCACTCGTTGTCCTCGACTCAATGATCAAAGGTTACGGCAGCGGCAGATCATTCTGAGGCTGGAATGTACTTATTGTAGAGTTCAGCGTAATCTTCGCGCACTGGGCTGAAGACATCCAGGATGACCGCCGGACCATCAACGGCGACGGCTCGGTGCGGCATCTCGGGCGGGATGATAAACATCGCGCCAGCCTCCACAACCTCAGTCGCGTCACCAATCGTTAGAGCAAGTTTTCCCTCCAACAACATCCCGGCCTGCTCATGGGGATGAGAATGCAACGGCACCTGTGCACCCTCATCCATCTCCAAGTAAGACAGCATCACGTTCTTGCCGTAGGGTGTACGAATTCTACACCCAGGGGCTATGGTAATCGGTGTAAGTTGGTTCACATCGATGAATGGCATTGAATTCACTCCAACATAACATCAGTATCAAAACCGGTTCCCGTAACAATGTGCCTCAGCTAGATCTATTGCATCTCATTGATTCTTGCTTTCGCCATGTTAGATTAAAACACTTTGGGTAGCGCCGCACAGGACCGGAACGATTGGGACACCGCCAGACGTGCTGCTGATTGTTTCCTGGTCGTTGGTATTTTTCATCGTCTAAATACTACAATGCTTCATTTTATTAGAATATTATAACGAAAACGAGTCGCCAGGAGTCGTCGCTGACAAGACGAGTTGAAATTTTAACGTTCGGGAAAATACGGAAGGATATTCCATGCGATTCTGTTCATTCACCTTAGCCTTGCTCTTCATCGTAGTTACCCTGACAGTGCCCCAACCTCTAGGGGCTGCTAAAGTAGAGTTGAACGAACAGGTTTTTACTCTCCCCGACGGATTGACAATCGAACAGGTTGCACATCCACCACTGGTCAATCGACCTATCAGCGCAAGTTTCGACGAACAAGGACGGCTCTATATTACCGATTCCAGCGGCTCCAATGAAAATGTCAAAGTCCAGTTGGAAAAGAAGCCTCACCGAATTGTTCAACTTCGGGATCTTAATCACGACGGTACCTTCGACCAAAGTACGGTCTACGCAGATCAACTGATGTTTCCTGAAGGTGCGCTTTGGTTGGATGGCTCGTTGTATGTCGCCGCGCCTCCACAAATCTGGAAATTTACCGACCTTGACGACAACGGTGTATCCGATAAACGAGAGGTCTGGTTTGATGGCAAGACGCTCACCGGCTGTGCTAACGATCTGCATGGACCGTATCTAGGACCCGACGGATGGATTTATTGGTGTAAAGGAGCATTTGCCGAACAAACTCACCAACAACCGGGACGAAATCCATTGGTAACACGGGCCGCTCACATCTTCCGACGTCACCCGTCAGGGGGCCCAATTGAATCGGTGATGACCGGCGGCATGGATAATCCTGTCGATGTCGTATTCACTCCCGGGGGTGAACGTATCTTCACAACAACTTTTCTCGTACATCCTGGAAACGGCCAACGAGATGGAACCATTCATGCGGTCTACGGTGGTGTCTACGGCAAATTCCACGGTGTTTTGGAAGGTCACCCACGTACGGGTAGCGTGATGCCTGTTTTATCACACCTTGGAGCTGCTGCTCCCTGTGGGCTCCATCGAATTCACAGCGATCACTTGGGAAGTAACTATCGAAATAATCTGATGGCCTGTGCCTTCAGCATGCGCAGCATCTTTCGACACGAGCTTACAAAATCCGGTGGATCCTTCGAGGCCAAAGTCTCCCAATTTTTGACCAGTGATCATGTCGACTTTCATCCGACCGACGTCATCGAAGATGCTGATGGCAGTCTGATCGTAGTTGATACGGGAGGTTGGTACAAACTTTGTTGTCCTACGTCGCAGCTGGAAAAACCTGATGTACTCGGTGCTGTCTATCGAGTTCGTCGATCGGAAGTTGCGCCAAAAAACAACCCGCGAGGGTTGGATTTATCCTGGCAAAGTTTGTCCAATGAAGAACTCGTACGACATCTTGGCGATTCACGTTGGGCCGTTGCAGAACGAGCCAAGCAAACCCTGGCAAAGCGGGGACCTGCCGCCATTGGTGTCATTGCGGACATGCTCCACGACATCAAGGACCCGATTCACCGCCGTCGGTCCGTGTGGACATTAACCTGGTTTAAGGAGAAGGAAGCTCGTGCTGCCGTCCGCACGGCTCTCTCGGATCCGAATGAGGATGTACGGCAAGCCGCAATTCACTCAATCAGTATCCATCGCGACAAAGATTCACTGGCACCTGTTTTGGAACTGCTGGATAGCCCTTCTGATCACAACCGTCGTGCAGCGGCCGAGGCGATCGGCCGGATTGGATCGGCAAGCGATATTTCAAAAGTTCTGCTGGCTGCAGGGAACACGACAGATCGCACCGTCGATCATTCCTTGATCTACGCATCACTGGAAATCGGAAACGTGTCAGAAATCCGAAAAATGTTGTCGCATCCTGAACCGGGTGTCGTACGTGCTGCGATCATCGCATTAGATCAGGTCGCAGGAAGTAACATCCGTTCTAATGATGTTGTGAAACATTTTCGGAGTGACTTCGAACCTTTACGCCAGTCTGCCTGGTGGGTTGCTGAACGTCACTCGGAATGGGCCGAAGATTTAGTAAGTTATTTTACTGAGCAACTCAGTAATCCCATTCACCAGCCCAAAACTCTCGCGGAGCTCGGACAACGACTTGCCCGGTTTACCCACGCGCCAGCTATCCAGCAAATGGTTGCCCATTTTGCGATTGATGAATCGACCAGTATGGATGTTAAAAAAATACTGCTCCGTACCATGATTGCAAGCCGCCCCAAGCAATTACCTGTGGCATGGAAAGAACCCCTGTTGGAATATTTGAATTCAACAGATCAGGCAACCCTTGCTGAAGCCGTTGGCGTCATGCAAAATCTCACCGAAACAGACCTTTCCGAGGAATTCATGACGCGACTGCGCGAATTGGCAACAGCAGATCAAGTAGTACCGCATACGCGTCTGCAGGCGCTGAAGGCCTTGCCGCCGGGGGGCCGCAATTTTTCAGACAATTTATTTCATTTTTTATGTGAGCACCTTAACGTTGACATTCCTATCCAATTACGCGCATTGGCAGTCGATGTCATTGCCACATCTCCTCTTTCACTCGACCAGCAATTGGCCATTGCTGATGCACTGCGGAGCACGGGCACCATCGAGCTGAAACGTTTGATGGAAATGTTTGCAAAACACGAGGACCAGCAGTTAGGGTTGAAGCTGGTCGAATCACTTGAACAATGCCCTTCGATCACCGGGTTGGATCTGGAGCTATTGAAACAACAGCTTTCCAATTTTGGGGATGAAGTACTAACGAAAGCAAATCCGTTATTTTCGCGGGTCGAGCGAGACACTTTCGATCGAATTCAGAAAATTGATGTCGTGTTAAAGTTAATGGATCATGCCGACATCCGGCGTGGACATCAGGTGTGGCACAGTGCACGTGCCGCATGTGTCGCCTGCCATCAAATGGGATACAAAGGTGGTCAAATCGGGCCTGATCTTTCGAGAATTGGAAAAATTCGGACTGAACGTGACCTTTTGGAGTCGATTCTCTTCCCCAGCCTGAGTTTCGTGCGCAGCTACGAACCGATTTCATTGGTCACAACTAACGGTCGTGTCCTGAATGGCATTGTGAAAAACGAAACTGCGGATGAAATGACCCTAGTGATGGACCACCAGAAAATAGTACAAATTTCACTGGATGAAATCGAGGAGCGTCGTCCAGGCGCCGTGTCGATCATGCCCGCTGGATTGGAAAAGCATCTTTCCGCGCAACAACTGGCTGATCTCGTAAGGTTTCTCAAGTCCCGATGAATTGGGACACCCCCTTTTCTTGGCGAGAAATTGGGGAAATCGATAGACTCAAGTTGGATCCGCCTCCAACGCTGACTGACGTGCAAGATCATGCCTGGCAAGCCTTTGAGTGGACTTTCCAGCCTGGGGTTCGCTGCTGTGATCGTCAGCCTTTGCTTCGCCGTCACGGCGTTGGAGTCACCATTGCGGGCTCCCCCGAAATGGGAATATCTACAGCCTCTCGCAGAGACGACGGATCCAGAAAGCTCGAACCGTGTCAAAGCCAATCACTCCGTTGCCACACCCGAAAAGGCTGGCAACATCACGTTGACGATCACTGCTCGAACCAAAATGACAACGGTGACGGGTGTACGGCTGGAAATATTGCGGCATCCGGATTGGGAAAAAGGCCAACCGGGAAAAGACGCGGGGCAACTCGTCGTTCGTGAATTAAGGGCAAACGTCCGCACACTTTCACCAACAGACCAGGCAAATCAGGTTGGTATCAAAAACATCTTTGCCAGCCAGGGCTCCAATGCCGAACACATCATCGACCAGGACCCCTTGACTGGTTGGTCCGTACCCATCGCATCCAACCGCATACGGCGGGTCATGCTGGAGCTCCCATCACCGCTGATTTTTGACGATCCTGCGGAATGGACGTTTTCGGTGGATCTGATGATTCCGGAAGGGATTCGCTATCCCGATCAGCTTCGGTTCGCAGTGACTGACGGCTCAAGGTTAAACGTTTCAGCCGATGAGTCCTTGCTTGGTGCACCCTGGCGCTTTTCTGGTGTCTCTATCCTGTGGATCATTGCCGCCTTATTCGCGTTGGCTGCAATCATCATGTTTTTATTACCCCGTCCAGCGAATATCGTTTCCAACAACAGCAATGCGGCTCAACCACCACGGCGAGACAAAAACAAATATGACTCAAAAAGCAAAAACAGCTTATCCTCCACTCGCCCTGCGGTGAATCCAACCATGCGTCGGCCTCTGTTAACGTCCTTTTGCTGTCTGGCCATTTGCGGCACTGGATGGATCACCTATTCCGGCACATCGAACATCCCTTTTGTTCTTGACGATCGTCCTAATATCATGGGCAACCAATACGTACATTTACAACAACTGGGAATCACACAACTTTACGAAGCGGCCTTCAAGAGCCCACTGCCGAATCGCCCGGTGGCTAATCTCAGCTTCGCCTTGAATTATTATTTCAGTCAAGATGACGTATCGCGTTACCATTTTACCAATACGACGATTCACCTCATCAATGGATTTCTGGTCTTCTTGCTAACCTTGACCCTGCTTCAACATCACAGAACAGGCTTGTCCAGCAAAAATCGAGCAGTGGCAACGCCTTGTTCAGTCCCGCATTACCTCGCGGCCACATTTGCGGCACTCATTTTTATCACTCATCCTGTACAGACACAGTCGGTTTTGTACATCGTTCAGCGAATGGCCACTCTGTCCACCATGTTTTATCTTGTTGCCTTGCTCTGCTACATCGCAGGACGGCACACACAATCATCGCGTCAGCGATGGTCATTTTGGTGTTGTAGCATTTTCAGCTGGGGGCTGGCTCTGGGCTCGAAGGAAATCGCGCTCACTCTGCCAGTGACTTTATTTCTTTACGAGTGGTATTTTTTTCAAGACCTGCACTGGAAATGGCTAAGAACGTCACTTCAACCCATCCTGATTACCCTGGTGCTTTTGTCCGCCATCGGCCTGGTCTTTCTCGGAAAACATCCGGTCGACCTGCTCACTGCGGCTTTTGAAACTCGTGATTTCTCACCTCTGCAACGCATCCTCACACAATTTCGCGTTCTCGTCTTTTACATCACCATGCTGGTGTTTCCTCATCCGGCAAGATTAAACTTGATGCATCATATCGATACTTCTTTTTCGATGATTTCGCCTTTCACAACACTTTTATCCCTGGCAATATTGACCACGCTGGTCACCTTGGCGTTCGTCTATGCCCGACGTCACCGGCTCCTGTCCTTTTGTATTTTCTGGTTCTTCCTGCATCTTTTCATTGAATCCAGTTTTTTACCGCTGTTGATGATCTTCGAACACCGGCTTTACCTGCCGATGGTTGGAGTGGTGCTGTTAATGGGCAGCTTGTCCTATCGCGGATTGTCACAACGGCCCTCCTATGCGATTACTGCTGGCTTGATACTGATTGTAATTTTCGCCTGGAGCAGCCATACACGAACCCACGTCTGGCACGATCGTCTTACCTTGTGGTCCGATATTGTGGACAAAAATCAATATTCTTTTCGTGTTTATAACAACCGCGGATTTGTATTGGAAAATGCAGGACAACTCGATGCCGCCTTTCAAGATTACGAAAAAGCGGTCGAGTTGAATCTGAAAAACGCCACCGGATATAACAATCTTGGCAACGTCTATCAAAAACGTGGAAACTACAAGCTCGCCTTCGAAAATTATGCCGCCGCACTGGCGATTCAACCCGAGTATTCCGACCCTCATTACAATCGGGGCAACACACTGGCTCGACAAAATCAGTTCAAGGAAGCCTTAGCGGATTACAACCAGGCAATCCGTTTAGGCAAAGACTCGCCCGAAGTTTACCACAATCGAGGTTTTGCCCGTGCTCAATTGGGTGAAATAAGCCTGGCAATCAAAGATTACAGCCAAGCAATTCAACGGAATGCGAATTACGTGACGGCTTTCAATAATCGCGGAATCGCTTATGCGCGGTCCAACAAACATCGGCAAGCCATCGCCGATTATTCAAAAGCGATTCGTCTATCTCCTAAAATGCCTATGGCATTCAACAATCGTGGTCAATCGACGGAACAACTGGGGGATTACAAAACAGCGCTCAATGATTACACCCGGGCCATTGAACAAAATCCAAAATACGCAGGCGCTTATCTCAATCGAGCAGGCGTCTCTGCCAAGATGAGAGATTTCAATCGTGCCGTCCAGGATTATTCGACGGCAATTGGCATCCAGGATAACTCACCACAAGCATTCAATGGTCGTGGCACGGTCTACAGCCAATTGAATCAACCGGAACTGGCAATTCGTGATTTTACCACCGCCATCCAACTATTACCCACCTTTGTTGCGGCATATCGCAATCGAGGACACAGCCGGGAAAATCTAAAAAAGGATGAACTCGCAGTTCACGATTATGCCAGGGCCATCGAGTTAGATCCTGGCAATGTAACCCACTACGCGGCGCTGGCGTGGCTACGGGCAACTTCTGGCCACGCACTCGTGCGAGACGGACAGCAGGCAGTTCAATTAGCTACACAAATGCAATCGTTGGCTGGCCAAATGAACTATCGTCATCTCGATATTCTGGCAGCAGCCTATGCCGAAGTGGGTCAGTTCAGCAAGGCCGTCAAATGGCAAAGCATGTCGCTTGAATCGTCACCGGAAGACAAAAAAGCCTCCCTTGGCCAGCGACTGAAACTTTACCAACGGGAAATACCCTATCACCGTAATTAGAAAACCAGCTGCAGATCGCTTCCATCCGCATGAATCCGTTGGATCAAATGGCATCTTGGGATGATTGACCTGCCAACGACGTCGTGTAAAGTATAAGGCACAAAATCGTTCTAATGAAAACCACGATCTATCAGATAAAATGCTAAACCCTAAAGAAATCACCGATGACTGATTCGATGCCAACCGTTCGTTCGCTCGACGACGCGCCGTCCTATGAACAAGCCGAACCGGGGGAAGCCTATTTCAACATGTTGATCAAAAAAGAAGAGATCCCGGGCATTCAAATGGGCCACGTGCATCTCAAAGGTCCCATTCACAAGACGCCAGGTGCGCATGATGAATTCCATCAAAGCTACTTTTTATATGAAGGATCCGGAACGATCCACGTCGGCGACCAAACCAAGGATGTCCAAGCACCCACGGTGGTGATCATTCCAAAGAACACGACACATTCGGTAGAAGTCGCTGATAGCAAAGAGCTTCGTTATATCTACGTCAACCAGTACAGGTAAGAATAATCGTTCTATGTGCGGCATTGTAGGTCTTTTGGGAAAAACGGCCGAAATCCGTGAGTCCTTGGGCGGGCGTTTAACGCCAATGTTTACATGCATGGCTGCGCGGGGTCCGGATTCAGGTGGATTGGCTGTCTTCAATCGTCCGCTGGATGATTCCATTCGGCGCTATAGCGTGTATTCGCCAGATCGAAACCAGGATTGGGACGGATTGGGCCAGTTACTCAGAAATCACCTCTCATCCGATAGCCTTTCCACAGACAAGGCTTCGAAAATCCCTGACTTTCAAATTCGTGCGATTGAGAACCACGCAACCATCATTGGTAATTTCGACACCCTGGATCTGACAGAGGAAATTTCTCGATTCTGTCCGGCGCTTCATGTTTTGTCCGTAGGTCGTTCCATTGAAGTTTACAAGGATGCGGGAGAACCTGCGGAGATTGCCCGGCGCTTTCGTTTCGATTCTTTGAGCGGTACACATTGTGTGGGTCATACACGGATGGCAACCGAGTCGGCCGTGACGCCAGCCCATTCACACCCTTTTACTGGTGGTGAGGACTTTTGCCTGGTACACAACGGATCGCTGTCCAATCCCTACATGTTGCGGCGAAAACTGGAACGCGAAGGACTGCAATTTGAAACCGACAACGACACGGAAGCGGCCTGCCGCTACATACAGTGGAAGCTGGACATCGGTGCAACTCTGGAGGAAGCCCTTCACCAGGCGTTTGTCGAACTTGACGGCTTTTACACTTTCTTGATGGCAACTCACAATCAGCTAACGCTGGTCCGCGACGCGTTTGCATGCAAACCGGCGGTCGTGGCCGAGACGGAAGACTACGTGGCAGTGGCGTCTGAGTTTCGATCATTGGCACACTTGCCCAATGTCAGCGACGCCAACATCTTCGAGCCGGAGCCAGAGGAGATTTACTCATGGCCAGTGTAGAAGAAGATATCGTGATGGATCTGGCCCGGCAATCTCTCCGTGACGTGAATCGTTTCCTGCATGAAAATGGGTCAAGTTTGAGTGGGAAACACGTACGTATTCTCAATCCAGCTGGCAACCATAGCGTGGCGGTCGGTCTCAATGAAACCATGACCGTCCAGATCGATGGCCATGTTGGCTACTATGCCGCGGGCATGAATCGTCTGTCGACAGTCACCATCGCAGGGAATGCGGGTTGCGGAGTTGCCGAAAACATGATGTCTGGAACCGTTCATGTCCGAGGCAATGCATCCACCTGTGCAGGAGCATCCGCTCACGGTGGACAACTTTTCATCGATGGGAATGCTGCCAGTCGGTGTGGAATTTCTCTTAAGGGAGGAGATATCGTTGTCGGAGGAGATGTGAGCACGCTGTCCGGTTTCATGGCACAGGCGGGTCGGATCGTGATTTGCGGTGATGCGGGCCCTGGTCTTGGCGATTCGCTCTACGAAGCGGTTATTTATTTGCGCGGTGAGCATCGCGGACTGGGTGCTGATGCCTGTGAAGAACCAATGTCCGACGAAGATTATGACCTACTTCAAAAATTGCTTGTTGCGGCTGGAACAAATTACGATCCACAACAATTCAAACGAATTGCATCAGCTCGTACACTGTACCACTGGAACGCAGATAGGGACCAGGAATATTAAACTGTGACTGAAGAAGAAAGTGCCTCTTACAACCGGACAGTTCTCAGCTACATCCAGCTGGCAGCCGAACGGGGTGTTTACGACATACGGGGACTTGGCGCCAAACGTCATTTGCCGTCGTTTGACGACCTCGTCTTCTTAACCGCTTCAGCATCCCGTTATCCGCTGGAAGGTTATCGGGAAAAATGCGATACCAAAACGATCCTCGGATCGCTGCGGGCCACTCAACCGATTGAATTAGAAATCCCCATTACGATCGCCGGTATGAGTTTCGGAGCATTGTCAGCCAACGCCAAGGAGGCGATTGGCCGGGCAGCGACCAACATGGGCACCAGCACAACCACCGGTGATGGTGGCATGACACCGGAAGAACGTGAGTCTTCCAAAACATTGATCTATCAATGTTTACCTTCGCGATATGGCTTTAACCCTGCCGACGTCCTGCGGGCAGACGGAATCGAAATCGTTATCGGACAGGGTGCCAAGCCGGGTGGAGGAGGCATGTTGTTAGGCCAGAAGATCAGCGATCGAGTGGCTGAAATGCGTACCTTGCCCGCCGGTATCGATCAGCGTTCAGCGTGTCGGCATCCTGACTGGACAGGACCTGATGACTTGGCCATTAAAATCGACGAATTGCGTGAAATCACCGATTGGCAGATCCCCATTTATGTCAAAATCGGCGCAACACGAGTTAAGGAGGATGTCAAGCTGGCGGTCAAGGCTGGCGCCGACGTGGTCGTGGTCGATGGAATGCAGGGTGGCACAGCCGCCACCCAGCAGGTTTTTATCGAGCATACCGGAATTCCCACGTTACCGGCTGTGCGCCTGGCAGCTGAGGCCCTGGACGATTTGAATGTCGTTGGTGAAGTTCAATTGGTCGTTTCTGGGGGAATCCGCTCCGGCGCCGACGTAGCAAAAGCATTAGCCCTGGGCGCAGATGCTGTGGCAATCGGGCAGGGTGCGCTCATGGCAATGGGTTGCAATAGTGCTCATTGGGTACACAACGAAAAGTTAGTTGATGCCACTCCTGAATACGAGTCTTTAGGAATAAGTCCGGGCTTTTGTCATCATTGTCAATCGGGCCGCTGCCCTGTAGGCATTACCACACAGGACGCTGATCTGACCACTCGGCTATCTCCCGAATGGGGTGCTCGACGCTTGAAAAATTACTTACAAGTGATGACCATGGAATTGACCACCTTGGCTCGGGCCTGCGGCAAGAGTAATGTTCATCATTTGGAACCGGAAGATCTTGTAGCATTGACCGTTGAGGCAGCCGCAATGGCAAAGGTACCTCTCGCTGGTACCGACTGGATTCCGGGGGATCGCAGCAATGAAAAATGAACTTCGCTCACAGGGTAATTGTCCTTTACGGTTCAAAGCAGGAAGGAAATCATCGAGCAACAGGTGCAGCTTTCATGTGTGCCCTGCCAGAGTCCTAGCCTGTTCGCTGCCCGTGAGGTTTATGTTTCACATATCAGGTCTTAAGTCAGGGGAGCAAACAATCGATGGTTGACCGGGAACACATTCGCCAGACGCTACAAAATGAAGGCGTCGAGTTTTTACTCGTACAATTCGTTGACATTCATGGTTCCGCCAAGGTCAAGATGGTACCTGTCAGTAGTTTTGATGATGTTATCGACGAAGGAGCTGGATTCGCCGGTGCTGCAGTATGGGGCCTCGGCCAAGGACCACATGCTCACGATATGCTGGCACGCATCGACCTGGATAGTTACACCCGCCTGCCGTGGATGTCCAACACGGCCCGTTTTGCGGGTGACCTGTTTGTTGATGGTCAGCCGCATCCATTCTGCACTCGAACCAACCTGCAGCGGGTACTGGCAACGGTCCGTGACCAAGGGTACGTATTCAACGTCGGCATGGAACCGGAGCATTTTCTGGTAACACGAGATGAAACGGGCAAAATACATCCGTGGGATCCTGATGATGTCGATGGACTGGCCAAACCTTGCTACGATTTCCGATCCATGGCGCCGGCAATGGCCTACCTTCAGGAACTTACCAGTTCACTGAACGACTTGGGTTGGGGCGTCTATCAGGCCGACAATGAGTATGCCATCGGCCAGTTCGAAGTGAACTTTGATTATGCTGACGCGCTGGTGACAGCTGATCGAATCACTTTTTTCAAAATGGCCAGTTCGCAGCTCGCCAAACGCTATGGTGCGATTGCCACGCATATGCCCAAACCATTCAGTGATCGAACGGGAAGTGGGCTGCATGTCCACTTCCATTTGGCAGATGCGAACAATGGACAGGATGTTTTCCAAGATGACAGTGATCAACGTGGACTTGGTTGTTCGCAATTAGGCTATCATTTCATCGGTGGTGTTTTACAACACGCCCGAGCTTTGTGTGCTATTACCAGCCCGACAGTCAATTGTTACAAGCGGCTAAAACTTGGTTCCGGATTGTATTCCAGTCGTTCCGGATTCACGTGGACACCTGCATTTGTCACTTATGGTGATAACAATCGCACACAAATGATTCGCACTGCCGGTCCGGGTCATTTTGAAGATCGTACCGTGTCCGCCGGATGTAACCCGTACCTTGCCCTGGCAGCTTATGTGGCTGCCGGTATGGATGGAATTCTCAACAAAATCGACCCCGGCGATCCAAATCTTGGTAATATGTATGAGCGCCCATTAAAGGAAGTTTTTGAATCAGGAATAAAAATATTGCCGCAGTCACTGCATGAAGCAATCGAAGAGTTGCGCCATGACGAAGTCGTTAAAGGCGCACTCGGAGTACTGGCTGATACATTCATTGATTTGAAGCAACAGGAATGGGAAACCTACGATCAGCAAGTGACGCAGTGGGAGGTAGACGAGTATTTGACAATGTTCTAAACGATGTTCCACAGCCATTGTCAACGTGATGTAATCAAGAAGTTCTGGTCTTTACTTTGCTCTCCGCGCCAACGCATCGGTTGGCGATAGCATGTGTCAGCCAGACGCTCAAAATCCCATCCGCCTAATCCGGATGTTGTACAACTAAGAATGAAGCATCTATGCCTTACCGCCTGTTAAAATTCGCATTCAAAAAGGAGTATCCAGAATCACGGATGTTTCGCGCACCTGCGCAACTTAAAAACGAATACGACGTGGTGATTATCGGCGGCGGTGGACACGGATTGGCTGCGGCCTATTACCTGGCCAAAAACCACGGCATCACCAATGTTGCCGTTCTCGAAAAAGGTTACTTGGGAGGCGGTGGAACGGGGCGCAACACGGCGATCATACGTTCGAATTATTTGACGCCCGACGGTGTCCGGTTCTATCAGCGTAGCGTTGACTTATTCCAAGATCTGTCCCGCGAGCTAAACTTCAACCTGTTTTATACCGAACGAGGTCATTTCACGTTAGCCCACTCCCCATCGTCACTGAACACGATGCGGTGGCGAGCTGAGGTCAACAAGCACCTCGACGTTGACAGCGAATTAGTAGATGCCAAATTTGTGAAACGACAGCTTCCCGAAATTGATCTTGAGTGTGGTGGACATCAAGCTCCGGTTATGGGGGCACTCTACCATCCTTCCGGCGCGATTGCACGACACGATGCGGTGGCATGGGCCTACGCGCGAGGAGCCGATCGGTACGGAGCTGAAATCCATCAACAGACAGAAGTTACCGATATCGACACGCAAGACGGAAAGGTTGTTGGAGTGAACACGTCCAAAGGATACGTGAAAACTCGAAAGGTTCTGTCAGCTGTTGCTGGATGGACAACGCAGACAACTCGAATGGTCGGCCTACGCACGCCGCTGGTGATTCATCCTCTGCAGGCCATGGTCACTGAACCCTTGAAGCCGTGGCTCAATCACATTGTTGTCTCTGCCAGTCTCCATCTGTATGTCAGTCAATCCTCTCGAGGCGAGTTAGTCACAGGTGCATCCTTGGATCCCGCCGAGTTAATCTCCATGCGGTCTTCTCTCGATTTTGCCGAATCTTTGAGCACTCACTTGATCGACCTGTTTCCAACCGTCGGCCGTGTCAACGTCCTTCGTCAATGGGCCGGATTGTGTGACATGACACCGGACTTTTCACCGATCATGGGAAAGACACCCATCAACGGATTTTTTATCGATGCCGGATGGGGCACCTGGGGTTTCAAAGCAACCCCTGTAAGCGGAGAAACAATGGCCTTTACTGTGGCCACCAACCAGCAACACGAATTGATACGACCTTTTGCGCTCGATCGGTTTCGCAAATTTCAACTGGTTGGTGAAAAAGGGGCGGCTGCTGTTGGACATTAGAAACCAGAGATTGCCCTAGTCATGAATTTTACAATTTACAACTTTTTATCAGCTAATTATTTTTGATTGGATTTTGTTTTTGCACGCCTTCCCCCACGCTCGTTCCCAAGTCTGTATTCCCGTTATTTAGCGGATCATTTGGGTACCACTCACGAACCAGAGAAAGATGTCATCCGAACTGAATGACACCACAACATTGATGCCATGAAACTGATTCCCTGTCCTATCAATGGCCTGCGCCCCGCTCAGGAATTTCATTACGGTGGCCAGCTACGTGAGTTGTCCAATCCTGAAAGCGTTGACAACGACACCTGGGCTGAGTACGTCTTCAATCGTCGCGGCGAGCCGGGAGTGAAATCGGAGTGGTGGTATCATATTCCAAGTGCGACATGGTTCGTTGCCGAACGAGATAACCAAACTGACGAGTTCATTCGGACGTACCTGTTCGAGGATCGCAACCCTGACGAAACATGAAAAACCGTTTACCATCACGTCCGAACGAGTGGATTGATCGAAACCAGGTTTGCACCTTTCGATTCGAAGGGCAAACCCACGAGGGCTATGCCGGCGATGTTCTAGCCAGTGCGCTATGGGCTAACGATATACGATTCACAGGACGCAGCTTCAAGTACCATCGGCCACGGGGCATTTATAGCATGTCAGGCCTGGACGTGAATTTACTGGTCGAAGACAGGCAGAGTACTAATGTGCGAGGCGACTTAATGCCGCTTGAAGATGGCCTGGAATTACGATCGGTCAATACGGCAGGTGGCCTCAAGTATGACTGGTACCGGTTTTCACAATGGCTGTCACGATTCATGCCGGTAGGTTTCTATTACAAGGCATTTCACACACCACGAAAATTGTTTCCATTTTATGAAAAGCAATTGCGACAGGCTGCCGGACTTGGCAAGATATCAGCCAAGTGGTCAGTCCGATCAACGCCAAAGGAATACGCATTCTGTGATGTTCTGGTCGTGGGAAGTGGGCCCTCAGGATTATCCGCAGCGCTGTCTGCGGCCGACCAGGGTGCCGACGTACTGCTTGTCGACGAAATGTTACGTTCAGGAGGCAGCTTTTGCTGGCAATGGGCGCACGATGAACCTGCACAAAATGAGTTTTTGAGGTTGCGTCAACGAGTTGAGCAACACGCAAAAATTCGATTATCCCTGTCGACACAAGTAGCCGGGTGGTATGCCGATCATTGGGTCGCATTGGTAGATCGACAACGGCTGACGAAATTACGAACACGCTCCTTGATCGTGGCCAGTGGATGTCATGAACAGCCGGCCGTATTTCAAAACAACGACCTTCCGGGCATCATGTTGGGATCTGCAGCGCAGCGGCTTATTCAACAATTCGCGGTCCGGCCATTTCATTCAGCGGTCGTGCTGACTGCTAATTCAGAAGGATATCGCGTTGCCCTGGATCTCTGTCATGCCGGGGTAGAGGTCGCTGCAGTGGTTGATTTGCGTCACGACCCGGAATCGGACCTTGCCAACCAGGTCTCCAAAGAGGACATTCCGATCTACAAAGGCCATACGATCCTCGAAGCCAAACCCAATTCGAACGGCACACGTATACGCAGTGTGCTGATTTCAGCCCTCAACAAAGACGGCCAACCCGTGGGCACGCCAACTCAAGCCATTTCGTGTGATGGGGTGGCAGTAAGTGTCGGCTGGACGCCGGTTAGCGATATTCTTTACCAATCAGGAACTCGCTTTCGATATGACAACGTCATCGAACAACTCGTTCCCAATACCTTGTCAGAGGGTGTTTTTGCTGCCGGACGTGTACGAGGAATTTTTGAATTGGAAGATCAGCTTCAAGATGGATCTTGCGCCGGGATAGCAGCCTGTCAGTACCTGGGTATCGGCAATGCGAGTGTTTCTGAAAGAAAGCCTGTTACCGGACCAGCACACGGACACCCCTACCCAATTTTCCCACACACCGGAAAAAAGAATTTCGTGGACTTCGACGAAGATCTCCATCTGGCTGATTTTCACAATGCTCACCAGGAAGGCTACGACAACATTGAATTGCTAAAACGATACACAACCGTTGGCATGGGACCCACCCAGGGAAAACTTTCCAACATGAACGCCGTACGAATTCTGGCAAGACTTAACGGCAAATCGATCGACAAAACCGGGACAACCACATCACGGCCTTTTCATCAACCTGTTGCCATTGAACATTTGGCAGGTCGCAGATTTCATCCCGAGCGGCGGACACCCATGCACGCCTGGCATGCAACCCATCACGCAACATTGGTCCATGTAGGGGGTGGATGGCTAAGGCCTGAATATTATAACCAGCCTGATCGGACTCGTGACCAATGTATCCTGGACGAAGCACATGCTGTCCGACAGGCGGTGGGACTGATTGACCTGGGAACTCTTGGAAAAATCTACGTTCACGGACCTGATGCCGTGCCATTTATGAACCGGATGTACGTCGGCTCATTCACTCGTCAAAAGGAAGGAACTTTACGTTACGGAGTTGCCTGTGATGAAACGGGCGTGATCATCGACGACGGAATTGTAGCGCGCCTGGCGGAAGACCGTTTCTACCTCAGTACGACAACGACCGGTGCAGGCACATTCTACCGTGAACTTCAACGCTGGGCGATTATGTGGAAAATGAACGTTGTCCTGACCAACATGACAAGTCAATGGACGGCGATGAACATTGCAGGCCCCAAGTCACGGGACGTCCTGGCAACCGTGGTGGATGTGGATCTTTCCTCTGCATCGCTGCCGTTTTCCGGTGCTTGCCGAGCGAAGGTGGGTGGCGTACCCGCCTTGCTAATGCGGGTGGGCTTTGTCGGTGAACTTGGCTACGAAATCCACGTGCCGGCAGCCTCCGGATATCACGTCTGGAACGAGCTGATGCGTGCTGGTCAATCTTCCGACATTCGACCGTTTGGTGTTGAAGCACAGCGGTTGCTGCGATTGGAAAAAGGGCACGTCATTGTGAGCCAGGATACCGATGCCTTGACCACTCCATTTGAGATTGGCCTGGAAGAAATGGTCAATCGCAAAAAGGAATTTTTCGTGGGCCAACCCAGTTTGAGAATAGTTGGAACCCAGGCCCGGCAACGGTCGTTGGTAGGTTTTTCTTTTCATCCAGAGTATGACGGACCACTGCCTGACGAGTGTCATTTGGTAATGCACGAGGGTGAAATAGTAGGTCGTGTCACGAGCATCGCTCATCGTTCCACCTTAAATCGGCCCATTGGTCTGGCATTCGTACGACCTGACCTGGCCAATCCAGGAACGGCAATTCGCATTCGAACCGATAACGGACAATTTGCAGAAGGCCAGATCGTTTCCACACCATTTTACGATCCTCAGGGCGAGCGACAAACGATTTAAAATGAACATACCTCCACATCGCAGTCCGGTTCACGAGCAACTCGATTCAACGGGTGTTCAATGGATCGACGTCGGTCAGAGCCGCGCGGTGCGGTGCTTTGGATCTGTGGAAAAAGAATTACAGTCATTTCACGATCTCGGTATCAGTGATGTCAGCTGCCTGCAATGTTGGAGCTTAAAAGGACCAGAGGCCGGAATTTGGCTGGTCGCCCAAAGCTGGCAGGCTGCTGATGACATTTACAGCAGCTGGACCTCCAAAGAAGGACTGCAAATATTCCGACTTGGCAAGGACGAGTTCTTAATCGCGGCAGCTCCAAACGCCAGCCAAGAATCACTCACATCGATCGGCGCTAGTTCGATGGTTCAGGACAATACCATGCTGTTCCGTCGTCAGGATGCCGTGTTTATGTTAACAGGCTTGCGTGCGACTCAACTGCTGGCCCAAACCTGTGGGATCCACTGGAGTACAATGGGATTGGACCAACTCGTTTTGACACGAGTGGCGGGAGTGAGTTGTACCATTTTACCGACTGAACGTGATGGAAATCCAATGTTCCGTATTTGGTTAGAACCCGCCTATGCCGTTTATCTTTGGCAACAAATGACCACGATCTGCCGTGACCTTGGCGGAGAAATGATCGGCCTGGATGTGGTCTATCCAAACTGGCTTATAAAAGGATCGTCCTAGGCATGGGTCAGCCACCCGTGTTGAAGTTTCTGCACAGCTGGCTCACCTCAACGCGAAGCACAAATTTCTCAAGGCGGATCAAGTCAACTGCCGGGACAGCAAAACGAACGCTGCGCAAATTGAAATTTGTTCACAACAGTTTTCCTTCGTGCAGTCGACACTACCGTAATAATCTGCCAGGGCAACAGAAACGCTTTTTCCAGTTTTCCGACCTATTCAGCCCGGACACCCAAGTCTCAGACAAATCGGTCCGGCGAGAACCGGATCCAGGGAAAAGCGCGTGCCCTCTATCGTCAAAGTTTCTCGTCAACTGGGCTGTTTGATCCGACCATTTTTCATGTCGGACTTTCAGCAAAATGCCGATCTGATAGAATTATTGGCAAAAGTAGCGAACCTCGCGACAAAATCTATGGAGATGGCTGGCACCGGCAGATCCGGTAAGATATGTGGCTTGATCGGACAGGAAAATTCGACCATCCATTGAATCATCGACGAAGTTCAAGACGCCCTTTATGGCGGAGTAGCTCAGTTGGTTAGAGCAGCGGAATCATAATCCGCGTGTCGGGGGTTCGAGTCCCTCCTCCGCTACTGACGCGATGCGTCGCTCGTAGCAGCATACCATCGCCCAAGTCCGCAATCTGCAAAGGCTTGGGCGTTTTCAGTTCCGC
>Ga0310342_100000556_pt1 | contig 21306 bp, 12 predicted proteins | sample S15DNA20500_MG_FD_206155 | JGI IMG/M metagenome (GOLD analysis project Ga0310342, IMG submission 206155) | Marine microbial communities from station ALOHA, North Pacific Subtropical Gyre - S1503-DNA-20-500_MG | ecosystem: Environmental > Aquatic > Marine > Oceanic | place: Pacific Ocean: North...
TTCATGACGGTATTCTCAACTATAGGATGTATTTCAGAAGGTGAGTATCCGCTAAGAAGTGTAAATCGAGCTGCGGAAGCTGTCCAAAGTTGAAATCCAAGGTGTAAGGAGGATATCTTTAACTGCCGCCGCCATTCTGCCCTCTCCTTGCCCCCGCCCATGGCCTCGCATAGGCTATTGGCTGGGTTTAAACCGGATTGGGTTTTTTGTCTGTAAAGATGATGTTGGGTAGATCTGAGCTGTCCCGGGAGTTTGCCGTGAGCGACCTTATAAGATTTTTGATTTGTTCATTTCTTTCTATAGCGACGGTCTCTGCTCAATGGGTCTCTGATCCGGCCCAGCCTCAATTGCTAGGTCGTGGAATTCAGCCACAGGTAGCAGCCACTGCCGATGGAGGGGTTTACATTGCCTGGCTCTCCGATGGAGATTACCACGTGTATGTCCAGCGGTTCGATGCCACAGGAGAAGCTCAACTTGACAACTCCGGTATGCTGGTGAGCAACAGAAACAATGCTTCCTGGATCGCCGTGTATCACCTGAACCTTGCGGTAGACAGCGATGGAAATGCCATCATTGCGACCGTGGACCAGCGCACAGGTACCTGGGAGGTGTATGCCTGGAAAATTGCCCCCGACGGTCGCATGCTATGGGGAAATGACGGGATTGCGCTCTCCGCTTCCAGCGTGAGCAATATGTCGCCCCGGTTGACGGTACTGCCGGATAGCAGCGTGGTCATTGCGTGGACGCATAACGATAACAGTGTCCGCTTTCAGCGTATTTCATCTGAAGGCACACTGCTTTGGGATAATGGAATTCTCATCGCGGACAATAGCGCCACTTTACTCTCGCCCCAACCCATCGTCATCGCCGAAGGCGACGTGCTGATCCAATGGGTTCGGCAGACAGGTCCTTTCTGGGCCTCACGCAGCGAGCTGTACCTGCAGAAGTACGATTGTGATGGCAACGGCCGGTGGGACAACCCCATCGTGGCTATCGAACCGGTGGTTTTTCCCATGGGGAATTGGTCGCAGCAGTCTGTGGCTGATGCTGACGGCGGCAGCTTCTCGGCGTGGACGGAAATGTCCGGGAACGTGCAGGCCGCCGTAGTGCAGTATATCGCTGGTGACGGTACGTTGTCGTGGCCAGGCGGAGTAGCCCTGTCAACCCGCTCCAGCAACTTCCGAATCTCTCCCCTTCTTGTTGTCGCCGATAAGACGCAGGAACTCATGGCGGTCTGGAGGGAAGCCAACGGGAGCCAATCCCAGCGCGGTGTTTTCGCGCAGAGGCTGGACAGCAGCGGGGCTCGGCTCTGGGGAGCAGCCGGAGCCACCGTGGTAGCGCTGAACAGCACCTACGATTATCTTGACCTCTCTGTGGCCGGATTCGGTGAAGAGATGATCTCGACCTATATTGAGCAAAGCAACAATATGAACGGTAGCATCTACGCCAACCGGCTGGATGTGGACGGGAATCCGGTGTGGAGGGAGGGGAGGACAGCCGTGACCGACTCGACCAGTCCCAAATCAGACATGATGACAGGCAAGGGACCGAGCTGCCTGTTCATTGCCTGGTCGGAGAATGGGTCTGTTTATGCTCACCGTCTGAGAGCAGATGGCACCCTGGGCGGTCCGGAAGTGACCGTGCGCGGCGATGCCAACGGAGACACCAACATCGACATCTCCGACCCGGTCCATACCCTGCAGCACCTCTTCCTCGGCGGGCCGGCGCCTGCCTGCGCGGCGACGGCCGACGCCAACGCCGACGGGGCCATCGACATCTCCGACCCGACCTACACGCTGCAGCACCTTTTCCTGGGAGGACCGGCGCATCCGGATCCGGGTCTCTCGACCTGCGATCTCTGATCGCATCGGCAGGCTGATTTCTACAGCCCGGGCCACTCCAGTCCTCGTGGTTTCTTTACTGGGGGTTGAGCAGGGGCTTCAGCCTGTCACAAGGCCCAGTCGCCCTGGCCGCAGGCTGAGCAGGGCCCAGGCGCCAATCACCGCGGAGAAGGCAAGTATTCCAGCCAGTCCCTTGCCGACCCTGGAAAGCCATTCAAGGTCGTGTTCCTCCACGAATGTGAACGTGGGCATTCGGTCGATGTCCTGGAGGACCAGCGGCTGGCGACGATGGACCTTTGGCGTGTAGAAGTCCGAGATGGCCTGCTTGAATTCCTTTACCTGGCTCCGGAAGGCGCGATGGCGCCAGTAGCCGGTACCGGCGAGGTCTGTGAGAGCCTCGTGCGCGGCGATCGCCGGAGAGACGAAGCGCCACCTGCCAACGGTCTGCTGCTGTAGTGCCAGCTGGGTGTCAAACTTCTCGAGGACGGGGGCTACAGCATCCGCGACCTCCTCCTGGACCGTCAACCGCTTCGCCATGAAATCGGCTTGTCGGCCCGGGGGAGCGAGCTCCGGATGGTCCTTGTAGAAGGTGTCGATCAACTCGTTGCCGCGCTTTTCGGCTTCGCCGGATGCCTGGCGGCCAACGGCGACCAGCTCGGGTCTCGATGGTGTCGGGTAGAGGCTCTCGGCGGCCAGGTTGATCAGGGTCGGCGCCACGAGCACGAGGGCGACCCAGGCCGCGCCCAGGGTCGAGGCGGCGCCGGCGGCGCTGGTGGAGACGGCATTGATGGCCACGGCGAGCGTTACCCAGAAGAGGCCGTAGACGAGAACCACGCCAAGGGCCACGGCCAGGCGCAGCTCGTAGCCGGTGGAGCCCGCAAGGAGAGTGGCTCCAAGGGCAAGGCCCAGCACCGGAAGCGCTCGCGCCAGGGCGCGGCGGCAGAGCCATCCTGCGGGAGAGATCCCCTGCGAGAGAGCCAGGCGCAGGGTTCCCGACTCGCGATCACCGGCCATGAGATCGTAGAGGAAGGCCAGGAGGAAGAGCGGGTAGAGCCATATGAGGACGAAGGCCAGGTCAAAACGGCCGGCAAGCAGGTGGGATGGGTTCTCTAGCTCCGAGCGGGTGTCGGCAGGCGCCGTCAGCTTCCACAACACCACGTTTTCGTGCCCCGGCACCAGGTCGGACTGGCCTGTGGCGAGACCGGGTAGAGGGGCCGGCGGGAGCAGTGCGAGGGACCCGTACCCGGCGATGTTTCTCACAGGCAGGGCCTGGCCCGGGCGGCTGAGGTGCTGGCGAACTTGAAGCAGGAACTTTTCGGAATTCTCTTCGGCGGCTGTGGTCGCCTCGCTGTTTCGTTTCGCAAGCTGGGATCCATTCCAGAGCCCGTAGCCCAGGGCTCCGGCAAAAAGGGCGACGAGCAGCCAGGCGGCGCGCTCACGCGCCATCATCCTGATTTCGAGTAGGAATATGTGAAGGCTCATATCAAGATCCGTTTACCGGGTGGTGTCTTCGGAAGGTCGGGCGAGAGCGCTGACCTGCTTGTTTCAGTTCGGCTTCAGTCTCCCTGCGGCGAAGAAAAGGGCCGCCCAGCCTGCGACGACCCAGAGGCACAGCACTGCGAGGCCGGGCGTGGCGACTGAGACCGCGTGGGCAAAGGTCGGCGGCCGGTAGCGAAAGGGTGGCAGCTTCTCCCAGAGCTCGCGACCAGCGACTCCTCCATGGGCGCCCGGCTTGGTGTTGTTCATCATGTCCTCGTTGAGCACCTTTACGAACTCGCGTCGATGTTGTTCGGCGGCGACTGAGAAATGCCTGTGATGGGTGAAGTCGGTTCCCGCAAGGGTTGTCGATGCCGAGCGCAGGCTCAGCAGCGGTGCGGCCAGGCCGGTCCACGTTACGACCCGGTCCTGGGCCTCCAGCTGGTCCCAGAGTTCGCCGAAATGATGATCGTAGACCTCGTTGGCCATGCGCTCGGCCTCCAGCATGACCAGCCCCTGGAAATTAAAGGGCAGCTCGTTGACGTTTTTCTTACCGTACTTCTCGAGGGTCTTCCGACGGAAGTCCTGCAGGCGTTCGTTGCGCGGATTGTGGCCGTCGAGGCCCTTCTGGATGGCCTCCTGTACCTTCGCATCGAAGTCGGCCAGCTTGGGTGTGGGGAGCATCCACTGTGAGAGATCGGAGGCGAGGCGGGGCGCGAGAATGGTATTGCCTGCCCAGAAGACAAGCAGGATGGCGAGGGAAGCGCGCGAGGTGGGCGCAAGGGCTGAGACAGCGAGGCAGATAGACAGGATCGCGCCGAGATAGAGCAGGTAGGCGCAGGCCATGAGGGAGAGACGAAGCCAGCTGTCGTCTCCGCCGGCGTCGATCCCCGGGATCCTGGACAGGGCGTAGATTCCCACACCCGCCATGGGAAGGAGGAGAGTGCCCAGGGCTCCGCCGAGGCCCAGGGCCTTGCCGATGACCAGGGAGCGCGGATGGACCCCCAGGCTCAGGACCTGCCGCAGGGTTCCCCGCTCTCGCTCGCCGGCCAGGGTTCCGAAGGTCAGGAGGATGATGAGCAGGGGGGCGAGGAGCTGGAGGCACGCGGCCGCGGTCAGGTCGCCGAAGCGCCGCATGGCCGTCGCGTCCTGGGCGGGCAGGAACGCGGCCTGGTTCTGCCTGTGCGCTTCGAGGAACACGGTATTGCCCACGAAGGGCTGCAGGCCGCGGTCAAAGATCGCCAGTGGGGCCACCGGCTTGAACACGTAGACGCCGTAGTGGCCGGCGGAGTGAGAATTCTTCTGGCCCTGGTTGAGCCAGTTGTCTCGTTCCATCCCGGTCGCGGCGGCTCTCTCTGCGCGGCCAAGCTCAATCTGCTGGCGCGCCATCAGGACGGCGACTCCCAGCAGGACCAGGATGATGCCCGCGGCCCAGCGGAAGCGACCGTCGCGCCAGGCATCCCGGAATTCCTTGCGTGCGATGGATAGAATCATTTGCCTAGATGCTGCAGGTAGAGTTGTTCGAGATCGACGCCCTTGAGTTCCTCTGACGTGTAGCTGCCGGCGAGCTGGCCGGCGCGAAGAATCCCGATGCGGTTGGCGTCTTCACGGGCCCGAAAGAGATCGTGGGTCGCCATGAGCACGGCGACTCCATCGCCGGCGAGCTTTCTCAACAGCTGCGAGAATTCGTGGGACGCGGCGGGGTCGAGTCCGGAGGTCGGCTCGTCCAGCAGGAGCGCCTTGGCCTCGGTGGCCAGCGCCAGGGCTATGCCCACCTTCTGGCGCATTCCCTTGGAGTAGGTCGAGACACGACGAAGGGCGGGCTCTTCGGGGAGACCCGCGTGGGCCAGGAGCTCGAGGATCTCCGTACGATTTCTTCTGCGGCCACCAAGGGAGCTGAAATAATCGAGGTTTTCAACCCCGCTGAAGCGGGGATAGAGCATGACCTGCTCCGGGATATAGGCGAGCTTTCTTCTCGCTGAGATCGTGTCGGCGGCGACGCTCGCTCCATCGACTTGCGCCTCTCCCTCATCCGGCGACAGGAAGCCCAGGAGCAGGTTGATGGTGGTCGTTTTGCCGGCGCCGTTGGGGCCCAATAGGGCGAAGATCTCCCCGGCTTCAATCTTCAGGCTCAGCTTGTGGACCGCGGCCTGGCCGTTGAATCGCTTGGTGAGTTTTTTTGTTTCGAGCATGGCAGGAGCAGGCTCCAGGTCCCTGTGATGGAATTGTCTCAGAGGCGAGAGAATATACCAGCAGGCTGCCATCCATCAAGCATAGCGCGCAGGGTGAGCCCTCTCCTTGCCTCCGCCCATGGCCTCACATAGGCTATTGGCTGGCTAACTGATACGCAGTGCAGGTAAAACGACAAACGATATGAGCCTTTTGATCAAGACGCTCTGCGCGATAGCCGCGGTCATCTCGGTGGCAGGGATAGTCCGCATGGCGATGCTTGATGGAGATGGCGGCCAGCCTGATTTACTTGGTCTCCTCCTGCTCGTCATCGGTATCGTGGTCGGGATGCCTACCCTGATTTTCGGTGCCAGCAGCCCCGGGGGCAGGGATGAGCTAGACAAGCTCCGTGCCAGGATGCGTTCGAAGACGTACAGGAAGAAGGTCCGGCGTCTCGGCACGATTTTCAAGTACCTGGGTTATTCCTCGCTCCTGGCTTTCGTCGTTTTGTTAGTCGTCGGCATTATCCTGTTTGTATCCGGTTCCACAGGTTTCCAGGGAGCGTTTGTCGCCGCGCTTGTTCTGTTTTGTATGATGTGGGTTTTCACCGGTCTCTGCGATCTCGTGGATTGGCTTGGCGACATCAAGAGACACCGGAAGTCGAAATTTGAGAAGAAGCTTTCGGAGAAGGCGGAGAAGTTCGGGCAGTGGGTGGCCGTGATATTCGCCGTTATCATGGGGGGCTCGGTGCTTCTCGGGATTATCGCCGTTGTCCTGCTGGTGATCGTGCTGGCGATCGCCATGCCCTTCGCGCTCTGGGACGCGTGGGGTTCCGGCACGAATTTTGAGGGGATGGTAGTCATAGCGGTAGCCTTCGTCCTTTTCGTGGTGGGCTACGGCTCCTTCCTGATATGGCACTTCAGATCTAATAAGACTAATAAGAAGAAGGTCCCTGGGGTTAGAGTTTTCGCCCTTGCTAAAGAGCTGGACATGACCAGCAAGGAGTTGATCTCCTTTCTGAAGGCCGAGGGGCATAAGGTCTCGAGCCACATGTCGTCAATTGACGAGTCCGAGGCAGAGGCTCTGCGTAAACGCCTGAAGCCGAAGGCTGGCGAGACTCCGGCTGAGAAACCCGGAAAGAAAGCCGGGTAAAAGACCGAGAAGGGCGCAAAGGAAGCCCTGCCCGACGCAGGTCAGGCGCCGCGCAGACGACCAGGTAAAAAATGACATTCAAACCAATCCGGGAGATACCATGTCGATGAAACGCCTCGCGCCACTCCTGTTCTTCTTCTTCCATTTCCTTGCGCCTGCGCTCTGCGCGGACAAGCCCAATGTCGTCCTCTTTCTCGTCGATGACATGGGCTGGATGGACAGCACGCCTTACGGCTCGAAATACTACGAGACGCCCCACATGGACAAGCTCGCCAGGCAGTCCATGCTCTTCACCGACGCCTACGCCCACCCGCTCTGTTCACCGACCCGGGCTTCCATTCTCAGCGGGCAATACCCCTCGAGGCACGGCATCACCACCGCGAGCGGACACCAGCCCGCCCGCCCCCCGGGTGCATTCCGTTACCCCAAAGGGGCGCCGGCTGACAAGCCGCTGCTCTACGCCTCCAGCAAGAACTACCTGGATTCCGACCTGGTCACCTTGCCCGAGGTGCTGGGCGAGGCCGGCTATTCTGCCGGTCACTTCGGCAAGTGGCACCTGGGGTTGGCCCGTGAGCACTGGCCCGAAAAGCACGGCTTCCAGGTCGCTTTCCATGCCCAGCCCAGCCCGGGGCCCCCGGGCGGGAACTACTTTTCACCCTACGGGGTCAAACCAGACAACGAGCCCGGCCCCAGGAGTCCGGCGGGCACCATCACCGACGGTCCCGATGGGGAATATATAACCGACCGGCTGACCGACGAGTCGGTCGCCTTCATCGAGGCGAACAAGGACAGGCCTTTTTACCTGAATCTCTGGCACTACGGGGTCCACGGGCCGTGGGGCCACAAGGAAGAATACACCGCAAAATTCGCAAAGAAAAAGGATCCCCGGGGCGAGCAGCGCAACCCCATCATGGCCTCCATGTTGAAAAGCGTGGACGAAAGCCTCGGAAGGGTGCTGGCGAAACTCGACGAGCTGGGGCTGACCCGGAACACGATCTTCATCTTCTACTCGGATAACGGAGGCAACGTACACAGCAATGTCCCCGGCGACCGCAGGATCGCCAATATCAAACCAGGGCATCCCAGGTACCCAATGGTGGAGGACTGGGAAAAATGGGCCGGCCCCGAAGCGCCCACCAACAACGCCCCATTGCGCGAGGGCAAGGCGCGGATCTACGAGGGCGGGCAGCGCGTGCCCCTGATGGTGCGCTGGCCCGGACGGATCGAGCCGGGCTCGACCAGCGACGCCGTGGTCGCCGCGATCGACCTGTATCCCACGCTGCTGGATGCCCTGGAGCTTCCGAAGCCGAAAGACCACCTGATCGACGGCGAATCCATCCTCCCCGTGCTGGAGGGGACCGGCGAGCTGAAGCGCAAGGCCTACTTCACCTGGTTTCCTCACCTGGTTGGGGCCGTCTCCGTGCGCCAGGGCGACTACAAGCTGATCCGCCGCTTCGAGCCTCATCCGAAGTACCCAGAGCTTGCCGAACTCTACGACCTCGAGAAAGATATCGGGGAGACCCGCAACCTATCGGGTAAGATGCCGGAAAAGGTCAAGGAGCTGCAGGCCCTCATCGACGGTTTCGTGAAGGAAACTGGGGCCCTCCATCCGAAGCCCAATCCCAACTACGACCCGGACAGAAAACCCACTGCCTCGAAGCCGAAGTCCAAGCGCCCCAGCCCGGAGGAATTCCTCCGCAGGAGGGACAAGAACAAAGACGGCTCAATAACCCTGGAGGAGTTTATTGGTGACCCGAAAAATCGCGACGTGCCGGCGCTGAAGAAGCAGTTCAGTCGACGCGACCGGAACGGGGACGGAAACCTGACTCTTGATGAATTGAAAAATACAAAACGTAAATAAGGAGAAGGATTCATGAGCAAAAAACTTTCACGCCGTAGATTTATTCAATCGACAGCGGCATCCACCGCCGCAGTGAGCATTCCCTCGATCCTGCACTGCCGCTCACCCAACAGTAAGCTCAATGTCGGCCTCATCGGCGTCGGCGGCCGCGGCCGCGGCCATGTCAATGCCTGCAAAAAAGAGAATATCGTCTCGCTCTGTGACGTGAACTACAGCAACCTAAAGGGTGCCCTGAGAATCGCTCCCAATGCCCGCAGCTACAAGGATCTGCGGGATTTCTGCGGCAAGCTCGACGACATTGACGCGGTCGTCGTCTCGACGACGGAACACACCCACGCCTTCGCCACCCTGCCGGCCCTGAAGGCCGGCAAGCACGTCTACTGCGAAAAGCCCCTCACCCGCGACGTCCACGAATGCCGGATCATCACCGAGGCGGCGGCCAAGGCCAAGGTGCAGACCCAGATGGGTACCCAGATCCATGCCGGTGAAAACTTCCGGCGCGTGGTCGAGCTGATCCAGGCCGGCGCTATCGGACCGGTCACCGAAGTGCATACCTGGGTAAGCCGCGCCTGGGGCTGGCAGAGCAAGGCGGATGCCAAGAAGAACCGCGACATCATGTCCACCCAGGACACGCCCAAAAAAGGCAAGCCCGTACCTGAGATACTCGACTGGGACCTGTGGATCGGCCCCGCGCCGCACCGCCCGTTCCACTCGGATTATTTCCCCGGGCCGCGCTGGTACCGCTGGTGGGATTTCGGCAACGGCACCATGTCGGACCTCGGCAGCCATCGAAACGACCTGCCGTGGTGGGCCCTGAAGCTCGACGCTCCGCTGACGATCGAGCCCCTCTCCGGCCCCAAGCCTCACCATGATATCGCCCCTGCCTCGATGAGCGTAAAGTACACCTTCGGCGCCCGCGGCGACGGCTACCCGGCGCTCGAGCACACCTGGTACCAGGGCACGGAGAAACCGAAGATCTGGCGCGAGGGTGGAATCCCCAAATGGGGCAACGCCACGCTCTTCATCGGTGAAGACGGCATGCTGCTGTCGGATTACGGCAAGCATATGCTCCTGCCGGAGAAGAAATTCAAGGACTTCAAGCGTCCCGAACGCTCGATCGCGCCCTCCCCCGGCCAGCAGGCCGAGTGGATTCGCGCCTGCAAGGGCGAGGGACCCGAGCCCCTGTGCCACTTCGCCTACGCCGGGCCCCTGACCGAGGCCAACCACCTCGGCAACGTCGCCTACCGCGCGGGAAAGAAGCTGGAATGGGACGCAAAGAACATGAAGATTCCCAACGCGCCGGAAGCCGAGAAGTACCTCGGCCGTAGCTACCGGGAAGGGTGGAAGCTGGCCTGAACCCTGCCGCAAGAACGCCGATTCGAGACAGGCCGATGTCAACCGGCCAGGACCTGCGATGTACCAGGGAGCCATGGCCTACATGATGAGATACTTTCTCGCTTTCTACTCCCTGGCCTTGCTCGCGCCGGACTCATTACTTCATGCGAAGTCGCAGGAATTTGATGTATTGGTTTACGGGGCCACACCGGCCGGTGTCTGCGCCGCAGTCGCCGCCTCGCGCGAGGGAGCCTCGGTAGCCCTGGTTTCGCCCTACGACTATGTGGGCGGCATGATCAGCGGCGGCCTGAGCTTGAGCGACGGTAACCAATGCGCTCGTCAATTGATGGGAGGGTTGTTCGTCGAGGTGCACGAACGAATCTACAAGCACTACGCAGAAGCCGGCGTGAAGCTCAACTACAGGATCGATCTCACCAAGAACGACAAGTGGACCTACGAACCGCACGTGGCTGAGAAAGTGTTTCACGACATGATCAAGGAAGCCGGCGTCTCGCTACATCTGGAACACCAGCTGGTGGGCGCTACGAAAGAGTCAGCGCGGATCAAGACGCTCAGGACAAGCAAGGGCGTATTCCAGGCCGGTCAGTTTATTGATGCGACGTACGAGGGTGACCTCATGGCAGCGGCCAGCGTTTCGTATGCCCTGGGGCGCGAAAGCAAAAAACAATATGGCGAATCGCTTGCCGGCCACCAATTCCCAAAGAAGCCCGTTAAGGGCCTGCCCTTCAATGAAGCAGGTAAGCCGCTGCCGCTGTTGACCGGGGAGACACCTGGCGAAGACAAGGGCGATGGGAAGATCATGACCTACAGCTTTCGCGTCGTAATCTCAACCGACCCGGACAATCGACTGCCGATGCCCGAGCCGGCCAATTACGACCCGGCCCGCTTTGAGCTCGCTCGCCGCTACATCAAGGCCAACCCGAAGGCGGCAGGGAGAATGGTCTCCGTGGACGGATACCCGCTGCCGGGCAGGAAGGTCGACCTGAACAATGGAATCGGTCGACAAATTTCATCAGGCCTGGTCGGCGCGAGCTGGGCCTGGCCCGAGGCGACCTACCGGGAGCGGGAGAAGTTCTGGGAGGCGCACAAGCAGTACACCCTGGAGTTGATCTGGTTCCTCAAGAGCGACCCGGTCGTGCCCGAGGGCGTTCGCAGAAAGTTCGCGGCCTACGGCCTCGCCAGGGATGAGTTCCAAAAATACGGGGGCTGGCCGCCGGCCCTCTACGTGCGCGAGGGCAGGCGCATGATCGGCGAGTACGTACTGACCCAGCACGACGTACGGACAAATCCCGGGAAGAAGGACAGCATCGGCATCAGCTCTTTCCCCATCGATTCGCATGATTGCCAGCGGGTACCTACCGCCGATGGCAAGGGGTGGATTAACGAGGGAACGATTTTCCCCGATCGAATCAATGGCAATCGGCACGGGCATCCATACCAGGTACCTTACCGCTCGCTTACTCCCAGGCGTGCCGAGTGCGTCAACCTGCTGGTGCCGGTATGCCTGTCAAGCAGCCATGTGGCACTTTCCAGCATCCGGGTGGAGCCGACCTGGATGATGCTCGGCCAGAGCGCCGGAGTGGCCGCGGCCGCGGCTCATGAAACCAGGGTCGACGTTCAGCAATTGCCCTACGACAAATTGAAGCAGCGGTTGCTTAAGCAGAAACAGGTGCTGGACTTTCCGGCTGGATACAAGACGAGCTCCATTGCGGGTGTCGTTGATTCCAGGAAATTACCCGGCATCGTGCTCGACGATCGCACGGCAATTAAGAAAGGTGCCTGGAAGGAATCCAGGAACTTTCGCCCATATGTTGGCATCGGCTACATCCATGACGACAACGCCGGCAAAGGCGCGGCCAGCCTGACCTTTGAAACGAAAATCAGTAAAAGCGGTCGCTACGACCTGCGCCTTGCATACTCTCCCCATCCAAGCCGTGCCAGCAACGTTCCCCTGCGCATTGAATCTGGCGGCAAGAGCCAGGAGATTACTGTCAACCAACGACTGTCACTTGATCCAGGGTCGGCATTTCGCACACTTAAAACACTTGATCTGAAGGCGGGGCATAAGCTCACTGTCTACCTGGGCAATGAAGGGACCGATGGATTTGTGGTCGTCGACGCCCTGCAACTCCTGGAGCGTTCAAAGAAATGAAGAAAAGCAGCCTTATTTTCTGCTCCCTGGCGCTGCTTTCTCTGGGTGCCTCACTTCACGCCGCTGACAGGCGGCCCAATATTCTCCTCTGCATTTCAGACGACCAGTCCTATGCCCACACCGGGGCCGCCCATGACCCGGTGGTCAAGACGCCCGCCTTCGACCGCATCGCCCGTGAGGGCATTCACTTCTATAACGCTTTCTGCGATGCTCCCACCTGCGGTCCATCACGGAGCGCCATCCTGACGGGACAGCCCATCTGGCGCCTGGAGGAGGCGGGCAACATCCACAGCACCCTGCCCGCCAGGTTCAAAACCTACACAGAGCTGCTGAAGGACGCGGGCTACGCCATCGGGTTTACCGGCAAGGGCTGGAGTCCCGGACGGCTCGAGCCGGGAGGCCGCAAAACCAACCCCGCCGGCGCGGAGTTCAACCGCCGCAAACTGAAGCCGCCCTTCAGAAGCATGGCCAACAGGGACTACGCGGCAAACTTCGAGGACTTCCTCGCCCAGGTCGACAAGGACCAACCCTTCTGCTTCTGGCTGGGGACGCATGAACCCCATCGCGGCTACGAGAAGGGCGCGGGGCAACGAACGGGGAAGGATCCAGCCAGGGTCGTCGTGCCGCAGATCTTCCCCGACCACCCCATCGTGAGGAACGACCTGCTCGATTACTTCGTGGAGATCGAACACTTCGACACGATGGTAGGCCGCGCGATCGCCGCCCTGGAAAAGAGAGGCCAGCTTGACAACACCATCGTGGTGGTCACCAGCGATCATGGCATGCCCTTTCCCCGTGCCAAGGCCAGTCTCTACGATGCGGGAACACGCGTGCCGCTGGCCATTCGCTGGCCCGGGGGAATCAAGAATCCGGGACGGGGGCACGGCCGCATCATCAACCTCAGCACCCTGGCGCCCACCTTCCTGGAGGCTGCCGGCCTGGAGGTTCCTGGAGAGATGAAGCAAGACCCGGGAAATTTCCATGTGATCAACAGCCTGGCTGCCGCCTTCAGCGACCTGGGACGTACCGAGACGAGACTTTTCACCGATTTCTCCGCCGCGTTCATCTCCATGGAACGACACGATGGCTGTCGCAAGGGAGGTAAGGGCTATCCCTGCCGCGCCATCCGCACACACAAATATCTCTACATCAGAAATTACGAGCCTGGCCGCTGGCCGGCTGGCGACCCTGACCGCAAGGTCTGCGCCCGTGACATCCCCTTTGGCGAGGTGGACTCGTCTCCCACCAAGAAGCTGCTCATGGACAATAAGGACAAGCCCGGCTTCAAGCGCCTTTACGACCTGGCCTTTGCAAAGCGCCCGGCCGAGGAGCTCTACGATATACGCAAGGATCCCGGCCAATTGGTGAACGTCGCACTTGATCCCGAGTACGCCGAGGCCCGAAGAAAACTCAGCGCCCGGCTGCAGAAACACCTGGCTCGAAACGGGGATCCGCGCGCCCTCGGTCGGGATGCTCCCTGGGACTACTACCCCTACTACGGCAGGAAGGTGAATAAAGACTGGAAGGTCGATCCGAAACCGGAGAAACAACCATGAAAACGCTGCTGCTATTTATCTGCCTGCTTGCTGCGCCGCCGCTGCCCGCCCGGGACAAGCCCAACATTGTCTTCATCCTGGCTGATGATCTCGGCTACGGGGATCTTGGCTGCTACGGCCAGGAGAAGATCAAGACGCCGCGGCTCGATCAGATGGCGCGCGAGGGCCTTCGCTACACCAGCCACTACTCCGGGCACAACATCTGCTCGCCGTCGCGCTGCGCGTTGATGACCGGCAAGCATATGGGACACGCATCGGTAACCGGCAACGGTGGCCGACTGAGGGCCGGCGATGTCACGGTCGCGATGCTCCTGAAGAAGGCCGGCTATAGGACCTGCATGATCGGCAAGTGGGGCCTCGTTGGAAGGCCCGGCCATCCCGGCAGCCCGAACCAGAAGGGCTTCGACCGCTTCTTCGGCTTCGACAACCAGGGGTTCGCGCACTTCTACTACCCGGAGTATCTCTGGCGCAACGACCAGAAGGTGCTCTACCCGAAGAACCACGAGCTGCGCGTCAATGGTGAATACAAAAAGGGCGCGGGCACTTACAGCCACGACCAGCTGACCAGCGAGGCCATCGACTGGATCAGGGCCAACAAGGAGGGCCCGTTCTTTCTCTACCTGCCCTACTGCATTCCTCACGCGGAGCTGACCGTTCCGGAGGATTCACTGGCGCCTTACCTGAAGCTTGGCTGGAAAGAAAAACCGAAGATTGTCGGCACGGGCAACACCGGCGGCGGGGGTTACGGCAGCCAGTACAAGAAGGGCTATTGCGGCCAGAGCCATCCGCTGGCGACCTACGCTGGAATGATCTCGCGCATGGACCGAAGCATCGGAAAGATCCTCGACCTGCTCGATGAGCTGAAGCTGAGTGAAAACACCCTGGTCATTTTCAGCAGTGACAATGGCCCCTCTTCCGAAGGCGGCCAGAGCCTCAAATTCTTCAATAGCTCAGGCCCGCTCTCCGGTGCCAAACGCACCTGGCGCGAAGGCGGGATCCGCGTTCCGATGATCGCGCGCTGGAAGGGAAAGATCGAGCCGGGACGAACGAGCGACCACCCGAGCGCCTTCTGGGACTTCCTGCCGACGGCCTGCGAGGTCGCCGGGATCGCGGCGCCGGCCGGCATCGACGGGATCAGCTACCTGCCGGACCTGCGCGGAAAAGCCGGGAAACAGAAGCGCCACGAATACCTCTACTGGCCTGGTGCGATCCGGGTCGGCCGGTGGAAGCTGCACCGCTACGGCAGGGATCGCTTCGCCCTCTACGACCTGGAAGAAGACATCGCCGAAACCACCAATCTCGCCGGACAGAAGCCCGAGCTGGTAAGCCGCTACAGTAAATACTTTGATATGGCGAGGAGGTAGCTTCTTTCACGCTGAGCCTCTTGTGAAACCAATCCATGTTCTGAAAAGATGTCCCCCTGGCTGAGTGAGGTCTTTGTGACCTGGTCAAGCTCTCCATCTTGCGTAAAACTTTCCGCGATATTGGTGAATGCTGGCGCTATACCGGGACTCTGCGCTGCCGATCAGGTGGAGAAAAAGTTTCAGCATTCCCTCGTTATGAAAAGGTTTATACAGGGGGAGGGGCGGTCGTTAAGATAGTGAGCAGCTTATGACAGAAGCGGTTTCAGGCTGAACCCCAAGAGGGAATCCCGGTTATGGATAGACGTCATTTTCTGAAAGCGGTTGGAGTGGCCATTCCCCTGCCCCTGTTGCGGTCACTTTCCTTTGCCGGGCAGGCACCCGGAAAGGAACCCGGCAAGCCGGTCAAACGGTTTGTTTCGGTCTCAAATAACTATGGGATCTACGCCAAGGCGTTTTTCCCTGATCAGGCGGGGAAGGATTATGTCCTGCCGAGCACGCTCCAGCCGATGGATCGCCACCGCAAAGAGTTTACGGTGTTCTCCAACCTCGACCATGGACTCTCCGGAGGCCATGCCTGTGTCCCGTCCTTGTTGAGCGGGTTGAACCCCAACATGGCGGACAATTTTCCGGAAGGGAATATCTCCGTCGATCAGAAGATGGCCGAATTCCTGGGGGCGACCACGCGCTTTCCCTCCATGACGCTCGGAGTGAAGGAGAAGAACCAGACCAGCTACACCCGCTCCGGCGTGCAGGTTCCAAGCATCGGTTTGATCCAGATGTACCGCGGCCTGTTCCTGGAGGACTCTCCCAGGGCCAGGCGGGAAGAGGTGCTGCGCCTGAAACGAAACCGCAGCATCCTCGATGTCGTGATGGGGAAAGCCAGGGAGGTGAATGGACGGCTGGGGAAGCAGGATCAGCAGAAGTTCGAGGAGTACCTCGATTCCGTTCGCAGCCTCGAGCGAAAGATCGTCCAGCAGGAGACCTGGCTTGATCGTCCGAAACCCGGGGCACCGTTCAAGGAACCCCGGCAGACCAACAATATCGAGGCGGACCTGAAAACGATAATGGAGCTGATCGCCCTGGCGCTCAAAACCGATTCCTCGAGGGTGATCAACCTGGCCTGCGGGATCGGCAATGGCGACTTCGCCGTCAAGGGCGGCTACCACGGCTATTCGCATCACAACGAGAAGGAGGAGAAGGTCAAGGTCCTCAAGTTGATCGATGCCCACAAGTTTGAAGCGATCGCGCACCTGATCGACCTGCTCAAGTCCACTCCGGATCCCCTCAACGAGGGGGGCTCGCTCTTCGACCACACCATGATCCTTCATGGCTGCGGGATGGCGACCGGGACGCACTCGACCAGGAACCTCCCCCTGGCGTTGGCGGGCGGTGGCTTCAGGCTCGGAGAGCATCTGGTACTTCCCGCCGGGAAGGGCAAGCGCATCCTGGCCTCCAACCTGCTGCTCTCCATTCTGCAGAATTTCGGCCTGGAGATTGACCGCTTCGCCAACAGCAGCGGTACCCTGCGCGGGCTGGAGATCGGGTAGGGCGACTGTGTCTTCGACGCCAGGGCGCCGGAACTCGCGAACACTCAGGACCGAAACACCCATGATCACGACTCGTCACGAATGCCTGCGAGCTGGAAAATATCGGGCTGAGAGCATCAAGGTCCTTTTCTTCACTGGGCTGCTCTTTGCCTGCATGGCGGCGGGGTACGGTGAAACCACACCCGGGGGGGGAGCCGATGGCAAAACCAGGAACTCCGAAGATGGTTCTTCGCTACGCGTTTCCCATCCGGCCCTTCACTCCTTCCTGGAGAAAAATTGCTTCGGCTGCCATGGGCCGGATAAGCAGAAGGGGAACTACCGGTTCGACGAGCTGGGGGCGGATCTCAGCGATCTCGACACTCTGAAATTGTGGCAGGGCATCCTGGACCAGCTGAATCTTGGCGAGATGCCCCCGAAGAAGGCGAAGGCACAGCCGACACAGGCAGAGGTCGCGCCGATTGTCGGGGAGATGACCTCGGCGCTCGCTGTCGCCTATGCCCGGCTCCGCAGTACCGGGCGGCAGGCCGTTATCCGCCGGATGAACAAATTCGAGCTGCGCAATACCCTGCGAGATCTCTTCTATCTCCGGCACCCGGATTTTCATCCGACCGTCGTCTCCTCGCTCTTTGACCACAATGGCAATGGCAGGACCGAGCACACCACGATCGAGCCGACCCGCAGTTTTCCTGACGACGAGGAAGAGGAGGGCCTCGATAACATCGGCGGCAAGCTGGTCATGTCGGATTTCCTCCTGAACATGATCCTTCGCGCGGCCGAGGAGAGCATCTCGATGGCGAGCATCAATGACGAAGATCGACCGGCCAGGGCCGGGTATCTCGGAGTCCAGACAGGGGATGCGGAGGGAGGGGTGAAGATTCTCCGGGTAGTCGAGGGAACCCCGGCCCAGGAAAGCGGGATTCACGAGGATGATGTGATTACCCGTGTGAACGGAATAGCAGCTGGAGGGCCGGCCGAGTTCAAAAGCACGATCAGCTCCTATCGAGAAGGCGATGAAGTGGAGCTTGTCTACCTCCGTGCCGGCAGGGAGGAGAAGCTCAAGCTGAAGCTGGGCTCGAGTGGAGGGGGGAAGAAGTCCCGGGGATTCAGCGGGAACAGAAAATATACCGCGCCGATTACGACACAGGGGCTGGTTGGCCACAGCATCGGGCGCTGGCAGAGGGAATTAGGCCAGGACTACGATGAGATATTCCAGGGTAACACGGGCTTCAACCGGATTGGCCCTGATGAATTGTATCAAGGTATCGGCAGGGAGGGCACCTATCGTATCACGGTGGAATTGTCCGGACACAACCAGGAGCACCCATGGGGAGAGCTGCTCCAGACCGACCAGGATGATCCGTTTTCAGTGGGGTTCTACCTTGAACGCAAAGAGCACCTTCGAGGTCCTCGCAAGCAACGGCTTGCGGCCTGGCCGCTCCCCGGTGACGGCAGGAAACGCAGCTTCAGCTACCAGACGTATATCGACAAGACCTGGACGCCCTGGTTTGCCTGGGAGAACGGGCCGAGCATCCGTCACAACGTCCATGGCAACCTCGTTAAGAAGTATTATCCCGAGCTCTATTACGACGGCAAGGCGAAGAAGACCGACAACTGGCCCAGGGAGATGGCGAAGCTCCTGTTTGAGGCGGGCTACAAGGGTCCCTCCATCCGTGTTCACAGCTTCACGATTGAGCTTGTGAAGGAGGAGTGGCCGCCGAAGAGCCACAGGTCGCTGTATGGGAAGGGTCCGATTGAAAAGGCTGATCAGCGGAAGCTGCTCCTGGACTTCATCAGGAGAGCCTATCGCCGGCCGGTGGAGGCCAGTGAAGCGGATGGCTACCTCGGCCTGATCCGGAAGATGCAGGAGGAGGGAGCGACCCTGCCGGAGGCGATGAATGCGGCCTACATGGCGGTGCTCTGCTCCCCGGAGTTCATCTATATCAAGCAGGACGCGGGTAGGCTGGACAGCTATGAGATCGCTGAGCGCCTGAGCTATTTTCTCTGGTCATCGATGCCGGATGCGCGCCTGTTCGAGCTCGCCGGGAAGGACCAGCTCTCCCGGCCCGCGGTGGTCGAGGCGGAGGTCGAGCGCATGCTCGAGGACCCCAGGGCGCTGGCATTCACCAGGCACTTCCCCGAGCGCTGGCTGCTTCTGCACCAGCTCGGCCGGATGGAGCCGGACAAGAAGGGCCCCTTCAGAGCCTATTTCGAGATGAAGAATCAACTGGTTGAGCAGGCAGACCTCTTCTTCAGCGACTTGCTGTCGACCAATGGCAGCATCCGCAATTTCATCGATTCGGATTACACGTTCATGAATGCGGTATTCGATCGGCACATTTACGGGCAGGGCGGGGTAGAGGGAAACCACCTGCAGAAGGTCGCCCTGAAAGATCGGCGTCATGGAGGGATCTTCACCATGCCCGTAGTGATGACGGTGACCGCTAATGGAGTCGACACCTCCCCGATCGTTCGCGGCGCCTATGTCCTGGAGAATATCCTGGGTACTCCTCCTCCTCCTCCTCCGCCTGACGTGGAGCCGCTGGTGCCGAACGTGAGCGGAACCAGGACCCTCAAAGACGAACTGGCAGCTCATCGAAAGAACGAGTCCTGCAATAGTTGTCACCGTAAGATTGATCCCATGGGATTCGCGTTGGAGGCCTTCGATCCTATCGGGCGCATCCGGACCCGTTATCCCGACCAGGACAGGAAGTTGAGCATAGACACCAGCGCCGTGCTTGCAGATGGGACGAAGATCAGCGACATCGTCGAATTCAAGCAGATGCTGCTGGGGCGCGAGGAGCTGGTTTACCGCTGCCTGGTGAAAAAGATGCTGAGCTATGCCACGGGAAGAATGATGGAGATTGGCGACCGCGGTGAAATCGACCGGGTTCTCGCCGAGTTGGCGAAGAAGGGCCGCGGCCTTCGGGATCTCGTCAAGCTGGTTGTCCAGAGCGACATCTTTACAAACAAGTAGTGTCCCGCTGCTTCCGAAACACCAACGCCTGACCATGCCCGAACGCCTTCGCAACGTCCGATTTGACGGTACCCTGCGGGCCTCGCAGGAGGCGGCGGTGCGGATCATTCGCAAGCAGCTGCAGGCGGGCGAGCGCGAGCTTCATATTGTGGCTCCGCCCGGCTCGGGCAAGACGGTGCTCGGACTCTACGTCTGGGCGGATCTCGTGAAGCGGCCGGCCCTCGTTCTCAGCCCGAACTCAGCGATCCAGGCCCAGTGGACCGCCCGGGCGAAGGAGCTCTTTGAGCTGGATGGAAACGAGGCCGCTGTGGTTACGGACCCCTCAAGCCCGGGCATCCTCACCTCACTCACCTACCAGTCCGTCACCTTGCCCCGCCGCGGCGACAAGGACCTCGATACCCGGGCCATGGCCCTGTGGGTCGAGACGCTCATTGCCGAGGGCGAGGCGGAGGATCCGGAGACCGCTGACGCCTGGATCGTCGGTCTGCGCAAGAGCAACCCGGGCTATCATGATGAGCGCCTCGGGAGGTACCGGAAGAAGGTGCGGGACGCGGACGTCCGTGGCGGTAAGGTCTTGGGTACCCTGGCTGATAGCGCCCGAAAAAATCTCGATCGCCTCGTCGGGGCGGGGGTCGGGCTTATCGTGCTCGATGAGTGTCATCATCTCCTGCGTCATTGGGGCCGGGTGCTGAGCGAGGTGCGCCAGCTGTTCGACGACCCGGTGGTTCTCGGGCTCACTGCCACGCCCCCTGATTTCGAGGATGCCGATCTTGATGACGTCGAGCGGTACCGTACCTTCTTCGGGCCGGTCGACTACGAGGTGCCGGTGCCTGCCCTGGTTCGCGACGGCAACCTCGCTCCCTACCAGGACCTTGCCTACTTCGTTCGGCCATCGGTCGAGGAGCTGCGGTATATTGCCGGGGTTGACGAGGATTTTGATCGACTGGTCGCGGATCTGAGGAAGGATCCGTCGCCGGTGGCGGCGGGAGTGCCGGCCCGGGTTCCCGGGCTCGATGGCTGGCTGCAGGAGGTGCTCGGTGAGCTCAGGTTGCCGAGCGGGGAGGCGAAGGACTGGACGAGCTTTCGTCGCCGGGACGAGGTCTTCGCCGACGCGGCAAGGCTGCATCTCGATAAGGCGGGACGCGCCCTGCCACCGGGTGTCCCCGGCCCCAGCTCCGGCCTTCTTGCCGCCGACCGGCCGGAGGGGGAACTGGTTGCCGCCCTTCTCGATCGCTATATTCGGCACGGTCTCAGGCGGTCGGAAAATCCAGAGGACCAGGCTCTCGCCGAGAAGGCGATCAGCCGGCTGCGCCTGATGGGTACCCAGATCACAGAGACAGGCATGCGGGCCTGCGCATCCCCGGTCGGTCGCGTGATGGCCTACGCCTCGGCCAAGCTGGAGGCGGTGAAGATAATTCTCAAGGCTGAGCAGCGTGTGCTGGGTGAGCAGCTCCGGGCCGTCCTCGTCACAGATTTCGAGAAGACATCGGCGACCGCGCTGGTGGAGGGCGTGCTGGATGAAGAGGCAGGTGGCGCGGTCGCCGCGTTTCGGGCCCTGCTGACCGATCCGGAAACCGACGCTCTTGATCCGGTGTTCATGACAGGCTCTACGGTGCTGGTTGATGACGACCTGCTTCCGCGGATCCTGCCCTACTTTGAGCGGTGGATCGGGGACCTGGGCATCGAGATTGACCTCGCCGCCGTCGAGCGTGATGGTTATTACGAAATCCAGGGCGCCGGCAAGCACTGGAGGCCGCGCTATTATACCCAGATGATTACCGAGGCCTTCCAGGAGGGGGTGACCAGGTGCCTGGTCGGCACGCGGGGCCTGCTTGGGGAAGGTTGGGATGCCAGCCGC